>ERZ724520.1164-NODE-1164-length-13485-cov-31.840506_pt1 | contig 13485 bp, 17 predicted proteins | sample MGYA00376053_ERZ724520 | MGnify/ENA primary metagenome ERZ724520 (study PRJEB28724, sample SAMN07190886) | activated sludge metagenome | isolation source: activated sludge of sewage treatment plant in Hong Hong | place: USA: Christiansburg, Virginia | collected... | reverse complement strand
CCATACCAGGTGGCGCAACACCCCCAAAGTGGTCCCTACCAACTGGCGCACGACACCGGTCAAGCCGGGCACCGGTGGGGTTGTGCCGAAGCGTCGCTTCCACGCGCATGCTGCATCGGCGACCGTGTGGACCATGCACGCCAGCGGCGTGTCGAACTTTGGAAGACGATCGGGCTTGTAGCGCTCCAGGTCGGACCGGAAGATTCTGGCTCGATTCGCGATGATGTCGCTGTTGGCCCGTGCTCGACGCAGCCAGCCTCTGACCGTTGTGGCGGGCACCCCGACCTGTTCGGCGACCTTCCGGTGTCCCAGCCCCTGAGCGGCGGCGGCGAGGGCCGCCCAGACGGTCTCGATGCTGTCGGTGCGTCTGGGGAACGCCCGGACTGGGATGAACACGTGGGTGCGATCGCATTGACGGCAGCGTGCGCGTCGTGGGGTCACCGAGTCGGTGCCACCACCGAGAAGTCGCACCGGTCGGGTTCGTGCGGTGCCCCAGGGTTGGAAGAATCCCGAGCAGTCCGACGCTGGGCAGGGCTGGACGCCATCCGCGACGCGGGTGGCGGCGGCTTCGGGATCGAGCACGAACAGCAAAGAAGAGCATTCCTTGAGTGTGGCCGTCGAGACGGCCGGCGGGGAGGGCGAGTTCGTGTTGAAGCCTGACCTCCGATTGGCGTTCACCACCAGAACGGTCGGTTCGTCCTGATTGCCCCTTCGCTTAGGGTGGACATGATGGTGAGGACGACCCCGTCCTCACGCAACGTGTCTCAAACCCTGGCCCCCATGCTCATCAGGCATGGCGCTCAACATCAGCCTGTTCCATGCCTCATCGATGCATGGAACAGGCTGACAACCTCGACACTGATCCTTCAGTGTTGTGGGCGGCGTTCGCTCTCAAGCGAGCGGAGCTCCATTGGGAGCTGGCTGGGACCCGACTTGCCGAAGCCAGCCACTGAAACTGGTCGCTGCCAATGCCCTCTGGCAGAGCCAGTAGGTCACACCGAAACTGGCAAACCCTAGGGCGAGCTGGGCCCAATCCCGGTCGTTGAAGGCCCGCTGAAGTTGGAAGTACCCGACCGGCGTCAACAGCAATGGCACTACGACCGTTGCAAGGAAGAGCCATGAGTGTGAGGGGCTCGGCTCAAGCTGCTCGCGGGCAAGCCGACGGGCGTGGAGGGCCGTACGAGCTTTCCAAGAGGCTCCGGCTGCGGCCCCACTGAACGCAGTGGCGATTATGAGGCCGACTACCTGGTTCACCTTCGCATCTCCTGAACAAGATTGATGCAGGCGCCAATTCCGAGCACCCCCAGCACCTGGTCAAGTCCGAACTTTCCAACAGCAGCCAGACGTGCACGCGTCCCGGCGCTCACCTTGCCGAACTTTCGTGCGAAGTTGGCCATTGCACTGAGAGTTGAGCGGAGTCCGCCGAGGTTGGCCACAGCTGCCTTGAGTTTCGGCATCCTATTGAGGATCTTTGCTGCCCGTGCGAACTTCGCCGTGAGACCAAAGGCCGAGAAGAGGCTACCGACGCTCCATGCGCATGCGGCTGCTGTGCCAGCCCACCACCACCAACTGGGGTCGGCGATGACTGGATAGGCGGTGTCCGACGTGGTGTGGACAGTCTGGGTCAGCACGTTGCCGTTCAGCTCATAGCTGGTGGGAATGGCTTGACCGGTCGCATCGAATGCCCACGGCTGCTCGATTGTTGCGATGGTCTCTTGCGTCTCCACGACCGTCAGCTCAACAGGTTTGACCGCTGCCAACGCTGCTTCAGCTTGCGACTCGGACATCGAACCCGAATCGAGAGCATTCACCACCGCTTCGACTTTCGTTTCGAGCAGTGCTGCTGACTCCGGGGTTGGTTCAAGGGTCGAGGACGGAACCGTGATCGCCACAGAACCATCTTCGTGCTCTACGAGCTGGGCTGCCGGGGGCAGGTCCATGGCGTATCCGACCTCGGCGGGTGCGGCATCGCTTTTCAGAACCGTCGCGATCTGGACTCCGGACTCCGTGGGTCGGGTAACCACGTCAGTGTCAGGAAGTGCCCCGAGGCGCACTTCGGCACCGTCGACAACGGCCGATTTCGAGGACTCCGATCCGACCGACACCCCCACGGAGTTCCCTGTTGGGCCCTCCATCATCACTTGACCGTTGTCGACGGCTACCGACCCAGCCGGACTTTCGGTGACCAGCTCACCCCCTGATCGCTCAAGTGGGGCCTCGACCGGGCCAGCGACATCTTCGACCAGGGCGGCGATGTTGGCGGGGTTCGGCCGCGCCTGGACCGCATCCACGACCTCAGGATCGATTGGAACCGAACCCGACGCCGCCAGCTCTGAGTTGGACGGTCCCGACTGGCTCACGGCGGCTGCGGCCGCTGGTGCTGGCTCTTGCGCACCGACTGGGTTCAAAGAAAGAAGCGACACTCCTACTGCTGAGCAGAGCGCCGCTCGGAACAGGCGGCGCCTCCGGTTCGAAGGTGTGAAGGGCGGCATAGGAGGGTCTCCTTGTTAGGTGAGGTCACAACGTCCCCAGTGGGGACACCTTAAATCATGCGTGCTTCCAGGTATCGATGCAAGGTTTTACGGACCAATCCGCCAACCACGCGAGACATTGACTTATCGGGCGCGCTATCGACCCCACAATGCAAGGATTCACCGTCATGGATGCCACCGACATCAATATTCTTGCAGCGTTACAGGCCGACGGGCGTATGACCAACCGCGATTTAGGCGAACACGTCGGCCTCAGCGAAGCAGCCTGCTCACGGCGAGTGTCCGAGCTCGTGCGATCAGGAGCCATTCGGCGTTTCACCGCGGAAATCGATCCCTTAGCGGTGGGGCTCGGCCTGCGGGTGTTCTTGCTCGTCAGGATGAAGGCAACGACGGGTGCGGAACTGGACGCGTTCGAGGAACAGGTCCAGCGGATCCCCGCGATCGTTCGGTGTCACAAGCTGATAGGGGAGATCGACTATCTCATGATGGTGGTCGCGAAGGACCTGGATGAGTTCGACCAGATCTACAAGAAACACCTAATCCGCTTACCCGGAGTTGACCGGACAACCTCCCTGGCAGCACTGTCAAACGTAAAGGTCGGGACACAGCTCCCGACGGACATGATGAAGACGTGACCGCTGGTGACGTTTAGTTCCGCCTAGATGAGGTTCGTCTGGCGGGCGCCTCGGTCTTTCATGGCTTGGAGGGCGTCGGAGGTTCGAGCGCCGATGATACGGCGTTCCCATTGGGCGACGGCGCTGGTGAAGCTGGCGGTGAGTTCACCGGTTGGGGTGGTCGTGTCGACCTCGAGGGCGACGACGGCCCAGCCTTTGCGGCGGGCCAGTTCGGTGATGCTGGCGAAGTCGAGCACTAACCGTGAGAGCCGATCGAGTTTGGCAACGACCAGAGCGCCGGCTTAGCGGCGCTCAAGCATCTAGGGCCTGGGCCAGTGCTGGTCGGCCGTTGAGCATTCACCCGCTGCGACCTTCGTCCTGGCCACGGTGAGTCCGGGCGGTGCTGGTGCCATGGGCCCAGCATGACGGCCAGCTGTGACAGGCCTGGTCGGCACCGGGCGCTGGTGTGCTGGCCTGGTCGTTGGTGGTCTCCGCCGGTTCGAGCTGACGAGTGGCGACCCTAGGTCGTCGTGTGCTTCTTCGACGGTGGCGGTGACAGAGGAAAGTGACCAGTCAGGTAGTTCAGAGGTGGCGGTAGATCGTTGCGCGGCTCACGCCGAGCACTGAAGCGATCGCAGCAATTGTGGAGTCGCCCGTGTTGTACATCGTCTGGGCGGCTTTCACTTTTTCGGGGGTCATCACGGTGGGGCGGCCGCCGACCCGACCCCGGGCTCGGGCTGCTGTCAGGCCGGCGTTGGTGCGTTCGCGGATCAGTTCCCGTTCGAACTCGGCAAGGGCGCCGAAAATGTGGAACACCAGGCGGCCGCCGGCCGTGGTGGTGTCGATGTTCTCGCTGAGCGATCGGAACCCGATCCCACGCGTATCGAGGGTGGTGACGGTGTCGATCAGGTGGGGGAGTGACCGGCCGAGCCGATCGAGGCGGACCACGCACACCACGTCGCCCGGCAGCGCCTGGTCGAGGAGCTTGCCCAGCTCGACCCGTTCAGTCTTCGCACCGGAGGCGTGTTCGACAAAGATTCGAGCACAGCCGGCAGCGTTCAGCGCGTCGATCTGACCGGTCGTGTCTTGTCCGGCTGTCGAGACCCGTGCGTACCCGAGAAGGTGACCGGCGCCCATCAGGGGGACCGTATCAATAACGGGTCGGGTGGGGGAGTAGTGAGACGTTGATTCCGCGCACGAGTTGTGAACACTTCGAGCCGGTGTCCCTGCGGTTTCAGGAGTCGCCTTCACCAGTGTTCGTTAACGGTCGTATTTGAGACGGCCGGATTCGGGCCGGTGAGCGTTATGAGGCGCTGCGAACTTGACCAGCGGCGCCGCACTTCGCCGGTTACCGAGTGGGCGGTGGCGCACTTCGAGCCGCGATTATCGAGCGGGTGCCGGGCGTTCGGGGTAGTTGCCCAGTTCCGGACAACGGGCGGCTGATGTTGGCACCGGATTTCGGTCAGGCGATCGGTTGGTGCTCCGATTGGGCGCCACCCGGCATGCCACCGGCTACCTCCGCTGAGGACGCTGATCAGGTGCTGGTAAGTCGTTCGAAGCGCTGGCGAGCGCCTTGTCGGGTCATGCCAAGCTGCGCTCCGATGACCCCCCACGATGCTCCCTCGCTCCGGGCGCGCATGGCGGCTGAGTTGATTCGGTCGACGGCATCCTGGCGTTCCGCTGCCGCCGCGCGGAGTTCGGCGAGTGCGTCGCCCTCAACGACGACGTAGCCATCGTCGGGTGCGTCGTCGAACGCTTTGACGATTGCCGCTGCTTCGTCTTCGGTGAGGTTCTTTGGGTGCTTGGATGTCTTCATCGAGGGTCACCTCCTGGAGGGCCAATCAGTTTCAGGTACTTGCGTCGGGCCTGCATTGCGTGGATCACGTATTCCTGTTCTCCTGCTTGGAGCACGCCGACCTCGAGGAGCGCAGCCCGGCGGTCGGGGCCGACCAGCATGGTGAAGTCAGGTTGATCAGGGTGGCTGATCCACCCAAGAGCGTGGTCGATTGCATGGTCGATGTCGTCGTCGGAGATGCCGTGCTTGCGAGCACTTGCCAGGATCTCCACAGCGACAACACTAGTTGCCACAAGCACGGACGACAATAGGAGCTGTCATCTCGTCGAGTTCCGCCGGACAACCTGACCGCACACAGCACGTATGACCGCCCGGAATCATCGGCCGAGCCTCCACTTCGTCCACCCGGTATCGGCCCCGTTGCGGTGCCGCAATTTCACGGGCGTATCCACCCAAGTGAGGCGCCGCATGGGTCCCCTTGCTTCGTGTGGTCAGACCGTGCCTGTCGTGGCCTCGTGGAGTCCAACGGCAGCTGCCAGGATGACCTGGTGACTGCGACCGAACAGCCCACCCGCTGGGACCGGTTCCTTCTCGTTGTCGTCGGGATCGTCGCGACCTACGCGTTCGGACTCGTTGTTGCCGGGCTCTTCCTCGGCGACCATGTCTTCGATCGGCTCGGCTTCGGCCCTGACGATGGTGCCATCGTCAGGGCCGACGCCCGCCACTACGTGCGCCTAGTTTACGTGATCCTCGGATCAGTCATCATTGGTTGGATGCTCACCATCGCAGCGTTGGTGGCTGGCCCTCTCCGGCGACGTGAAGTGTGGGCGTGGAACACCATCGTTGGCAGTGTTGGAGCGTGGTTCATCCTGGACACCGGGCTCTCTCTGATTCTCGGCTTTGCTGGCCACGCCGCGTTCAACGTCGCATTCGCTGCTGGGCTGGCCGTACCGCTTGTCGCCATCAGGCAGGAGCTGGGAGATCGAACCGACAAGCCCACTCGATAACTGCGCCCAGGAATCGCTGCCGACGACCGGAAGGCCGTGCGCTGTAACGGCCCCATCGTGGCGCCGCAATTTCACGGGCATATCCATCCAACCCGAACACCGCATAAACCCGGGCAGGCGCCATAGGGGCTCTCGACTATGCGGCGGGTGTCGAGCGGTTCACGTTGAACGGGGTGTGTGCGACCTACGGCTTCCTGGCACGGGCCCATAGGGATGTTTCGACGATGGCCGAAATTGCGATCCCGCAGGTGATCGCTGTGATGGCCAGCGAGACATGGTCCAGTTGGGTGATTTCGCCTGGTGTTCCCGCACTTACTGCGATGATGCCGTATCCGCTTCCGAGCAGCACACCGAATAACACCGCGGAATGAAGGCCCCAGCGCAATACTGCGCGGCGGGTTGGAGCCGGCGCGGCGAGCCAGACCAACGATTGGTCGCTCTGGGATGGGAACCTGATCGTGTTCGCAATCAGCAAGGCCACCGCAACGCCGAACAGGCCGACCGCTGCAGCACCGAGGGGCGAGATCCACCCGGTGATGGGGTTTGGCCCCAGATACTCCCAACCCAACACGCTTGAAGGACCGAACATGGCGTTGGCGTTGGCTTGAAGCGCACGGGCTTGGCTGTCCGAATCGACTCGGGCAATCATCTGGCCGACCGGCCGATCTGGTGGCGGGTTGCCGATCGTGTACGTCTCGAAGCGGCGAGACTCCGAGCGATTGACCTCGTTCATGAACCGTTCGGGGTTCGTTGCGCACCCCTGCGCGCTGACGTCGACAAGAGCCGCCAGTTGTTCGCAGTTGGCAACGAACACTTGCCCATCGACCACAGCCCCGATTGGAGCCCCGGGCACGCGTGCATCGAATTCGGTGAATGCCGCTTGATCCACTTCTGCGAAGGTGTCGATGGTCACGATACCCGACCGCGAACTCGACTCCTCCAGGGCGGCGCTGTCGGCAAGGAGATTGATCGACGAAACCACGACGACGGCTACGACGGTCAGCGTCGTGATTCGAATGAGATCAGATCCCCGCTTGTCGCCCCACTGGAACCGGCGACCGGCAAGCAGTCTCGCCACGCGGTCAGGCACCACCAACAGCGTTCCGAGCCACGGAAGAACAGCAACGGCGACGAGAGGAACCACCGAGACGACCGACGCCAGTACCGCCACAAAACGCAGAGCCCTCGCCTGGGGTGGGATCAGGGTGCTCGCGGCAGATACCGCGACGGGCACGAGCAACAAGACAAGGCCGCCCCACTTGATGGTGCGCTGCTTACGCCGCGTTCGCCAAGCGGTCACCTTTGGCATCAGCGCCCCGACCGCCACCGGCACCAGCAGAACGAGGACCAGAGCGACGCCCGAAGGACCCGCACCCGGCCGCAAGTCTCCGGGCAGGTACTTAACCGAGCCGAACGGCAACGTTGTCGGCACACCCAGGACGCCCCACATCATCGCCGAAACGACCAAAGCGACCGGCACGCTCAGGACGGCGGCCTCCGCAGCATCGAACACATCCAACGAATTGGGGCCAGCCCCGAGGTAGACCAACGCGTCGCTCCGTTGCGCGCGCAGCGTCGAATGGGCAGACAAGCCAAGACCCAGCACCAACAGACCAGGTATCAACAGCCCAAATAGAGCGCCCGTCAGCGCCTGTGAAGGAGAAGGCAAACGTTCGTCGAGCGAATGTGGCACCGCCACGAGACCGCTTGGTGTCTGAAATCCTGTCGGCAGGCCGGCGCCCAGTTCCTCAGCATCGAAACCCACCAGGAAGCGCTGCTGCCCTGCGACGCGCGCTTCCGGAAGCACCAGGCCTTCCGGAAGCGTCGCAAACGCCAGAAACTCCTCAGCAAAGGCCGTCACCCGATCCCAACGGACATCCCCACTGTGTTCATCCACCCCAACACCAAACCGCTCGTGGAAACCCGAAACGCCACCAGAAGCCTCCAACAGGCCCGGAGACACGAACCCCTTCCCCGGCGCTGGTAGTCGCCCGCCGAACTCGGCCGGTACCGACTCAGCATCGGCGCCAAGCCAGTGGATCTCGAACTGGCGCCCATCCAAAATCGGCAAACTGTCTTCAACCATCGGCACCCCAACTCCATCGTTGGAGAAGCTCACCACCGGCATACGAGCGCGATCCCTGACCTCGTTTCGCTGACTCGCCGACCAGAAACCCGCGGCACACCAGGTCGCAGCCGTAAACACGCCAACAGCGATCACGACCAGCCAGGCGCGGCCCCGCTGGCCACCTCGGTGCGAGACCGCCACTCGCCCGGCCAACTTCGCTACGACACGGATCAACAGTTGCTCGGCATCATCGTCAGGTCGACGACGCGATCGCACAAACCTGCGACAGCCAGGTCGTGCGTCGCCAGCAACAGCGCACGCTGCGGGTTGCTTCGCACCTGATCGACCAACAACCAGCCCACACGATCAGCATTTGTCCGATCCAGCGAAGCCGTGGGCTCGTCAGCCAGCACAACCCCCGCCGGTCGAACCAGCGCTCGCGCCACAGCGACGCGTTGATGCTGACCACCCGACAACGACCGCAGGTCCCGACCGGCCAAGTCCTCGATCCCAACAGCAGACAAAGCCGACCGGGCACTCTCAAACGCCGACTCAGAACCCATTCCGTCCAACAACAACGGCAAAGCCGTGTTTTCCAACACGTCCAACTCGGGCAGCAACAACGGTGACTGATCAACACCCGAGATGTGCTCCCGGATGAAGTCGCCGCGCTCGCCGCCAGATAGACGACCCAACTCAACCCCCGACACCTCCGCATGACCAAAGGTAGGAATCAGGTCACCACGAAGCCAGCGGAACACCGTCGACTTTCCAGCCCCCGATGGTCCAACCAACGCAACAGTCTCCCCCCACCCGACCTCCAACGACACCGGCCCCACGGCCTGATCGCCGAACTCAGAAACACATGCGGCGACCCCGACCGCAAAAGAACGTCCGTCCGCTGACCCAGATGTATCGGTTGACAAATCGCTCCTACAGCTGGGCGGCGAAGACCGAATTCAAAAGGCTACTCCGCCCAGCCCGGGACCGGCCCAGCGCACAGCCGGACCCACCAATCGCGCCGATGTCAGTACCAGGAAAGGCTTCCGACCCGCACATAACGCCGCGACATATTCCCGCCCGTTGGCCCGCACACCCCGCCGCATATCGGCCCGAGTCGCACGCTGCATAGTCCCGGCCAGCAGCAGCCCCGAATGCGGTGGGGTTCCGGGGCGCCGTAGTTGGGCCGGAATGGCCGGGGCGCTGCTTGTCTCAAAAACGTTCGTTTGTGAGACGGCGGCGGCGTACATAAAGCGATCGTAGTGGAGACGACCAAGGGCGGAGGTTCGAACCGACGACGTTCCAGCGGCCGTTAAGGACGTTGGTCCACAAGCGTCCAAAACGGTCAAACCCCGAGGCGTACCTTGCGGCAGGGGCCTCGGGGAGTTCTCTGCCATCATACTCGTGATGCCACCAGCGCAGCCAGGACACCTCCAAACGATCCAGGAGTACCTCTTGTTGGGCGCCACGTTCGTTGGGCATGAGCGAGGGCCTTGGTGACACTGACGGTGGGCACCCCGACGATGCCCTGACGCGCAACCCGCGCCAACGTTGGGGACGCCACGTTCGACGCGTTTTGGTCAAACGCGGTTCGGGAGGTTGAGTTTGCAACACCAACTCGCCCTGCCCACCCGGCCTGGGGGCAATCACACTGCTGGAGTGCCTCATCGTGATGATCGTCCGCGACACTGCCGCCACCGCCAGACAACTGGCCGAAGGCCACTACTTCCGTTGCCCTTGGGATGGCTGTGCCGGCTCGCTGGGGCCTTGAGGTTCAGCACGCACCCGGCCTGTGCGACGCCTTGGCGGCGGCACCGACTCCTCCACCCCAAAGCGGGCCATATGCCGGACGTGTCGACGCTCCCAGGTGATGCTCCCAACAATCGCGTTCCCGAGGCGCGCCGACAACGTGACCACGGTCTTCAACTCGACCGCATTGAGAAGGACGGTCCTTCCAGTACCCCGCGCGCCGGTATAGAGGCTCGCTCGGCCCGGTGATCCAGGCCCGTCCTCGAGCGCTTCACCGAACCGTGCGAGCACGTCGTCACGCCCAACCAAGAGCGGCGGGGAGACGCCGAAGGACGGCGTGAAGGGATTCTGCATGCTCCCCATCCCAACCGCGTCGGTTTAGATGTCTTTAGTTTCTTTAGATCTCTTTAGTTCTCTGGCTGCATCGTCGTGCAATGCTCAGTCGGCCGCAGAGTCGGGTCATTTCCGGGACTGGCTCACACGCTCTACTCATCGTCGAGGTTGAGGCGTTGGGCCTCGGCGGTGAGTTCAGCGGCGGCTTCAGCGCGTTTGCGGTCGTCCTCGCGCATGTAGGCGAGGAGGTCGGTGAGCCGGATACGGCGCCGGTTTCCGACGCGCCGATGGGGGATCTGGCCGTCTTCGAGGAGCCCGATCAGGTAGGGCCGCGACACGACGAGCATGTCGGCGGCTTGTTGGGTGGTGAGTTCTGCGTGCACCGGGGCGATGGTGACGGCGTTGCCGTTGGCGATGTGTGCAAGCAGTTCGACGAGATGGCTGAGAGCACTGCCGGGGATGGTGACGCTCAGGTCGGAATTGTCGGCGACGAGACGCACCGTGCCGATGTCACCAGGATGGGTCCGTTGGAACCGGTCGAGAAGATCGACCGCTTCAGCTGCTTCGGCTGAGGTTGTCTCGTCGGGAATGTCGAGGTTGCTGCGGAGCAGTGTTGATGGGGGCATGGTGTCCTCCTTGGCAGGGGTCGACAACCAGACGGGCGTGTTCTCGTTGGTTGGTCCGTCGACCGCCGCAACACCGATGTTACCCCTATTCGCAGCAACCGCAACGGCCATGATCGGGGTCTCGTCGGCTAGGACGCCATCGAACCGGCTCCGAAGGCGGCGGTTCCCAGCTCCAGCAAGCGGTCGAGGTTGTCGGCGCCGCCGCACCAAACCTTCCTCCAGACGTGTGAACATTACTTGGTATAGGTGTAGCATCCTGCGCATGATCTTGAGTCGACCGTTCCAAGCGGTGACCCCGACGATCGATGGGGACGTCCTTGGGGTGCTGGCCCGAGCCGACGCTTCGTTCACCCCACCGCAGGTGCACGACCTCATCGGGTTTCATTCTGTTGCTGGTGTCCGAAACGCGCTCGTTCGATTGACCGGTCAGGGTGTCCTCTACAGCGAGCAGGTTGGCCGCGCCTATACCTACCGGCTTAACCGGCAGCACGTGTGCGCCCCACACCTCATCGGGCTGGCTGACGCCAGCCGCGAAGTGTTGCAGCGAATGCGCGACCTGATCGACACCTGGTCGACGCCCTGTGACTTTGCCGCGCTCTTCGGTTCTGCCGCTACCGGGAGGATGACCGAGGGAAGCGACATCGATGTGTTCGTCGTGCGACCCGATTCGGTCGTCGTCGAAGATGACGTGCAGTGGCACGAGCAGCTCGACGCCTTCGCGACTGCCAGCACTTCGTGGACCGGCAACGACGCACGCGTCCTTGAGATGTCAGCGTCAGAAGTCGCAGCCACGATCGCGACCGAGCAGATCCTCGCTGAAATCGCCCGCGACGGCATCGTCTTGTCTGGCACCCCTGGATACCTCGCCAGCGTGAAGCCAAGGCCGGACTACCGGCAGGCGGGGTGAACTTCTGGTGGCCGCACCGACGAGAAAATGCTCGGCGAAGGACCGCTCGGGCCGAATGGCCAAGGCCCGCCAATTCAGCGACGCAGCGACGCTCATCAGCGAACTGGCCTCCGACGACAGCAACCTTGGCGACGCCTACATCACCCTGTGCGTGCATGCCGGCATAGCCGCGGCAGACGTGGTCTGCTGCTCACGGCTCGGCGTTCACGCCAGCGGGCAGGACCACGCCGCTGCGGCGGCGCTGCTCGACCAAGCCGACGCCGGTCTCGGAAAGGAACTCCGCAGACTGCTTGGACTCAAGACGAAGGCCGGTTATAGCTCGGCCCCATCAAGCGCCGCTGACCAGAAGGTCGCCAGTCGGGCCTCAACCCGGCTTGTAGATGCAACATCCACTAGCCGATGACCACCAAGAAGATGAACCCCGACGAGGACTACGGGTTCTACGCCATCACCAATCTCGAACTCCATTCCCCTTCTGGCCAGGTGGACATGGAACTTGCTTAGCCACATTGGATTCCCACGCCGGAAACGAAGCACCTCAGACATGGTCTCGGCACCCTTCGCCCAGTCGGCCAACTCGGCGACCAAATCGCCAACGCCTATGTTGGCAAGATTAATCGGAGCAGTGGAGACAACGCCTGATGACGCAGTTCACGGTCAAGTGGAACGCCAGCAAGGCCGCCAAGAATCTGCAGACAGCGCGGGCGGCGCTCCTCCCCGAGGAGGACCTGTGGTTTCTCGGCTACTGCAACAACGTGAAGCCGCTCGCCGACGCGATCGCGGTCACCCCCCTTCGCGTGGTGGCCCTGATGCGCGGCAAGGTCGCCTTCGAGGCGCACCATTCAGATATCGAATCCCTCACGACCCACGAAAAGCGTGGCACCGTTACCGTTGTTCGCCGCAACGGCGAATCGATGGTCTTCAAGCTGGTCCCCAAAGAAGACCTAGGAGAAATAGCCCGCTATGGCCAACAGGGCCGAAGTACACCGCCCCCTCCGGACCTTCTCCAGACTGCGGCAGATGCGGAAGCGGACCGCATCGCCCTCACAGAGCGCGCAATTGCTGCCAAGGAGTTGAACTGGCCGGACACAGCCGTGCACGGAAAGCTGTCGCGCAAAGCTAGCGAGGCGATCCTCCGACAATGTCACGGTGCAGAGAAGCCCTGGCTAATCCTGACCTCAGCTGGCGGAGCCGGAACGTTGACGGCTTTCGACAACCGGTTGGCAATCATCAAGACGGGCGGCTTCACCAGCTACATGGCTGGTTCGCTGGGCGGCGAGCGGTCGGCAACATTCCACTTCGCCGATATCACGGGAATTGAGTTCAACTCCGGATGGGTGAATGGCGTCCTCGAAATCCTCACGGCAAGTTACAGCGGTTCTACCAACAAGGACTTTTGGCGCGGTTCCAACCGGTCCCGCAACGCGGACAGTAACAATCCTTGGACACTCAGCAACTGCTTGCCGCTCCTCAAGTCTGAGCATAATTCGTACCTTCCCGAGATCAACGAATTGAAGGCGCGAGTCGGCAAGAGCAAACAGGTCAGGGTCCAGGTCGCCGCCCCGCAGGTCGCTCCAAATAGCGACGGGCTAGCGGAACAGCTTCAGAAGCTGGGCGACCTCCACGCGTCAGGAGTGCTCTCAGCCGAGGAATTCGCTGCCGCCAAGGCCCGACTGCTCGGGTGACGACGAGGCGCCAAGAGCTCGCGTTGAACAGACTCTCAATTTCGTCCCACCGGGCTTCACCCTTGGCGTAGCCCCGTCTGAGGTGTGGCTGACTTAATGTCGCATGTCCCGAGGTTTTTAGTCCGCATTGCGGGGTCCTCTGGGTTGGTTGTTCTGATGGTAGGCGATACGGCGGTGGCGTGCGTCGGTGAGCCCTTGTTTGCGGGCGG
>ERZ724520.1163-NODE-1163-length-13489-cov-4.483549_pt1 | contig 13489 bp, 12 predicted proteins | sample MGYA00376053_ERZ724520 | MGnify/ENA primary metagenome ERZ724520 (study PRJEB28724, sample SAMN07190886) | activated sludge metagenome | isolation source: activated sludge of sewage treatment plant in Hong Hong | place: USA: Christiansburg, Virginia | collected... | reverse complement strand
TTTTTCAATATCCTTATCAGCATATTTATTTTCGGTAAATATTACCTGTAAAGCATTTACAATGGCTTGCAATAAAATACGATGAGGCTTAGGAGCTTGTTTTACTTTTTTTTTCATTTTTAATTAATTTACCAAACCAGTTTCAACACCATTTCTAAATGCTCTTCGGTCAATTTCTTTTTTATTTATATCATAAAAATACCACAAACTATCTTGTAAATCATTTTTATACCAACCTGCCATTTGTACATTTCCATTAGGGAAATAAACTGTAGTTTGTCCATGTTTTCTGCCATTATCGTAGAAACATTCACTCCATTTAACACCATTATCGTAAAATGCTAACCACTGACCATGGCGTTTTCCAAATCTAAAAAATCCTGTAAATTTAATAACCCCATTTGGATATTTATCTACATAATCTCCAGTATAGTCTGAATCAGGTGGGGCAATATAATATTTTGACTTTTTTGTTGCATTTGAAATTGTATCACTATTTAAAGAATCAGATTTTTCTTGTTCTTTATCATTCGTAGTTTCAGATTTACAACTTACAAAATAAATGCTCCATAAAAGCAGAGCCGAAAGATAAATTAACTTTTTCATAATTTTATTTTTTTCGTTCAATTGAATAATTTACTAACTGTATTAAACTTTGTTTTGAGGGCGAATCAGCTATTGTTTCAAGGCACTTTAATGCCTTTACTCTATATTCATCCATAATTTTTTCAGCATAAGAAATACCACCCTTTTCGATTACAAAACTTATTACTTCTGCAACTTTTTTAGGATCATCATTATGATTTTTAACTATGTTAATTATTTTGCGTTTCTCCAACCATGTACAATTATTTAGTGCATAAATTAAAGGAAGAGTCATCTTTTTTTCTTTAATATCAATACCTGTAGGTTTACCAATTGATGTATCATCTCCAAAATCAAACAAATCATCTTTTATTTGAAAAGCTATCCCTGTAAATGTTCCAAAATCCAAAAATGTTTTAATTAAATCTTTGTTTTCGCTAACAGATGCTACTCCTGCAGAACAACATGCTGCTATTAAGGTTGCTGTTTTTTTTGTTATAATTTCAAAATAGATTTCTTCAGAAATATCGAGTTTACGAGCTTTCTCTATTTGAAGAAGTTCTCCTTCGCTCATTTCCCTTACTGCATTACTTACAATTTTTAGTAAATGAAAATCGTTATTATCTAAAGAAAGTAATAACCCACTTGACAATAAAAAATCGCCAATTAAAACTGCAATCTTATTTTTCCATAGGGCATTAACACTAAAAAAACCTCTTCGTTCATTACTATCATCTACAACATCATCATGTACCAAAGTTGCCGTATGTAACAATTCAATTAAAGAAGCTGCTCTGTATGTACTTTCATTTATTTCTGCAACACATTGCGCACTTAAAAAAACAAACATTGGTCTTATTTGCTTGCCTTTTCTTTTAACAATATAATTAGTGATTTTATCTAATAAAGGAACGCTACTTTTCATGGACTGTTTGAACTTAATTTCAAACTCATCCATGTGTTTAGTAATAGGTGCCTTTATTTGATCTACAGGAGAACTCATATTTTAAAAAGTAGCGTAAATATAATGAAAGTAGTTTGATTAATGTTGCAATAATTAATCAAACAAAATTAGATTAAAATACTAATAAGAATGCTACCAACAATATTTACTTATTTTGTTGGTTTCAAAGAGTTTACATATTCTTGCCAATTCATAGTTTTAAACTTATCTTCAGCATAATATTTTAAAATAGGGAGTAATGCTTCTGGCGATAAAAAAGAATTTAAGGCATCTAAATGGACTGATTTTTCATCTAAAACTGCAATTGTAGGAAATTGCAATCTATTGTTGGTTACTTTAAAAGCAAAGCTATTTAATGGGTAGCCATTAAGGGCAGTTTTAAAACACTTTTCATTTTTATACATTATAGTATCACTACTCTCTGCATCAAAATTCATAACATAAAAATTCTTATTTATATAATTTGCTATAGCAGTATCTTTTAAAGTGGTAGCATTTTGAACTTTGCATGAATTACAAAATCCAGCATAAATATTTACTAAAACTTTTTTAGGTTTCTTTTTTTGAAGTTTCTCTATTTCTTTATATGAATACGTTTTTATGTGTTTTTTTACGAATGTTGTATCATAAAAAGTATGATCAAATTGGGCCGAGAATTTCTCATAAGCTGTTGTTTTATAAACATTTTCAACAACATAAATTAATAATGGTTCAATTTTTTTATCTTCTAAATAACCTTGAGATAATAAATTAAATTCATAATTATTTGACACAAAAATAGTAGAGGGATAACTTAAGCTATTACCTAAAAACTTTATAGCTAACTCATGCGGTGTTTTGGGAGCAGCAGAGGTTGGTTTATACATTTTTCCATTGTATTCGATTGTATCTTTAGTTTCTGCGTTAAACTTAATTGGATAATAAAATGTGTTAATATAATTTGCAATATTTGGGTTAGAATAGGTGGTTTTCATCATATGTTTACACCAGCCACACCAATCTGTATAAATATCTATTAAAAATGGTTTAGGTTGTTTTTTATTTAACTCTTGAGCCTCTTTAATAGTTAGCCATTTTACAAGTCCTTCTTCGCTTTGCGAAAAAACATTTAGAGAAAGGGTAAACGCAACTAATACTGATATTAACATTTTCATAATACAAAAGTCCTAATTTTTTTCTAAATTTGTGGAAATTAAAAAACAAAATTATGATAAAAAAATTACTTACTGGTACAATTGCCATTTTAGCATTAACTGTAAATGCACAATCTTTTTCTGCTAAATATAACTTTGCAGCAATGCCTTCTTCTTTAGGGCCAACAACAGACCCAACCCCAGTTCCAACAGTAACTGGTATAACATTTAGTTCATTTATGGCTGTAGGAACAAGTACCTCGGCAGCAGGAGCAGGTCGTTTTTCCTTTGGTGGTTGGCCTACTGGTGCAACTTCAACAGTTGATACATATAGTACAATGACAGGAGCAATTGATTTAGCTAAATACTATAATGTAACAATTACACCTTCAGCAGGTTACTATGTAACATTAAATAATGCAACTTTTACAACTCAACGTTCGAATTCTGGAATTAGAAGTTATGCAGTAAGAACTAGCGCAGATAGTTATACAACTAATTTACCTGCATCTGTTGGAACAAGTACTGTATTATCTATTAATGGTACAAATCAATTCTTTTTTAATTTTGATGCTACCACATCTGCTCAAGCTGCAAATCAAATAACTTTTTCAGATCCAGCTTTTACAAACTTTAATACTGCTTTAACAGTTAGATTTTATGGTTGGAATGCAGAAGGAACAACAGGAACTTTTAGTATTGATAGTGTTATTTTTAATGGTTCAGTTGGTTTAGCAACAGGTTTAGGGTCTGTAAATTTTGATTTAAACTCTAATTTTAACGTTTACCCAGTTCCAAGTAATGACGGTGTATTATTTATTGAAAATAAAAATGCTACAGAAGTTTCTAAAATTGAAATTATGGATATTTTAGGTAATGTTATTCAATCTAATGCATCTACTAACGAATCTAGAATTAAATTAAACTTAGCTAATGTTCCTAGTGGAAACTATTTTGTAAGAATTACATCAGGAAAATCATCTACAGTTAAGAAAATTGTAGTATTTAAATAACTAATTATTGCTTAATAAAAAAGCTATCTCAATGAGATAGCTTTTTTTATGCTTATTTTTCAAGCATTTCGCCAACGTGCTTATCAATGATAAAGGTAAAATCACTTTCAGAAACGGACTTCAATGGAATCCAACGCATAGATTGTGCGCCCTCTTTTTTTTCAGTAAAATCGAATTGAGTAATAGAAGTTTTAAAATTAAGATTTTCTAATGCTTTTACGTAATAGTAAATGCTTATTACCTGACTTTGGTTATTAAACGCCGAATTAACAAAGAAATCAGTAGTATAAAAATGAGATAAAACTTCAATTTTTAAATTGAGCTCTTCCTTAAATTCTCTAATTAAACATTCTTTAGTACCTTCTCCATATTCTAGTCCACCCCCAGGGAATTTAGTGATATTTTTGCCTTTGATGTATTCATCCGATACTAAAACATTAGAATCTTGAATTAAAATACCATAAACTCTAATATTAAAATGCTTCATACATTAAAAGTACAGTTTAAAGAATTGTAAATTGAAGTAAAAAAATAAGGTTATTAACTACTTTTTGCTGAAATAGTTAAAGTTAGTTGTAATTCCTATCGTGTGAGAATTACCTGTTAATGCATATTTAGAAAACCCATAATTGAAATGGAATTTGTAAATTTTCATGCCAAAACCAACAGACAGACCATTTGCAGCTTTTTTATCTGGCAATGCCATTTCTTTACCAGTTCTAAAATTATAAGCCACTCTAATATTGAAATTTTTAGTTAGAATTATTTCAGTTCCAATAACTAAATGCCTTCCAAACTTGTCTAAATTAGCTTTATTCTTTTCTTTTCTTAACTCTTTTGCTGTCTTAATAATAGGTTTATTAGTAAAAGGATCTATATCATTATTTTGATCTTGAGGATTTTCATAGGTCAAATCCCATTTTAATAGTTGATCATACAATGCAATTATTCTAAAAGGAGCTTTTGCTACTTTTTTACTAATTCCTATTTGAAAATTAGAAGGCAATTGTTCCTTAGGTCCAGAACCAGTATAAGTACGCCATTGTTTGCCGTAATTTTTTGCCAACAAAGTTATGGTTAAATTCTTTTTATTATGATATGTAAGCCCTAAATCAACCGCATTTCCAAAAGAATAAAACCCTTCGTAATGAGAATAAATTGTTTTTAACGTTGCTCCTATTGATAAAGTACTGTCAGCATTTATAGGTTTAGCAATTGAAACATTAAACGAATAATCAGCTGCTTTAAAAGTTCCTGTTTTTTCGTCAAATTCATCTCTTCCGTCAAATTTACCATAGTTAAAGTACTGAATACCAGCACCTAAGGTAAAATGTTTTTTAATTTGGTGAGCATACATGAAATTTCCATAGTTTAAATCAGCAACATAATTAACATAATTAAATGCTAATTGCTTGGAACATCCAGGATTTAAAAGAGCAGGATTATTATACGACAAATTAACATCATCATCCCAAATGGCATTTGTAGCACCTCCAAGGGCTGCAGAACGCGCAGGCATTTGTAAATCTAAAAATCGAAAAACTTTTGTTCCTCCAATTTGAGATACTACAAGATGGGTAGTACACATTAATATATAAAAGGCTATTTTTTTCACTAGGTATAATTACGCAATTTTTTTGAAATTATTGCTCAACAAGAAAAAAAATGATAAAAAACTAATAAGAAATTAAGTTCATTGGTATTTCAGTAATTTTAATGAATTCTTTTCCGGAATCTAGAATATCATTATCTTCTTTTTCATAACACCAATTTAGGTTTAAAACTATCTTATTATTTGAAACCACAATACTATTTAAAGTTTTTATAATATCAACAATATACTTTGCGGATGATGAATTAAAATACTCAAACTTAAAATCAACCTTTATTATAATACTGTGAGAAGACTCATTTGATAGAAAATACACATAGTTTTTATATTCATTAATCCAAACCATAATTGGATCAAAAAATTCTCTTACATTTTCCGGCCTTGAATCTCCACAAAATTCTAAAAAATGTTTTTCATAATTAAGTATTACACCAATGGTAGAATTGGTTTGTTGAACTTGAATACTTTCCATAAAATTATTTTTGAATAGTAATTTCTAAAGAAAAGAAATAGGTATCATCATCAATTTGTTTAGCAACATAAGCAATTGGTTCCTTAGATTTTAAAACAATATCAATTAATCCAATTCCCATACCTTGCTTTTCAGACAAATCATTATTGCCTAATTTTTGACGATACAAACTTTTTAATTCTTCATTATTTGTATTAATAATTTCATCTAGCGAGTCTTTTAGTTTTAAAAAATCGTTAGCAGCTACAAAATTACCTGCCCAAACAGAATAACGATTAGGTTCGGATGCAAAAATAAGATAACCATATATAGAATCAGAATCATCTTCTGTTTTAAAAGACAAACCATGATGATTTATGTTTTCCAAACATTCAACCAAAATATTATAACTTTCTTTTACTGTCTTTTTTTTATCAATATGAGATTTTAAGTATTGCTTAAGCGTAACTAAATGAGAATCTACCGCATGGTAATTATAAATTCCAGTATATAAAAACAGAGGGATTAAATTATCCTTCCTCATTATACTTTTTATTTCGTTTGATATAAATTTTTGCTCTCTAAACATGGTATAAATTTAATTTAAAATTATTAAACAATCAATACATTTACATTTTTATTCCTACTACCAACATGTCATCCATTTGATCATTAGTACCTTTCCATTTTTCAATAGTATCTTCCAATATTATTTTTTGTTCGGACATTGGTAAAACAGCAACAGATTCAAACAATTGATATAATCTTTTTGATAAAAACTTTTTATTAGAAACTCCTCCTCTTTGATCAGAAAAACCATCTGTATGCAAATAAATAAGGTCATTTTGAGATAATTGAAAACTATGGTTTTCAAATGGACCATCTCGTTCAGTACCAACACCTCTCACATCAGACTCAAATGCTAAACGCTCAGTATTTCTTACAATTTGTAATGAATTGTGAGCACCAGCATATTCTAACCTAAAAGTGGATTTATTTATTGATAAAATTGCAATATCCATTCCATATTTTATTGTAGAAACATTTTTTCGATTTAATTCAGATAATATTTTTTCATTTAATAAATCTAAAATTATAGATGGAGTTTTATTGATGTTAATAATTTCGTTTAAATAAGCATGTCCCATCATCGACACAAAAGCTCCAGGAACACCATGACCTGTGCAATCTGCCACTGCAAAAATTACAGAATCTTTATTTACACTCAACCAAAAAAAATCTCCGCTTACAACATCTTTTGGTTTATATAAAACAAAATAATTTTTAAACAGAGCCTTCATCTCTTGATCTGAGGGAAGAAGTGCTTGCTGAATATTTTTAGCATACTCTATACTTTCAAAAATTACTTTACTTTTCTTTTCAATTTCATCTTTTTGCAAACTAATTGCTTCATTTTTTTGCGCTAATAGTAAATTAGCTCTTTTCTTCTGCTTATATCCTCTATAAATTACTATTGCCAATAATGCTAAAAGTAAAGCGAAGCCAGAAATGGCATAAATTAATATCTGTTGTTTATTCAATTTTTCTTGAGCCGCTAATAACTCAAGCTCTTTTTCTTTCTTTAAGTGTTCATTAATTTTCCTTTGATTTTCAGCCTCAGTCTTTTTTCTTTCGATTTCGGCTTCTTGAGATTTAATTTTAAGTTCTTGAAGCTGTGCTTCCACACTTAACTTACTAATTTCTTCATGAGATTTTTCATTGTCATTAACTAAAGTACTTATTATATTTAGTGTTTCAATTTCCTTTTTTTGTACAAATTCAGTCTTTGTCTTTTCAATGTTTTTTCTGTTTTTATTGACAGCCTCAATATTCTTTGAAACCACTTCAGCCTCTTTAGTTAAATTACTTCTATTAGCAATAACTAATGCCTTACTAAAAAATGTATAAGCAGTTTCATAATCGCCATATCTAGAATAATTAGACCCAATTCTATTTAAAACTACAACACAAGCTTTATTATCCTTTAATATTTCGAAATTTTTTAATGATTTTTTATAATACGAAACAGCTGGCTCTAACTGGTTTTGCTTTGCCAATAAATCACCAATATCCATATTAGTATAAGCTTCATCTAATTTATTATTAGACTTACTATGAATTTCTGCGATTTGCTTTAAAACTGGTAATTTTTCAGAAGAAGAAAGAGTAGTTAATTTAGACTCTAATTGCTCTAAACTTTGCGAAAAAACAAAACCAGAAAATAAAATATTAATAAAAACAACAAAACGTAAAAAATTCATAGTAAAAATTAAGATAAGAATAAAGACTAGTTCGCCTTACTAAAATATAAATTATTATTTAATAATTGAACAAAATAAAAATAAAGCAATTAATACTAAAATAAATAGCATTAATAATGTAGTAAAGAAACTCTTAAATACTGCTATAATTCAAATTTGAATTAATTCTAAAATTTTTCACTACCCATACTATACTAAGGGTGATAAATAGAAAAAAAGAAATTGCAACCAAATTAATACTGCCAATATTAAAAAACCAAACCATTAATGGGATAGCTAAAAAGAGCCTTAGAATCTCAGAAAACTGGAGCCACTTTTTTGATTCCATTATTCCACTCCAATTAATAATTGAATGCCATAAAAAAAATGCACCAACCCAACGTTGAAGTGTGGTTAATGACGTATCTGATTTTATAACTAACAACATCAATATCATAGATATAATAACTTGTAAAATTAAATAAGGTTTAGCGTTTTTAAACATTACTGTACTATACCTTACTTGATTATCAAGAGTAGTTTCAATTAAATTTTCTTTTGGAGGCAATCCTTGAGGTAACCAGGTTAAAGGCATAAACCAAACTTTAATTTTATCAATCCATCTAGGTGCAGCTACAGCTGTTTTCCATAATATTACGTAATAATGAAAATTTATAGTAATTGGATTCCAAGATTTTGGAGGTGAATACATACCATACAAAACTTTATCAGTTTCTTCCTCAAAAGTGCCAAATATCCTATCCCAAATAATTAAAAATTCACCAAAGTTTTTATCTAAATATTTAAAATTAATTCCGTGGTGAACACGATGATGTGAAGGTGTAGTAAAAATAAACTCTACCCATTTCCATAATTTTCTAATTAATTCTGTATGATGCAAAAACGCTATAAATAAGTGAATACCAGTCATTGCATAAATGTCTACAGGCTTAAACCCAATTAAAGCAATAGGCCAGAAAAAGAAAAAAGAAAAAAGTCGTTGTGTAACACTTGCTCTTAAAGCCACAGCAAAGTTCATTTCTTCTGCAGAATGATGTGGTGAATGTGCAGCCCACATAATATTAACATGATGCCCCCAACGGTGAACCCAATAAAATATAAAATCAACTAATAATAATAAAATTAAAAAATTATACCATGTCATTGGAATACTATCAATTAAACGATAATTTTCCCAAAGATATCCATATGTAACATATACACCTGCTGCCACTAATACATTCACCATTTGGTTACCAATGGCTGTTCCAAAATTTGCAACTAATTCCTGAAAAGTAATTAATTCCTTTTTATAATACCAACATAATCCAACTTCTAATAAGATGAAAAATATTGCTAATGGTGTTAGTAAAGCGTAAATGTTTTGTGAATGTATCATTGTTTAGTAAATTATATAGAGGCTGTGTCAAAAGTCAAGTTTACTGTCATTCTGAACTTGTTTCAGAATCTAGAGATTAGTATCATCCACCTCTTTAGAGATTCCGAATCCAGTTCGGCATGACGATTTGGAACTTTTGATATAAGCACAAATTACCTCAAAAAATTTCTTTAAATAAATTAATCTAAAAAGCCAACTATCTTAAACTCAGTTCTTCTATTTGCTTGGTGTTCCTCTTCAGAACACGTTGGTTTAACAGGTCCTTCGCAAGCACAGCCATTTACAAGTTGAGATTCGCCATAACCTTTACCCGTAATACGCTTTTTATCAATACCTTGGCTTATAATATAAGCTGCACTTGATTTAGCACGTTTATCAGACAAACTTAGATTTGAAGCTTTACTACTTCTACAATCAGTATGTGAACTTAATTCAATAATAATTTTTGGATTATCTTTTAAAATACCTACAAGTTTACTTAATTCTTTAGCTGCATCAGCTCTGATTTCATATTTACTTAAATCAAAATAAATGTTATCAATTTTAATTGCTTTATTAACTTCCATTTTATCTAAGTAAATATCTGTAGTTCCAACTAAATTATCAATATCAGGAACAGTTACATAATCTAGGTTTGATAAATAATCCTTTTGAGTTGCACCAATTTTATATGGCGCTTTTGTATTTAACAAGCCAGTTTTATAATATCCTTTATCATCAGTTTTAAATTCTTGTCCATTTACTACAACAGTTGCATTAGCCAATGGTTTTTTAGTAGCTTTATCGTAAACAAAACCTTCAATGGCTTTTGGAGCTTTAGCTAACAACATATCAATATTTGCGGCTGTTTCTAAAGGCTTAATTAATTCTTTCTTTTGTTTGTACTTATCTGAATTACCAACAAATTCATACTCTTTATTTGGAAATAAATCTGCAGTATATTCTCCATTTTTTTGCTCTAAAGATATTTCTTCACCTGTTTGCACATCCTTAATTTTTAATTTTGATGCCAGTAAATTTTTAGTTAAACTATCTTTTAACTGAATTTTATATGCTTGCTTTCTTGGTTTAGTATTTACAAAAGAATAGATATCATCATCATTATTTTTGTTATTTCTGTTTGATGAAAAATAACCCGCTTTGCCAGATTTATCTAATATAAATCCTAAATCATCCGCACTACTATTAATTGGTGCATTTAAATTTCCATTATTAATCCAATCTCCATCAAACTCAACCGCTGAATATATATCTAATCCACCTAATCCATCTAGTCCATTTGAAGAATAGTATAATTTTCCATCAGAATGCATGTATGGAAATACCTCATTACCTAGTGAATTTATTGTTGGTGATAAATTGAAAGGCTTAGCCCATTCCCCATTTTTTTTAGTACATGCCCATAAATCCATACCGCCAATTGAACCTGGCATATCAGATGAAAAAATTAGCATGTTACCATCTGCACTTAAAGTAGGGTGAGCACAATTGTATTCATTACTATTATACTTAAAAGGCACTTCTTCCTCTATTGTTCCATCTTCCTTAATTTTAGATGTAAATATTTTAAGTTTAATTGTTTTATCACTACTTTTTAAAACCTTACCATCTTCAATATTATTACGAGTAAAATACATTTCTTTTCCATCAGCTGTAAAAGACACTGGCCCGTCATTGTACTTTGTACTAATTTCTTTTGAAAATGATTCAGGTTTTTCGAATGACTTATCATCATTTTGTTTTGAAAAATACAAATAATTAAATCCTTTATTTGTCCAATCGTGTTGCTGAGAAATCCATTGATTGCGTTTTCTATTTGAACTAAATACTATTCCATCTTTATACTTTGCAGGTGCAAAATCGTTATCTTCTGAATTAAGGCTTGCCTCTTTTTTAATTTTCACAAAAGCTGAATCGCGGTAATAATTATCTAATTGCTCGAGTGCTTTGCTGTATGAAGCTATTCGGTTATCCTTAGAAAGCGAAGACGCTATAGTTAAAACTTCTTTTGCTTTCGAATACTTTCCGTTACTCATTAAAGCTTGTGTATAATATACAATATCTTGCCCTTTTGCTTTGCCACTCACAGCAATAATTTCATATAAATTTTCTGCCTTTTCAGTATTATTATTTAAGCGGTAACAATCAGCTAATCTGCGCAAAGCCTCTTCATTATTTTTATCGCGCTTTAAAACACTTTCATACTTAAGTATTGCATCAGAATAAGCGTGTGAAGCAAATAATTTATTAGCTTTAATTAATAAGCCATCTTGTGCAAATATACTTCCAACTACAAAAAAGAATAGCAAAAAACTACTTACTCTTTTATTAGGTATAAATTTTATTAATTTCATTTTATTAATATTTAAAAATTAGTTTTTTTTTATGCAATAAGACTTAGAAATAACGGTTTGAAACAATTTTTTTACCTTTAAATCCAAACAAATAACCTAAAGCAATTTCATGCGAACCTGCAGAAAAATTTTGAATATCAGTTAGAGCATAATCATATGCATAACTTACAATAAATTGAGGATTTACTTGTAAGCCAACAATTGCAGAAGCATCCGCTTTTGAACGGTAAGATACTCCTAACCATAATTTTTCTTTAATTAAAGCATTTAAATTAACATCCATTTCAATAGGAGATGAATTAACAGCTTTAACCATCATTTGTGGTTTTAATTTCAATCCATCACTCACAGTAAATACTCTTCCAATTGTAAAATAGTAATGAAATTTATTTACATCAACTTTAGTACTTTTAATAACATTACCTGCTGCATTAATAGTTACATTGTCATCAATCATACGAGGTATAGATAATCCAGCGTAAAATTTATTAGTATAGTAATACAATCCTGAACCAAAATTTGGCGTTAATACATTTTTTGTATTAACGGTAAATTGTGCATCGTTTGCATCTGTTGTTTGTAATTCAGTAAATTTATTACTTTGACTATGCACGCCAGCCATTAAACCTAAACTTAAACGTCCTTTTTCGCCAACTTTAATTCTATAAGCATAACTTAAATAAACTAAATTTCTATTTAAAACTCCAATTTTTTCATTTAACACACTTAAGCCAACACCCATTTTATTATTAGCTAATGGTCCATGCATTGTAAATGTTGTAGTAGTTGGCCTACCTGCAAAATTTATCCATTGTTGACGGTGTAATGCTGTAACTGACAATGCTTCTTTACTGCCAGCATAACCAGGATTAACAAACATTTCGTTGAACATATACTGAGTAAACATAGCATCATATTGTGCATTTACTTTTAATGCTGCCAAATTTATTATAATAAGGGATAAAAATATTTTTTTCATTTTATTTGATTTAAAAATTTATAACCATTTACATTTTATACTTATTCTCTATTTAAAAACAATTTTAATAATAATATTGAAAACTAACCACAAATATCCGTTTTAAGGTAAAAAATTCAACTTTATCGGTAGCCCCTCATTGTTTAAAATGCTAGTATTGCATTACAACATAACCTGTTTTGGGTTTTTCATCGTTTTTATTTAATTCAAGAATATAAAAATAGGTTGCAGCAGGTAATTTTCCAGATCCAAAAGAGGCAGAACTAACATTTGGAAATCCTCCCCAACTGTTATCATATTGTTTCTTACTATAAACCAAATTCCCCCAACGATTAAAAACTTTTAATTCATTATTTGGATAACTCTCCAAGCCTAAAATAACAAATGTTTCATTTTTAGGATCACCATCTGGAGTAAATCCATTTGGAATAAATAATTGATTATTAATTTCAATATTTTTTCTAATTGTATCTTTACAACCAAATGCATTGCTAGTTATCAATGTAATTACATAATTTGCAACTGTTTCAAACGTATTTGTTGGATTTTCTATTACTGAAGTATTACCATCTCCAAACAACCAATTATATGAACTTGCATTACTTGAGGTATTATCAAAGTTAACAAGAGTTCCAACAGTAATTGGGGATTCTGGGGAATAATTAAAATCAGCAATTGGATAACTTCCTACAACAATAGCATTGGCTGTATTGTTAAAAGTAGCAGTACAACCATTATTTGTGGTTGCAGTTAAAGAAA
>ERZ724520.1159-NODE-1159-length-13503-cov-3.591240_pt1 | contig 13503 bp, 18 predicted proteins | sample MGYA00376053_ERZ724520 | MGnify/ENA primary metagenome ERZ724520 (study PRJEB28724, sample SAMN07190886) | activated sludge metagenome | isolation source: activated sludge of sewage treatment plant in Hong Hong | place: USA: Christiansburg, Virginia | collected... | reverse complement strand
AACATAACCTGGGAAATTTTCGACTTCGTTAGTCGTTGTCAATTGACCTCCTGGTTGCATTCCTTGGTACAAAACTGGATTCATACTGGCTCTTGCTGCGTAGATAGCGGCTGTGTATCCTGCAGGTCCAGAACCTATAATTAGGCATTTTATTTTTTCGATAGTATCAGACATAATAAGTTTCATTTATATTTTTAAACGTCACAAAAATAAGTCATAAAAGCTGGATTATGATAACTGATTTATCATTTTTTGTTATTCGATAATAAAAAATTTCTTCTGAAAAATAATCAAGAAGAAATTATTAGGCTCATTGGATTCTAAAAAGTAGAAACAAAAAAAATATCGGAATTTTAAATCCCGATATTTTTAGTTTGAAAAATTCAATTCTCTTTAATTTTATTACGATAAGAGGAAATTATTTTTTCCCGTGACCATTATTTCCGTTTCCGCCACCTTTATTTCCGTGACCTTTATCTCCTCCTCCATCATCGTGGCCTTTATTTCCGTTATTTCCCTGATTGTTATGGTTTCCATTATTTCCTTGGTTGCCACCTTTATATCCAATCGTTTTTTGTGGTTTTCCGTATCCTTTATAATATTTTTGTTTGTGATATTTATATTGAGAATAAGGTCTTGTACCGTGATAATCGTTCAACACCACTTTATAACCTCTGTTTAAGTCATAATTTCGGTACTGATAAGGCAACTGACGTGAACGTATCCAATTCCCACCACTTAGAAAAATAAATTGAGTGGCTCTTATATCATAATAAGCTTGAACATCTGGAATGTAATAGTAATCTACCGAAGAATATCCTACAGGTCCCCAACTGGGTTGTACACCTATATTTACGTTAACCGAAACTTGTGACTGCATTGTATTTGAAGCAAAAAGCAGTAGGGTTGCTAGAGTAATTATTTTTAAAGTTTTCATTTTGTATGTTTTTTAATGTTATTAAAATTCTATTTGTTGTTCAACGCTTTCTAAAAACCAACAACTGTGCCAGTAATTTTAATAATGTTTAAATAATTTATAGACTTCTTCCTTGAATAAGTCTTAGTAAAACTGCAACAACTGCAATTACTAGAAGTATGTGTATTATAGATCCAGCGCTATAGGCAAAGAATCCAATGGCCCAAAAAATAATTAAAATCACCGCGATAGTGTAAAGTAAATTGCTCATAATTGTTGTTTTTTATAGTTTATAAATAGAATAAATAAGTTCAGTCGGAACCTGGTTTTCGTCCTCTGGAAACGCAAAATTGGTTTCTATAAGATTACTATACAAAGATGAAGAGAATTGAATTTCAAACTGTTATATAACTTTTCAGAATAGTTACAATATTCACAGATTTTTAGAATGATGAATTTAAATTCAATAAAAAAGGCGAGAATGAACTCGCCTTTTTGCTATTTTTTATTATTGACCGTGAGGTCTTTCAAGGCTTTGCCTATTTCGTCTGTATCGTGTTTGAATTCCCTTTTAAAGGATTGCCAATCACTTTTCGCATCGTTTTTGAAGGTGTCCATCTTTACTTGAAGATTCTCATTCTTTTGCTCCAGAATATCAATATTTTTTTGATACGAAGCATCAATAGATTTTCCTGTCTCTTTCATTTTCAATTTCAATCCAGCAATTTTCAGATTATTTATTCTAATAATAGAATCCCCTGAATTTCTAAACGCTTCCAATTCTTGTTCGGTTGCCTCTTTTCTTGCCACAGCCAGACTATCTTTCGCATTATCTAAATTATCTCTGGCAATTTCAACATTTTCCTGAGATTCTTTTTCTTCTGTGGTCGAGGGTTTGCAACTCACTAGTAGCGTTCCTGCAATACAAGTAACAACTGCTAAGGTAAAAATTGACTTTTTCATTTTTATATTTTTAAATTTATTAGTTAAAACACAAAAAATTATTGATGATTATTATTCCAGAATCACCAATAATTTTAAGATTTTCCTAGGATGACTAGAATCTATATCTAACGCCTAATGCTACATCAGTTCCGTAATTATCATCTATATATGACCCTGAATTTAAATAGAATTCTGGACGTACATCTAATGAAAGTTGTAATGGAAAATCAAAGTTATATTCAATTCCTACATCACCCGCTACAAAAGCAAAAGCTCCGTTGTCGTCTATTCCGTTATTGTCATCATAACTCCAAGATCCTGCACCACCACCAACACCAGCATACCAATTTAAACCGCCATCAAGATTCCAAACCCATTGGTAAAGACCTGCAATTTTTATATTATCTTCATTGTGATCACTTCTCCAACCTAAATCCAACTCTAATCTGTTTTTTGCAGAAAGTCTAGCTTGATACGAAATTTCTGTACCAAATCCGTCATTACTACCTAATCTCAAACCGATTGCATTTTTTGAAATGTTCTGTGCTTGTGCGCTGATTGCTAAACCGAATAACATAACAGCCAATAAAATATTTTTTTTCATAATTTTGTTTTTTGTATTTTTTGTGTTTTTGTTTTTACAATTATAGTTCTCCAATTATTTTGAATAACTCTTCTTTGGTTTTACCTAGTTTTATTTGAAGTTTTCCAAGCATTTCTTCTTTTTTACCTTTTACAAACAGCAAATCATTGTCTGTCAAAGCGGCAAATTTTTGTTTAAGTTTCCCTTTTTGTTCTTCCCAATTGCCTTTCAATTCTGTAGCATTCATCTTTTTTTATTTATATGTGAAAGTATTTTCACAACAAGACAAAGGTGGTAGGTTTATCAATCGAAACTGTTACATAACTTTATAAAAAAGTTACATGATTCACATATTTACTACAATTTTAGTTTTGCTAGAATTTGGATAATAAAAAGGTGTTAGACAAAAATTTAAACTTGCAGCAAACGTCAATAAGTTGTATTTCCATTCTCGATTTCATTCTCAAGTTCTTTGACTTGTTCAGCCAAATCAGCGTATTCTCGGGACAATTCGGTAATTTCTCGTTCTGTTTTTACTTCGGAATTAATGACTGAATTATTAGCCGATTCGTGAGACGAAACCAATTCATTCACTTTTAAATGCAAGGAACCTGAAAATCTATTGAATGATTTTTGAATGATAAACAAACTCAAAAATGTGGTCCCAAAAATAATATCTCCTAAAATTTGATGAACATCACGAGTGGTAAATATATTGTTGATCCACCAAAACAAAACCAGGCAAAAGGCTAAAACAAAGGTGATAGAATTACCTAAAATAGCCGTAGCCAGAGAAACTAATCTTTCGAAATTTTTCTCCATTAAACTGTATATGTTTTGAATTTTATTCACTTTCCGAAAGCTGAATTAGGACTGTTATTGATATAATCTTGTAATAAAACCTCCAATGAATCATAGTAATCTTGTAATATTTTACAATTCATATCTGGACTTTCTACAGTTGGTATTGTAACTGGCATCTCAAGAATATACTTTGACAATTCAGGATATTGTTCCTTTATTTTCATTGTTATTTGAAGAATGTCGGAGTCCTGTTCTTTTTCGGTTTTCATATTGAAAAGGATAAAAATTAATGCAATAATTTAATTATCTAAAAAAGAATTATAGTCAAACAAATTGTCTTTTTGAGCCTTTACCGAACAGCCACTAGCTTTATTATAATAGTTTTGCTCGATATCATTGTTCACTTCATTATAAGACATTGCAACTTCACGATTGGATTTTGCATTGGCTGCACGAATAACAATTAAATCTTTATTTTCGGTTGACATCTTTAGTGTTCTAGCTGAATGTATTAAATTTTTAATTGTTTTCATAGAAGTTGTTTTATATCGACGAAAATGAGTTTTTCCGATCTTACAAAGGTGAACAAGTGTTCTAACGGAAATGTTATATAACTTTAGCGATAAGTTACAATATTCACATATTGGACAAATCCTTTTACTAAACTAAGATTTACAAAATATTGTTTTACCTAACTCTTTAGTCTTTATTAATAGAATCCTTAACGACTAGAAAAGCTCCGGCTGCTAGTACAATAATACCAACAATCGGTGCCCATTGAACTGGATGATTTTTTTCATGGTTAATCTGAATTGGACCAATATCAACCAAATTTTCGTTAAATACATAGTTAAAACCTGTATAGATGGTCATTACGATTCCAATTAGTATTAATGCAATTCCAACACCTTTCGTTTTCATTTTTTCTCTGTATTTACTTCTTTAGACTGTTGTTTTTCTAATTCTTCTTGTTTTTCTGCTTCTTTTAGCAAATCTTTTTCTAAATCTTCTATTTTATTTTCTTCGGCTTTTTTCTGTTTATTAAAATATCCTCTAAACAAGAAATTGTGTTTTGCCGCTTCCATAATTTCGGTCAACCCTTTTGATCCTGTCTCAAGGTTAGTCATCGTTGAATCTAATTTTTTACTTAATCGCTCATCGCTTACTACTTTCGAAAGGATTCCTTTTCCGTTATTCATACTAGCAGTGAATGTTGAAAATTCCTTGGTGCTAGCTTCAAGATTGAGCAGCGTCTTTTTCAAACTATTGGCAAACTCTTTGTCATTCATCAATTTCGACAAAGTCCCATCGCCATTATTCATTTTATATGAGAATTCAGCCAATTGAGCTGTTATAAGACCCGCATTGTCAACACTAGTTTTCACGCTTTTCATCAAATCCTCCATTTCTAAAGGGCTTTTCGATTCAATAAAAGCATTGTCTTTGATGACTTGATTAGACGAAGTACCTGGCGAAATAGTCAACACCTTGTCTCCCATTAATCCATCAGATCCAATACTTGCCATGGCATCTGTTTTGATGTATTTTTGCACATCTTCTTCGATGACCAAAACGACCACTACGCTCGAATCGTTCACTAGTTGAATTTCGCTTATTGTACCCACATTTATCCCCGAGAAACGCACATTATTCCCAACTTTTAAACCACTAACGGTTTTAAATTTTGATTTTAAATTAAAGGTGGAACCAAACAAATTTTGCTGTTTACCAACAAAATAAATGGTTATGGTAAAAAGAATCAATCCCACTATTACAAACATTCCTAATTTCCAATTTGATCCAGTATCTTTATTCATAAGTAGTTATTTATTATTTTTATTGGTTTAAATAAAAAAGGAACGCACCCACTCGTCCTCACTTTTTTCTAATTCGTCATACGTTCCTTCGGCATTTATAACTCCGTCTTTCAGAATCAAAATCCGGTTACCAGTCATTCTGGCGCAAGGCATATCGTGAGTAATTATTACGGAACTTGTTTTGTACTTTTTTTGAACAGAGACTATCAATTCGCTGATTTCTCTTGAGGTAATCGTGTCTAAACCCGATGTGGGTTCATCATAAAAAATAATCTCAGGCATAATGATAATGGCTCTTGCCAATGCGATTCTTTTTTTCATTCCGCCCGACAATTCTGCTGGCATTTTTTCTATAGAATCTTCTAATCCAACACTTTCTAAGGCATCGGTGATTTTAGTTTCGATTTCGGATTCTGATAAATTTTGGGTGTGATGCTTCAAGGTAAAAGTCAGATTTTGCCTCACAGACATCGAATCGTACAAAGCTCCATTTTGAAACATAAAACCAACTCTAGACCTAATTTCGTTAAGTCCTTCATCACTTAAACCTGTTATTTCTTCGTCAAAAATTTCAATTTTACCCTTATCGGCTTTGACCAATCCTACCAAACATTTTATAGTTACCGATTTTCCAGAACCGGAACGACCCAAAATAACTAGATTTTCTCCCTTGTTGACCGTTAGACTTATTCCCTTTAAAATTTCGTTTTCACCAAATGATTTATACAAATTCTGGATGACTATAATAGGTTTTGCTTCCATAATTTTAGAAAAATAAATCGGTTAATTGTACGGCTAACATATCGATTATAAAAACAGAAAGCGAAGCCAAAACTACGGCCTCATTGGCAGCAATTCCTACGCTTGCAGTTCCGTTCGAGGCATTAAAACCTTTGTAAGAACCTATTAATCCAATAAAAAAACCAAAGAAAAAGGTCTTGATAAAAGCAGGCATTAAATCTAAAAATTCTAGATGCTCTAAAACATCCGAGAAATAACGAAACAAGGTCATGCTTCCGTGAATATTAAAACCGAAATAACCTCCATAAACCCCAATAAAATCAGCATAAATTACCAAAAGTGGCACCATAAGTGTCGTGGCCAAAATGCGGGTAACCACTAAATATTTATACGGATTTATTGCCGAAACTTCCATCGCATCGATCTGTTCCGTAACTTTCATCGAACCCAATTCGGCACCAATTCCAGAAGCAATTTTTCCGGCGCAAATTAATGCTGTAACCACAGGAGCGATTTCTCTGATTAAGGACAACGAGACCATGCTGGGCAACCAAGATTCGGCTCCAAATTTTAATAATGTAGGACGTGATTGGATTGTAAGCACTAATCCCATAATAAATCCTGTGATGGTTATTAAGGGCAAAGTTTTGAAACCAATGGCATAACATTGTCTTCCAAATTCGCGCCATTGAAAAGCAGGTTTGAAAAGTTCCCTGAAAAAGCGGAGGGCAAATTGGGTAAAATTGCCTGCATCATTAAAAACATTTTTTAGATATAGAGTCAAAATAAGGTGATTTTATAGTGCTGTTGAAAATTGGTTTATAGCTTTCATTTTCTGATATTTAGCCGTTATATTACAATTGCAGTAAACGCTATTATAAGGAGAATAAAGGTCTGCTGTTTAATAGTAAAAATGTTATATAACTTTGAATAAAAGTTATAAGATTTACACTTTTTGATTCAAAAATGGGAGACTAAATTCAATAAAAAAGCTGTCTAGAAAAAGACAGCTTCCTATAAAATAACAACTAATCATGTTTGAATTAAAAAATGGTTTATTGGAATTTTAGTAACGATATTATGCTAAATACCTTCTCAGAATCCAAGCATTCGTTTCGTGTTGCTGCAAAATTCCAGTAAGCAAATCGGCAGTTCCAGCATCATGATTTTCATCGGTTGAAACATCAATGTCTTTTCGCAATTCGGATATTAGGATTTCGTGATCGGCAAGTAATTCGGTTAGCATTGTTTTTCGAACTGGATATTGGTTGGGATGCTCTACAATTCGCGAAAGCTGGGCAAACTCATTCATGGTTCCAATGGTTTTTCCACCTAATTTACCAATGCGTTCTGCAACGAGGTCAATAATAGCTTCAAGTTCAGTGTATTGTGCTTCGAATAATTTATGTAATTCCATAAAACTTTCGCCAGCTACATTCCAATGAAATTTTCTGGTTTTAACGTACAGTGTCATTTCATCTGATAAAACAACTGAAAGCAGTTTGTTAGAGGATTTCAAATGTTCTTCGGTAATTCCAATTTTAGGTATCATAACTATTTTTATTTTTTTGTTTGAAAAATTTAAAAATTATCAATGTCATTTGTTAGTACCAAATTTCGATTTTTGGTGAGGTTCTTCTTCTCTTGACTAAACAACATTGATTAATTTCATTTAGAAAATTATAACTACTTAATTTCTATTGAGTAAAATTCTAAAAAACTAAGGACTAATTTGTTATATAACTTTTGAGAAAAGTTATATCATTTACACCTATTCAAGCAAAAAAAAGAGGCTGTCTCAAAAAGACAGCCTCTCAACAAAAACCAAAAAAAACTTCTCCCCAAAAATTTTATTCGATAGTTGCCCCTCAAATTTTGAATAAACAATTATTCTCTTTTGAATTTTTTTATAAAACAAAACACCTTTTTTTGTTTCTATTTATCCAATTGTAAAGTAAAATTTTACGCTATGACTCGTCTTTTGTAGTACGAACAAGGCTAATACCCGAAGCAAAAAACACAATGCCAAGTATGCCGTAAATAATAAGTTCTTTTACATCGCCAGTACCGCCTGATGTGCTTGAAAAAACTACCGCTGTATAGATAAGACCTCCTATTCCGAGAGCTGTGAGCAATGCTCCAAAAATTCTTTTTAGATTCATAATGTTAAATTTTAATGGTTTGTAGCTTTGTGAAACTGATTTTTTATAGACCACAAAGTTGAGTTAGTTAGTCGTAAAATATATTATACAATTCTTTTTAAGACTTATATTATTCTCACATTTATGCGACAAAATGAGCGTTAAATAAATAAAAAAAGAGGCAACTTTCTTTCGAAAATTGCCTCTTTTTAGGATAGTTCTACGTTAAAAAAACTAATTAAAACCCAAATAATTACATTCGATCCATATACCAGCTGAGTTCTTTTTCCATCTTTTTGTATTGAAAAATAGCAGAAATAATTTTTTGCAAACGCATAAAAGCGGTTTCACTTTTTACCACATAATCAAAAGCTTTGTGGTGCATACATTGTATTGCTACTTCAATTTTGTCTTGTGAGGATAGCATTACCACAGGAATATCCGGACGACTAGCCTTTATTTTATCTAATGTTTCTAAACCATTCATAGCCTTTAAATCAATACCATCAAGATAATAATCCAAGATAATTATGTCTGGATTAAGCGCTAAGTTTTCGATGCACAGTTCACCCGTTGCAAAAGTTTCGATGATATAGGTTTCAGCTGCTAAATCGGCTTTTTCGTTAAATTCCATTTCCAACGATTTTAGAAACAAAGCATCATCGTCAACAAGGAAAAGTTTAATTGTATTTTCTTTTTTCACGATTAAGTATTTTTTATAAGGTTAAATTCTAGTTCTAGTTCTTGACATGCTTGCCTACAAATGGATTCTAATTGGACAACCATATTGGCGTTTTCATCGGTAAATTGCTCAGCATTGGCAGCTTCCTGAATTTGTTTTGCCGTGTTTTCTAATTCGTGACTCATACCCATTATGGCAAAGGACGGAATAATTTTATGAGCAGCAGCAGCTAGTAACGGCCAATCTTTATTTAATACCCCTTTAGTCATAGCTTCTAGCAATGGAGGCGTTTGTTGCAAGTAAATTGAAATCATTTCCATCATCAGTTTGGGATTCGATTTTGTTCTAACTTTTAAATAATCTAAATTGGTGTATTTTGTAGCTACATCTTCTATTTCCTCTATCTCAGCTTCTACTTTAGAAATATCTTTTTGAAGCACTGGTATTTTTACCAATCCAATTATTTTATTAAACAGCAATCTTTCGTCAACAGGTTTGGCAATATAATCATTCATTCCTACCGATTTGCATTTTGCCAAATCAACTGTAGTTACATCAGCAGTCAAAGCGATGATAGGAATATCTAATTTCAAGGTGTTCCTAATGTATTCAGTAGCTTCAAACCCATTCATTATTGGCATTTGCAAATCCATCAAAACAACATCATAGGTATTGGCTTGAAGTTTTTCGACGGCTATTTGTCCGTTATCGGCTATGTCGCGTTCGAATCCAAAATCATCTAATAAGGTTTTCATCAACAATTGATTCAATGCCATATCTTCGACAACCAAAACTTTGATTGATCTATTTTCAGTATCCAATTCTAATAGTGCTGTATCCATTTCGGCAAGAGCATTTGTTTTTAAGAAATCTAATACAAAACTAAAGGTTGAACCTTCATTCATTTTACTTTTTACAGTAATGGTTCCACCTTGTGGCTCTACTAATTGTTTAACAATAGCGAGACCCAATCCCGTTCCTCCATACAATCTAGAGGTATTGCTGGATGCTTGCTGAAAATTTTCGAAAATTCCGCCTAATTTTTCTTCTGATATTCCAATACCTGTATCGGAAACCTCAAATTCAACGGTAACTTTGTCTTCATCTTGGCTCAACAAGCGAACACTTACTGTAATTTTTCCTTTTGCTGTAAATTTCACGGCATTACTTACCAGATTCAAAATGATTTGGTGTAAACGAACCGAATCGCCCAGCAATACATCTGGAATATTTTTATCGTATTGAATGACCAACTTTACATTTTTTTCTTGAATTTTTGCCTCGAAAATATGTAGCATTGCTTTTATAGATTCCTCCATTTTGAATGGAACTTGCTCGAAAGTCATTTTCCCCGCATCTACTTTTGCTAGATCTAGGATGTCATTAATCAATACAATTAAAGCATCTCCACTCATTTTTATAGCCGATAAATATTCTCGTTGTTTTGATGATAAATCGGTTTTCAAAACTACTTTTGTAAATCCAATTATAGCATTCATTGGTGTGCGAATCTCGTGACTCATGTTCGACAAAAATTGCTGTTTTGCTTTCACCGCATCAATGGCCGTTTTGGTAGAACTTTCGGCTTTGGCTTGGGCTTCTTCTGCAATCCCTGTGGCCAATTCTGCAAAAACTCGGGCTTCAATCAATTCTCTTTCAATCCGTTTTTGGTCGGTAACATCTCTGGCTACAATCACGACTCCCATTACATTTCCTTTATCGTCTTTATAAACTGAGCCGTTGAATAAAACATCGGTCAGTTTCCCTTTTTTGTGACGAAGAGTAAGCGGTGAATCGGCAACTGAACCTTTAGCAAAAACTTCTTGATATACCTCGCGAGCCATTTGGGGTTCTGTAAAATAATCAAAAAAATCAGAACCTTTGAGTTCTTCCCTCGTCATACCAGTGATATTTACCGTGGCCTCGTTCATATCGGTAATTTTGCCTTCGGTATTTATGGTTACCAATGGATCCAAACTGGCTTCTATAAGACTCAAAGCATATTGAGAAGCCAACATTTGACTTGCAGTATGTGTTTCTAATTCATAGTTCGTTTTTTTCTGATTTTTGATGATTAGCATTACGAGAATAAAAATAACAGCCAAAAAAACAAGGAGTAAAAAAAAGATCAATTCAGAAAAATGATAGTCTTTTTCATTTTCAATTTTACGATTCTTAAGCAGTTTAAATTCTTCATTAGTAACAGAGCTTTTGGTTTCTCTAATCTTGTCAGTAATCCTTTTTCCTTCCTCAATTATTCCTATTTTTTCGGAGTTACTTAATTCATGAGGACTCTTAGCAGCTAGATATTTTTCGGTAAAATCAAGTCGGTCTGCAACTTTTTTTTTCAATAAACTGATATTGTTTTGCTGATTTGGATTGTCTTTGGTCAAAATATCCAATGTATCTAAATTGGCGTTTACTTTATTTTTAGACCGATTATAAGGCTCCAAAAAAACGTTCTTACCCGATAATAAATAGCCTCTAAATCCGGTTTCAATATTAAGAACATCCAACAAGACTTCATTACTCTTGCTAATGACTTCCTGATTGTGTAACAATTTTTTGCTCGAAGCAATTTCTTTTTGATTGTTTAGGTAAAGTATGGACAAAACTGTGGTTAACAGAATAGCTGAGAGAATATAAAAGAGTGTTGTATTTTTTTCGAAAATGAATTTCATAACGCTAAGCAAAAATTAATTGAGGCCATTTAATTTCCAATTTCTTCAATTGGACTGCGTCTTTTATCTTTCATTTGTTTAAAGTGAGAAGGCGACAAACCCGTTACTTTCTTGAACTGGCTCGACAAATGCGCCACACTACTATATCCCATTTTCCAAGCAATTTCGGTAATATTGAGCTCCCCATAAATAATTAATTCTTTGATGCGCTCTGTTTTATGCGAAATTATAAAACGCTCGATGGTGGTCCCTTGCACTTCCGAAAATAAATTAGACAAATAGGTATAATCGTGATTCATTTTCTCGCTCAAATAATCCGAAAAATTGACTTTGATAATTTCATCCGAGTGATGCACCATTTCTATGATTACAGTTTTAATTTTTTCAATCAGCATGGCTTTCTTATCATCCATCAATTCAAGACCTGAATTCAGCAAATTAGCTTTTAATATGGTTCTTTTCTCCATAGAAATGTTTTCCATAATATCTACTTCGCCTAAATCGACTACGATGTAATGGAGTCCAAGTTTTTTCAGTTCTTCTTTAACCGCCATTTTGCAGCGATTGCTAACCATATATTTAATGTATAATTTCAAATTGCTTTATTTTTATAATAGTTGATGTAAAAGTCGAACGATTCGATTGGTAAAGACTTATATAACTTTAGGAAAAAGTTGTATAATTCACACATTTTGATTTAAATGTGTTTGGTATAATGAAGGTTTTAAAAAAGTTTTTTTACATTCTTTTGGCTTTAAAAGCTAGAATAGTATTTCTTTTTTTGTAAGGTACGATTTAATCTGGTGAAAATGAAGTTATTTAAATAATATAGTATTTAAACACGAAAGAAGGTAAAATTATTCTGAATTTTATTGCCATTCTATCAATGAAACGCCCACTCCAACAGTTGTTTGATTGTGGTTGTAATCGATAAGTGAATTTCCGTAACCGTGAGTAACTTGCAAATACCCTTTTAGATTCCCTTTTATAGGATAAGACCACGAAAATGTGGCACTACCTCTCATATTGCCGTCCAAATTAAAATTATGACTGCCTTCAAAAGTATAAACACTTCTATTTTTAGAATAAATTAGGGTCAAATCACCGTTGCCAATGTAGCTCGAAATATCAGGATTATCCCCTTTCGATTCAGGAATTACATACCAAGGTCTGAGATAAATATTCCAATTTTTCCGCTCAAAACCCGCAAACAAAATCACTCTATTCCAGCTTCTTGTGTTTGGAAATCCTTTACCATTCGATTCGTGATTAAAAGAAGCACCAATCATTCGGGTTTTGAATCCAAAAACATTGAATCTTACTGGGAAATTAAGGATGATTTCGGGTTCGTAATTTATTTCTCTGAAAGGGCGAGATAAATCGGTATTATAAATTTGCCAATGCGAAACTTGGGTATAAGCCACCCACAAATCGGCTTTTCCCCATAAAAAACTTTGCAGAATTTTAGTTTTAAAACTCAATTGAAATTTCAATTCAACCACATCATAATCTACCATAGGCCCTGTATAATCTTCGGAATCATTACCTGAATTAGGTTGTTCATTTATGCTGTTAGACCATACAAAAGGCAAAACATAAATTGATTTATAAGGCGTTACCAAAAAAGTTCCTCTTGCCGAAGTAGAGTCTAATTCCCAACGGGATACCATCGATTTGAGTTCGACTTTATCATTAAATAAAGTTTGTATCTGTGCATTCGAAGCCGAAAAATGGAGTACAAATAAAAATAATAAAAAGACTTCTTTAGTTAACTTCACGGTTTTGAATTTAATTTAGCACAAAGAAAGCGCTGAATCAATAGTCCATCGTTACATATTTATATCGGAATCTTATATAATTTACAGGTCTTTCTGGGAATTTATTATTCTGAAGACATCCTATAGAAACAATCAAAACTGAAAAGTGAAGTTTAATTTTTGTTATTAAAAATTTTGGGAGACGACCATTATTATTTAAATAAAGAGCAAAAAAAAGCCGAACATTTCTGTTCAGCTTTTGTCGGGGTGGCAGAGTGTATTCCGAAAAACGGAAATTCGAACCTGCGGCCTTCCCGATTGCATCGGGACGCGATAACCCAGCCAAAACGACAAAAAAAAAGCCGAACATTTCTGTTCAGCTTTTGTCGGGGTGGCAGGATTCGAACCTGCGGCCTCCTGCTCCCAAAGCAGGCGC
>ERZ724520.1157-NODE-1157-length-13509-cov-7.722982_pt1 | contig 13509 bp, 12 predicted proteins | sample MGYA00376053_ERZ724520 | MGnify/ENA primary metagenome ERZ724520 (study PRJEB28724, sample SAMN07190886) | activated sludge metagenome | isolation source: activated sludge of sewage treatment plant in Hong Hong | place: USA: Christiansburg, Virginia | collected... | reverse complement strand
CGCACCCTATCCATCTGCCCGACTGCCCACGCACTGTCCCAACTGCCAGGCGGTAGTGTATGGTCCTTTCTGTGCACAGTGTGGTCAGGAGACGGCTACAGAGATCCTGAAGTTGCGTGACTTTTCGCACGAGTATTTTCAACACTTCGTCACGCTGGAGGGGCGGCTGTGGCGCTCGCTCTGGATGTTGGTCACTCAACCGGGACAATTGACGCTTGAATTTATCGCAGGCCGGCGCAGGCGTTATGTGCGCCCGATCCCCTTGTATTTGAGCCTGAGCTTCGTGATGTTTTTGTTGCTCACGTTTTCGACACCGGACTCGTTGCTGCAGCTCGACGGGCCAGTGGATGTGTCGGCGACGCCATCGCCCGTCGCAAAAAGCCGTTCTGAGACGACTGGGGACAATCGATCCGACATTGAGAAGATAGGGTTCGTGGTCGATAAATTGCCTGCCTGGCTCAGGCCGCTGGGCAAGCGTTATCACGAATCAGCCCAACGTTTTCAGCAGGACCCCAAAGGGGCCGGCGCACGTTTGGTTCAGGTGGTTACCGCCAAACTTCCGTACGCCGTGTTTTTGTTGGTGCCCTTGTTTGCGTTCAATACGCGTTTGTTGTTTTGGCGGCGTGGCCGCCTTTACAGCGAGCACTTTCTGTTCGCAATGCACCTGCATGCGTTTGTGTTCCTGACCTTGGTTGTGAGCTTTTGGTTCAGCACCGAGACTGCGGCCCCACTGTTGTTTTGGGCTTGGTGGGGTTACCTGTTGCTGGCACTGCGGCGGGTGTTTGGCGGACGCTGGTGGGTGCAGGGTTTGCGCGCGCTGTTGTTGATAGTCGGCCACAGCCTGCTGCTGGCTATGGTAACGATCCTCACGATTGTGGTCTCTCTTCCATCGGTCTAGAGACACCCGCCGAGTCCGAAAATGCGGGTGTTAACCCGGCGAGCGCACCAGTCGTACGAAGTGGTTGACTTTGCGGGCATTGCCAACCACGCGACCGTTGCGAAAATCAACCAGCCAGGCGTTCAGGTTGTCATTGGTCTCCGGGCGCATGGCCCAGAACCCTCCGTACGGCGTTGCCGGAAACGCGTCATGGTCGATACGGGTCTTTTTCTGGGACTTGTCGACCAAGGAGGTCAATTCGTCCTTGTTGGGGGCGCGCCAGCCAGGGTTGGACGCATCCTGTGCTTTTTTGGCTTGCGCGAGTGACATCTTGGTGGGCTTGCCGGCACAGGTCTTGCCGTCCCACTTCATGCCCACTGCGCAACGTTGCCACACCAGTTTGGTCTGGGTGTCCGTCACTTCCTGGCCGTCAGCCGACAGGGTGTAGCGGCTCTCGGCATGTGCTGCAACTCCCATGGCCATTGCTGCTACGGCCAGAATTGTGTTGCCCACAATGTGGGACAAGGATTTGCGAAACGGCATGTCGATACTCCGATAGGAAAAAAAGAGACGGACACTGTGGTGATCCGTCAGGAGCCGAAAATTCTAGCAGTGGACTCAACAAACGGTGCCTGATGAAAACCCGTGTTCCGGCGGCAATTGCCATGGCATGTTCTCGTTGCGCAGTCATTGCACAAGTTGCATCAGGAGGGTCTTTGTATCCCATGCGCAACACCATCGAGGCCATGAAATTAGACGCTGTTGCCCACCCAGGGTGGTGCGTGTTTGTCACCGGTTGCGGTGAACCGGCTTCAAAATGCTGTGTATGGTGCATTTTTTGCCACTCTTGTGACCCAGCCGCCGCGCGCGGTGCGGCCTTGGTGCACTCTGGTTTGCAGCGAGGTCGCAGGACCGGGCGTTGCCTCTAATTGCAGGGTCGAGCGGTGGGTAGAGTTTCCCTAAGCGCTTTTGCTTGTCGTGTGAAAGGGAATTTATGAAAACACCATCTGCCATTGAACTGTGTTGTGTGTTGGTGCTGACCGTTTGCGGACTTGGAATGGCTCAGTCGGTGGCCGCTGCCGAGGTCGCGGGGGTTCACTACCAGGCGACGTCCCAGACCGGGAATACCCGTTTGTTACTGAATGGTGCAGGCATTCGACAGCTCGCATCCGTTGGCTTGTACACGGTTGGCCTGTACACGGAAAAGAAACTGGCAAGTGCCAACGAGGTGCTCAACACAACTGGAGCCACACAGTTACGCATGGTCATGCTGCGCGAGACCAGCGCCAAAAAGCTGGCCGAGATGCTGACGCAGGGGCTTGTGAACAATGCCAACGATGAAGCCCTGGCGTCCGTTGTTTCGGAGATATTTGAGGTTGGCATGATGCTCAGTGAGCAGGCGAACTTGCTGGCCGGCGACACAATTCAAGTCGATTCGCACCCGCTGACGGGAACCACCATCACGATTCAGGGTAACGCGGGCAGCAAACCGGTGTCGCAAACCTTTGCCAACCCCCATGTATTCAAGGCCATGATGGGCATCTGGTTGGGTTCAAGTCCGGTGGACCCTGCCCTCAAGAGTGCATTGTTGGGCGTATCAATCTAGCGTGAACAACATGCAGTACAGTGGATTGCGCCAAGCACAATTCTCTGGAGCTACTGCATGCAATATGTTCGCCTTGGCCACACCGGCCTCCAAGTGTCCCGCATTTGTTTGGGCATGATGACTTATGGCACGCCCAAGTGGCGGCCCTGGGTGCTGGATGAAACAGCGTCCCGGCCGCTGGTCAAACATGCCATGGACCTGGGCATTAATTTCTTTGACACGGCCGACATGTACTCGGCCGGTGAGAGCGAGGTGTTAACCGGCAAGTTCATCAAGGCCTATGGCAAACGCGAAGAAGTGGTGGTCGCCACCAAGGTGTATTTTCCGGTGGAGTTGGAATTCAAGGGCGGTGCAACGGACGCCAAGCCCATGACCCGGCCGAACATGGAGGGGCTGAGCCGCAAACGCATTTTCCACGCGGTGGACGCCAGCCTCAAACGCCTGGGCACGGACTATATCGATCTCTACCAGATCCACCGCATGGACACCCAGACGCCGATTGAAGAAACCATGGAGGCGCTGCACGATGTGGTCAAGGCGGGCAAGGTGCGTTACCTGGGTGCCAGCAGCATGTGGGCCTGGCAGTTTGCCAAAGCGCAACAGGTCGCCAAGGAACATGGCTGGACGCGGTTTGTCAGCATGCAAAACCACTACAACCTGGCCTACCGGGAGGAGGAGCGCGAGATGCTCCCGCTGTGCCGCGACCAGGGGGTGGCCGTAATTCCATGGAGCCCGCTGGCGCGCGGTTTTTTGGCCGGCAATCGGCAGAGCAGCGACAAGGATGCGACAAGCGCTTCGGATTCGGCAGCCAAGGCCGCAGCTGCCCGGTCCAGCGCCACCACAGAGCGCGCCAAAACGGACAACATTGCTCAGGGCTACTACTACCGCGACAGCGACTTCCGCGTGGTGGCTGAACTCAGCGCGCTGGCTGCGGAAAAAGGTGTCAGCAACGCCACCCTGGCCTATGCTTGGTTATTGCACAAAGGCGTGACCGCACCCGTTGTGGGGGCCAGCAAGTTACCCCAGCTTGACCAGGCGGTGGCAGCGCTGGATGTGGCGTTGTCTGCCGCAGAGCTGGTACGCCTGGAGGCGGCCTACGAGCCCCATCCTGTGCTAGGGCACAGTTAGTGCGAATTATTTAAACCAAAACACCGTTTATCCCACGTAGATACTGCGTGAGCAGCTATGAATTTGATAGTAACTGGCTCCTGAACCGCCAACCGGGATGTCACGCAAAGGCTTCCTGCATCTCGATGGCCTGGACCATCGGGATCGGCGTGGCGGGCCGGATCAACTGGTAGAGGTCTTTCGGGTCGTCCAACACCGGAATCAAGGGAATGGCGGCGCCAATGTGTTTGGCTTGTGCCAAGTCGTGCACATACCGCAGGGCCGAGAAGTCTTCCATGGCAAAACCCACGGAGTCGAAGAAGGTGATTTGTGCATCGTTGTCACGCCCGTCAACCTGGCCCGCCAGCACTCGCCAGATTTCAGTGACGGCAAAGTCAGTGTCCATTTGCTGCAGGTCGCCTTCGATACGGGTCTGGGGTTCGTACTCCACAAACACCTTGGCCGCGCGCAACACGTCCCCATGGATTTCGGTCTTGCCGGGGCAGTCTCCGCCCACGCCGTTGATGTGCATGCCGGGCTCCAGCATCTCGGGGGTGATGATGGTGGCATTGGTCTTGTCGGCAGTTACCGTGGTCACAATGTCCGAGCCACGCACGGCGTCGGCGGTGCTGCTGCAGACCACCAGGCGCAAGCCTGCCGCATCCGGGTTGTTGTGCAGGTTACGCATCAGCTTGGCGGTTGCGCGGGTATCGACGTCAAACAGGCGGACTTCTTCAATGCCCACCAAGTGGTGAAACGCCAGGGCCTGGAACTCGCTTTGTGCGCCATTGCCAATCAGGGCCATGACACGGCTGTTGGGGCGGGCCAGGGCGCGTGCCGCCACCGCCGATGTGGCCGCAGTGCGCATGGCCGTGGTCAGCGTCAACTCGCTGATCAGCAGCGGAAAACCGGTGTCGACTTCCGCCAGCACACCAAACGCCATCACGGTGGACAAACCTTTGGCGGTGTTCTTGGGGTGGCCGTTGACGTACTTGAAGGTGTAGGTGTTGGCATCGGCGATGGGCATCAACTCAATCACACCATCCTTGGAGTGCGCCGCCAGACGGGCCGATTTGTCGAAACTTTGCCAGCGCAGAAAGTCTTGCCGAATATAGGAGGCCATGCCTTGCAGGGCGGTGGAAATACCGACCCGGTCGATGATGCTGGCGATGTCCTGGGGGCTCAGGAACAAGGTTTGTTGGCGGCTTTTGGATGTTGTTTTCATGGTGTGTCTCCTCAGGGTTTGCAGGGACTGCAAGCGATGGGGAGAAGTATGGTTGGCCATCAAAACAATAACAATCGACAGTTTTGCTTAAGAATAGTTAGTTTATTGACTAAATGGCATGGTAAATTGCCAAAATGGATGAAATTGATCACAAGCTGATGTCGTTGCTGCGCCAAGACGCGCGTTTGACCGTGGCGGCGCTGGCGGCCAAGTTGAAGGTGTCGAGGGGCACGGTGACCAACCGTATCCGTCGGCTCGAAGACGATGGAGTCATCGTTGGTTACACCGTACGTCTGCGTCCCGATGTACAGCACAACGCGATCAAGGCCTGGATGAGTATTGCGGTGGACGGCAACCAAACCCGTGCTGTCATCGCCAGCCTGTTGGGTGAACCGGGTGTGGCCACCCTGCACGACACCAATGGCCGTTGGGATTTGTTGGCTGAATTGCGCGCGGAGTCCTTGCAAGAGTTAGCCAAGGTGCTGGAGCGTATTCGCCTGCTCAAGGGCATTAGCAACACTGAAACCAGCATCCATCTGGAAACCTACAGGCTGTCCTAGGGGTAGGCATCTAGAAGGCGGGAAGTGCGGGTATTCCCCAGTTGTCGGTGATTGACGCCTTCGCGACACTAGCGCACCCTCAAAGTGTGAATCCAGATTCAAGGAGTTTCTCATGCGTACTGGTTGGTTGTCCTCGTTCAGACTGCGCCCTGCGCGCGTGATTGCATCTTCATTGGCCTTGTTGCTGTTTGCGGCGGCGGGTGTGTATGCCACCAATTACACGCTGTGGATCAATGGCCGCAGCAACACCGCGCAGCCAGGCAACCATGCGGACTTCACCTACTGGGGCCCAGCCAGCACGGCGGCTGGTGTGAACAAGAAGTCGGTCAATTGGGACGGCTTTAGCCGTGTGTCCGACCAAAACTACCGCGTCCGCGACGCGCTGGATTGTTATTGCACCGGCACCAACTGGTGTTACATCGCCGCGCACAGTGCCGGCAACCTGCAAATTGGCTACGCGTTGTCGCTCTATGGTGGCAGCGCCCGTAGCAAGAAAAACGCCACGCCCAATGCCTCTGGCGTCTGTGGCAACAGCGATGGCACGACCCAAACCGGTTGGAACATCAAGTGGGTGGACGTGGCGGCCGGTGCTGGCGGCGGCAGCGAATTGGCCAATGTCGGTAGCTGGGCGGTATCCGACCCCCTGACATCCGACCTCAAAACCGCCACGGCACGCGCCCTGTATGACCACAACCAGACCCGCGCCAAATGGTTCTATATGTACGCGGGTTCCAAAGGCACGCTGTACTCCGGTGTGTTGCCGGGTCAGGACGACGAGGCCGTTGCCTATCACTCGGCCGGTGGTGTTTCTGGCAGCGGTGGAGCGGGCTTCTGCAACCCTTCAGACTGGTTCTGCAATGACCTGACGCTGGGTACAGCTGCCAACGAAGGCGGCAAGGCCAAGTGGAGTTACCACACCGTGGCATTCCGTGATGATGCCGAGGCTTTGAACCACTACACCAATGGCAACTGGGGTGGGGTGGTGTCCAAGGTGCGTGCCGACATGGCGGCCAACGCCAACTGAGCGCCCGGGGTCTTGCGCGTGCGGCGTGAATTTTGAATCCGCGCACGGTATTCGGGCTGGCCAGTGCGGCAGTGTTTGTGGCTGCCGTGGGCTGGTACTTGTCGGGCAGTGACTCGGACCGCAGCGCCGAAGCCGGGCAGGGTAACGGCACCACGGTAGGTACGGCCTCAGGCAGTGCCGCTGGTTCTGGCGCGTCAGCGGATGGAGCCGGGGCCAATGGACCCTATAGCCCCGCCGGGTTAAAAGCTCGCCAGGAGCAACTGGCCTTGTGGCGTGGTCGTTATGAGCGGGCCGAGCACACCTATGCGACCTACCGCGACGCCACACGTTACCCCTACGACTCACGGCCGATTGCTGAGCACCCGGATCAGGTCCGCCCCTTTGCGCCCATAGCCGAAGAGGTCAAGCTGATCAATGCCAAAGGGGAAGTGGTCAAAGGCGTGCGTTTGCGCACCACCCAGGAACGTGTGTTTCTGAGTGGCGCGGAAAGTGTCAAATTTACCGTAGCGGCGGTTGATGAGAACGGACGATCATTGCCGCTGGTGGTGCGCAGTGCATCGGCACAGACCATTCCCGACTCGCGCACTCCCATCAAGTTGATACAGACGTCCGTGCGGTTTGCCGACGATGGCAGCGGTGGTGATGACGTGGCGCTGGACGGTACGTATTCGGCCGTCTTGCTACCCGCCAACCAAGGCTTTCGCGCGTATTCCGGAACCATCCGTTTGCTGGCTGAGATATCCAGCGAAGCACAGCAGGGGGTGGTGCATTTTGACGTGGTCTACAGTCCCGATGCACCCGCCACCTGGGCCGGTGTGCGTGAGGCGCTGGAGGGCGGCTCGCTGAACTTCTATGTCAAGGCCAATGTGCGCCAGGCCGGGCGCTACGTGGTCAGCGGCCGTGTGGATGATGCCAATGGCGTGCCGTTTGCGCTGCTGCAGTTCAATGAAGAAGTGGCCGCTGGCAACCGGGAGTTCAAGCTGCAGGTATTTGGCGCGCTGGTGGTGGACAAAAACCCGGCATTTCCCTTGCGGCTGCGCGATGTAGACGGTTTCCTGCTGATACCCGACCAGTTTCCCGACCGTGCCACCATGGCCCGGCAAGTGGGTGTGGTGCATGTCAGTGGTAAGTACACCAAAGAGCGTTTTTCTGCGGCGGAGTGGACCAGCGAAGAACGCCAGCGCTACCTGGCGGAATATGGAAAAGACGCGGAAACCGCCCGCCGCCAGGTAGAAGAATTGACGGCAAACTAAAGGACATGCCTCTCGCCACTGACGGGGTCACCGGATAGACCAAACATTGCGCTGGGCAATCAATCGTCAAGCATACTCCATATTCTAGCAGTTGCTATAAATATGATAGCTGCTTGCGCATATTCCACGAGGGCTAGAAGCACAATTGACCAAGAACTTTCTGGGGAACCCCCTAAAGTGTCTGCTCCAGCAACTTCAATGCTGTGCGGCGTGAGGGTGCTATGCCAGCGCTGGCACGCAAGATGTCGCACACCATGTCCCGGTTCAGGACCCGCAAAAAGTCCAGCGGTGTGATGGCGCCGCTGAACATTGCACGGGCATGGTCCAGCGCCTGCTGGGTGCCAGCGTGGCCGATGTAACGGTACACAAAGGCCGTAATGGGCGAGGTGGTCAGGTCGTTGGATGACTCCAGCGTGCGTCCCTTTTCGAACACACGTAGCAAGTCGGGGTTCAACACCTCGGTATGCGGCGCCTCGGGCAAAAAATCGTCCACCCGGTCCGGGCGACCATAGGTGCTTCGAATGTCACCGAGGAACATGGAGATCGGACCATCGGTTCCGGTGCACAGGGCCATGGCTTCAATGATGGCAATGGACGTGATTTTTGCGCCCAGAAAGTCACTGGCAAAACCAATGTTGCGACGCGCAACCGTGCGCAGGTTGGTCATCTCGTCATCGGTGGGCAGACCCTGGAACTGCTGGAAAACGTTGTCCGGGTCCAAGCCCCGCAGAAAACCATCCATGCGGGTCAGGCCGTGGCGGTACTCTTGCAAGTTGTACATGCCAGCCACCTTGAGCGGCGCATTGGACTCCTCGATCAAGAGCCAGGTACTGGACAAAAAGAGCCCAGGATCGGTAACCGCGAAACTACTGACATCACGGTTGGCGAGTTTGACGGCGTCCCACACCAGTTGAGTGACCCAGGTCTGCACACTTTCTGCCGAGCTGTCAGGGTACAAAACACGGTATTGCTGCTCGACCCGCTTTGCCAGTCGCTGCAGCGCCGTGTGGCCGTCTGCGTCTGGCTGGCGAAACGGGATGGTGGATTCAATGCAGGCCACCACCGCCAACAGGTCGTCAGGTTTCAGGTGCGGCTGCAGCAGGCGGGCTGCGACCACGGCACTGAGAAACTCGTTCATGCCGCAGTACAGCGGCAGCACCTGACCCGGTGCAAATCCGAACACTGCCATACACAGCGCGACAGCGGTGTCGTCGGTGTCAACGGGTTGCAGCACAAGGGTATCGCCCTCGCTGCGGGTAAAACCCTCCACCAGGGGACGGCATTTTTGTGGAAATCCACCGTCCAATTGGTAATACACCACGTCATGGAACAAGGCCGCCAGCACTTGACGCGGGTTCATGGCCTCACACATGCCAAAAACATGGGCGGCCGTGTGGTATGCGCGTGTTTTGGACTCCATGGCGTGGTGCACCAGCATGCCCAGTTGTTCGGTTTCAGCCATGCTGATTGAAGCCGACACGGCAGACAAGGCGTCGTCGAACAGGGTGATGATGCGGTTGACGGTTGAGAGTGCCATACCGGTTTTCCTTTGAAACTGTTTCTATCGCTGGCGACCCCGCTTTGACCTCTGGATGCTGCAAAATTGGGTATCGCCCTCGCCGACTGCCTTGCGTCACAAAACCCCTATGTTAAAGAAATTTGTTCAGAGAGTAATCTCGCGATGGCGCGGGGCGCCTGATGATGGCGAATTTCAGTTGACCAGTGACGCGTTTGCGCGCCGTGCCATGGCCATGGCGGCAGAAATGCTGGCTGTGCCATCGGCACTGTTGCAGCTCAGCCCGGAAGAAACCCTGGTTGTGGTTCGGTATATGCGAGCCTTGCAGATTGCCCAGGGCACAGTGTTCATTCGTGAGGGCGAGGTTCACAACACCGGCTTCATGGTTCTGGTGCTCACGGGTGAAGTGACCGTGGAAACCATTGTGGTCAGCCGCGTGTCCCCCATCACGGTGACCGTTTTGGGCCCAGGCAGCATGCATGGGGACCTGGGCTTGATCGATGGTCTTCCGCGCTCGGCATCCTGCACCGCCAGCACCGATTTGCAATGCGCTGTGCTGACACGCGAAGACATTCTGCGCTTGCTGGAGGACCACCCCAAAATATGCGCCAAGTTGATGATCGCCATTTCCATGCGTATTGGAGACCGTTTGCGCGACAACACCTCCAAGCTGAAAATGTATGTGCAGTTGACCAAGGCCATGCAGCAGGAAATTGACCATCTCATGGCCAAATAGGCATCCACTACACGCCGATATGAAAGTCCGGAACAAGCCGTCGACCAAGTCACTGCCAGGGGTTACCAGGTCACTGTGGGGCATGTTGCTGGTCACGCTCGCCACGCTGGCAGTTTTGGCACTTTGGCTGGTGGAGCCCTTGGTAGTGCAGAACCTGAGATTGGCCCAGTTTGACCAGTTTCAACGCTGGCATCCCAGGCCCTACACACCGGTGGCGGTGCGGGTGGTGGACATCGACGAAGCATCGCTCAAATCTTTGGGCCAGTGGCCGTGGCCGCGCACCCGCATTGCCGAACTGATTGACCGCCTGCACGAGGCCGGTGTACTGGCCATCGCGTTTGACGTGTTGCTGACCGAGCCCGACCGGACTGCTCCCGCCGCCATGGCGCAGCAGTGGAACAACCCCCAGGTCAGTGCCTTGCTCAGCGGTTTGCCCGACCCTGATACCAGCCTGGCACAGCATTTGACAGACCGGCCAGTGGTGTTGGGCAGCAGCTTGCTGCGTACTACGCAAGCGAGCGCCATGCCGGTGATTGCATCGGCGCCAGCCGCGTTGCCCTTTCGTGTTGTGCGCTCCGGGCCGGCCGATGCAAGCAGCATCGTGCAAGGTTTTGACGATGTGCTCTGGCCCCTGCCGGGTTTGCTGGCACAGGCGCAAGGGGTAGGGGCACTGAATGCGGCGCCCGATGGTGACGGTGTGGTGCGCCGCGCACCGCTGTTTTTGCGGGTGGGCAAGGAACTGGTGCCCAGCCTGAGTGCCGAGGCCCTGCGGGTTGCCCAGGGCGCACGCAATTACCTGGTGCGCAGTGAAGCAACCGGCATTCAGGATGTGCGCATCGGCAACTACACGGTGCCCACCAACACCCAGGGTGAAGTCTGGTTGCACTACACCCAAGAGCAGCCCCAACGCCTGGTGCCGGCCCACGCCGTCATCCATCGGCAGGTTGCACTAGACCAACTGCAAGGCCACATTGTGTTGGTGGGCAGTTCGGCTGCCGGGCTGATGGATGTGCGCGCCAATCCCATGGGGTACACCATGCCGGGTGTGTTGGCCCACGCGCAGGCGCTGGAGCAAATGTTATTGGAGCAATACCTGCAACGACCGCCCTGGGCTGCTGCCCTGGAACTGGTGGTGTTGGCGCTCGGCTGCCTGGGCTTGGGTGCTGTGGCGTTGACGGCGTCGGCCCGTCGCGGCGCAATGGCGCTGCTGGCGCTGTTGGCCCTGCTGGGTGCGGGTGCCTGGTATGCCTTTGTCGTGCGCGGCTGGTTGCTCGATGCCAGCAACCCGGCCGTGGCCATGGTGCTGGTCTTTGGTCTGGCGAGTGGTTTTCACCATTGGTCCACGGAACGGCAGCAACGCTGGCTGCGCACGGCGTTCTCGCGTTATGTGTCGCCCAACCGCGTGGCCCATCTGGTGGCGCACCCGGACCAACTGCACCTGGGCGGGCAGCGCCAGGTCTGCAGTTTTGTGTTCACCGATCTACAGGGCTTCACCGCCATGATGGAAGCCAGCGACCCGGCCCAGGTGGTGTCCCTGCTGAACGACTATATGGAAGCCATGCTGGTGATTGTGTTCAAGCACGAGGGCACGCTGGACCGCTTCGTCGGTGACGCGGTGGCGGTGCTGTTCTCAGCACCGGTGCCGCAAGAAGACCACCGCCAGCGTGCGCTGGACTGTGCGCTGGAAATGGACGCCTTTGCTACCGCCTATGCCCGGCGCCAGCAGGCCGTGGGCGTGAATTGGGGCCAAACACGCATTGGTGTGCATTGCGGCGAGGTGTTGGTCGGAAATTTCGGTGGCAAGACCCTGTTTGACTACCGCGCCTTGGGGGACCCCATCAACACCGCGGCCCGGCTGGAGAGTGTCAACAAACACCTGGGAACCCGGGTCTGTGTGTCGCAGGCCGTGCTGGATGGCTGTGTGGGCGTTGCCGTACGCGAAGTCGGGCGCCTGCTGCTCAAAGGCAAAAGCCAGCCGCTGCAGGTCTTTACACCTATCGCCGCCCTGGATGTGGACGCCTGCGCGCCCTCAGCCGACTACGACGCGGCCATGTTCAAGTTGCGGCCCGGCTCAACCCAGGACCTGCAAGGTGCGCGTGTGCTGTTCGAGCAACTGGCGCTGCAATACCCCAAGGACCCGCTGGTGACCCTGCATGTGCAGCGGCTGCAGCAGGACGCAGCGGACGATTTGATTGTGATGGCGTACAAATAGGAGCAGGATATCGGCTCGGTGCCCATCTCGGCCACCAAAGGGCAATGCAGGCAGTCCGGCTAGCTAACGCAACGCTCGCACCATCGCGCGAGCCCGGTGATCTTCAGCCGCGGAGTCCCAGCGCATCGCCCATTTAGGCCGACAGATCGGCCAGATCTGCATTTCATCTTGAGGCCTCTGGCGCGCCACCAGTCTTAAAAATACATTGCGTGTGCCCACAGCAATTGAAACCACGCTGGGGATCAGCAGGTATCAAGACAACCCAATCACTCAAAGGAATCGTATGAAACCAATCATCACTCTGATGGCCGTCTCTTTTGCATTGGCCGCGGTGTCAGCCGCGCAAGCTCAGCAAGTTACAGGCGGGCATCAGCCGACTATTGCCCTGTCGCCCGTACAGAGCACCATTCACAGCCCGTTCAAGATGGCATTTGACGAGGCGCGCGAATTTCAAGGGCAGTATTTGCTGGACAACGGAAAGACGCTAACGGTATCGCGCAAAGGCCGGCGGCTGTTCGCTGACGTCGCTGGCGACGCAGACGTGGAGCTCGTCGCCCTATCGCCGGGCGCCTTCGTTACCAAAGATGGAAAGACGGAAGTGAAGTTCCAGCAGGCGGCCAACGGCAATGTGTTTGGCGTGCAGTTGCGCGGAAGCGCAGCGTTGTTGGCCCAGAGCACAATCCAACAATCTGCAGAGTCGCTCCGCTGAATTTTTGTCTGCTACATAAAAAGTAGCAGCTTACGCAAGTTCCACGAGGGCTGAAGGGCGGTTTGGCTTGTAAAAACCAGCGAAATGCTTCTACCAATCAAAGCGCGTTGACAGAAGGAAGCAGGCCCGCCATGTGGTCGCGGCGCTCAGACCAATCCAGGCAGAGGGTGAAAACAGTTCCACGCCCAGTTGGCCCGCCAGGTGCCCGTAGCAGCAGCGGGCAAAGCGCAGCCGCTGGCGCGTTGGGTTGGCCCAGGTGGCGGTGTGGGTGCGGCGCTCGGCAATCAGCGCCACCGCCTCCAGAGCGTGGGCCACCTCGTCGTCGGCTAATCTGTAGTAGCGGTGCCGCCCGCGCTGGAGTAGTCGCCCGCCATCAGGTAGCTGAGCATGCGCGCACGTGAGGCATCGGCAATCACCGCGGCAACGCTGGCCAGCTTGGGCTCGTAGGGTGTAGGCGGATTTCCTGCGGCTTCAATATAGCCGGCGGGTGCCCGAAGGTAGCTGTCGGGTACCGATTGGGGGAAGGTGCGCTCTTCCTTCAGGATGAAACGCTGCTGCTTTGCAAACGCAAAGTTGGCGGCAGCCTCAGCGTCTTCGCGCAGGCGCTGGCGGTAGACCTCATACGCCGCCAGCCTGGACAAGGAAATCAGTCCCCACGCCTCGTAGTTGCTGCCCTCGTGCGGC
>ERZ724520.1150-NODE-1150-length-13555-cov-7.093852_pt1 | contig 13555 bp, 9 predicted proteins | sample MGYA00376053_ERZ724520 | MGnify/ENA primary metagenome ERZ724520 (study PRJEB28724, sample SAMN07190886) | activated sludge metagenome | isolation source: activated sludge of sewage treatment plant in Hong Hong | place: USA: Christiansburg, Virginia | collected... | reverse complement strand
TTTCTTCAGAAACAGAAATTAACCAAGATAAAATTTTAAAAGGAAATTTAGATAACCATGAGTTTGTTCAATTAAATGAACGTATCAAAAAATTATCGGTAGCACCTTTATACATTGATGATACCCCTGCCCTATCCATCTTCGAATTACGTGCTAAAGCGCGTCGTTTAAAAGAACAACAAAATATTTCCTTAATCATTATCGATTACTTGCAGTTAATGAGTGGCGGACCTGATAGTAAAGGGAATCGTGAACAAGAAATTTCTTCTATCTCTCGTGGTTTAAAATCGTTAGCCAAGGAATTAGAAATACCAATTATTGCTTTATCTCAATTAAGTCGTCAGGTAGAAAACAGACCAGGTGGAAGTAAACGACCTCAGTTAAGTGATTTACGTGAATCGGGAGCAATTGAGCAAGATGCCGATATGGTAATGTTTATTTACCGTCCCGAATATTATGGTATTGAAGTGGATGAAAATAACCAACCAACAAAAAACAGAGCTGAAATTATTATCGCCAAAAACCGTCACGGTTCGATTGTGGATGTGCCGTTGAAATTTATTGGTCAGTTTGCTAAGTTTACCGATTTGGATTATAACGAAGGTTCTGATATTTATGCTAGTAACTCGTCTTCGGGCATGGTACAAAACACCGACTTTTTAACGCAACCAACTACAAAAACTATACAATCTGCCAAGTGGGATGATGATGATGCACCAAGCAGCGATATCATAAGAAGAAATGATATTGATGAAGTGTTTTAGAGAAATTACATTTATAAAAAAAGCCTCTGTTATTTCTAACAGAGGCTTTTTTATTTTGTAAAAACTAATTAATTAAAAAGCAATCTCCTTCTTTTTATTTGCAAAAAACAAACTTGCGCCTACTACAATTAATAATAAGATAGAGCCAATTAAAGCTACGCTATTCCCTGTTTTATAAACTTGTGGTTCAAATTTAAATTCTACTTTATGCTTGCCTGCTGGTAATTCCATGCCACGTAATACATAGTTTACACAAGTGTGTGGCATTAAAGTACCATCCACATAAGCGTTCCAGCCTTTAGGGTAATAAATTTCAGAAAATACAGCAAAGCCTTTTTCTTTAGAATCTGTTTCGTATACTAAATAGTTTGGTTTGTATGACTGCAAAGTAATTTTACCATCGTTATTATAAGTATTAGCCGCTGGTACAATGGCTTTATTTTTTTCTTGAATCACTGCTTCGCGTTTAGTATTGATACCATACAAGGCCACAATTTCCGAATCGGCACTAGCAACGGTTTTAATGTTTTTGACGAACCAAGCATTGCCGTTAGCTTGCGGATTTGGAATAGCAAACACTTGGTCTTTTGCTGGTACAATGACATACTTTGTATTCAACATATTTAATACGCCAAACTTAGTCATGTGAATTCGCATTAAACTATCGTTTTGCGCAGCTTCATTTAAACCATTGTAAAAGCCATTAATCTCTTTGTCTAAATGAAAGTCAATAATCTCTTGGTATTTTTTCAACTTAGCACCATGGTAACCACCAACCGATTTATGGTAATAAGAGGTAGCTGCATCATTAAACGTACTAGTTGATAAATTCAATACGCGATAATCTAAACTCTTATCTTGTAATATTTGCTCGTCTGCTTGTGTTTTTACTGGTGGCGCATCGTACTGCGCTTTTGGTACATAGTTTCTATTATCTAAATAGCGTCCTGCTACTGGCCATAAATCGGCACATAAAAAGATGCTAAGTGTTACTAAAAACAGTTCCAGTTTTAATTTTTTAGTTAGGTATAAAAACAAAAAGATGGATGCTAAACCAATAAACATTAATGAGCGACGCGCATCAGACGTAAAAATAGACTCACGAGCTTTTTGAATGTTAGCTAAAAAATCGGGCATAAACTGTGCTATTTGTGCATCGTTTGCACCGCTTTGTTTTAACTGATTTACGATTTGTGTTTCTTCACCAGCAGGAATAAATGAATTAGTCATTTCAGGTAAAAACGCAGAGATTAAACAAAAGCCTCCAACAACCGCTACTGAAATAATTAATACCTTTTTAAGGTCTAATTGCATTTTAGTAAATGGTAAAGTAAAGGTTTCGTTTTTTGCTGTTGCTTTAATAAATTTATCTAAAGCTAATACGGCCAATAAAGGAATGGTTAGTTCGGCAATAACTAGTATCATCGACACCGCTCTAAATTTATTGTAGCCTGGCACATAATCCATAAAAAAAGATGTTAAGCCCATAAAGTGTTTACCCCAAGCTAACATTACGGATAACAAAGTGCCAGCAACTAAAGCCCATTTTAATGGATGATCAATAATAAACAAACCTAAAAATGCTAATAACATCACGATAGCTCCAATATAAACGGGACCACTTGTAAAAGGTTGGTCGCCAAAATAAGAAGAGCTCCCTCCTACTTGTTCTCTCATTTGAGGATCTACATTTTTTAAAGCGTCTTTATCAGCTCTTCCAATTGCATCGGAAGGACCACCTTTAAAATTAGGAATTAAAAAAGTAAAAGTCTCCCCTATTCCATAACTCCATTGTGTAGCATAATCTTTATCTAAACCAGAGGTAATATTTCCTTTATTGGTTTGCATAGCCGCATTCATGGTTAATTCGGTTTTACCACGTGTTGTATAATTACCGTATTCGTAAGTTGCCAATAAGTTACCTGCATTTGGTAATACACCAATTAACGACGCCGCTATAAATAAGCCAACGCCAATAAAAAATGCTTTAATTGTTTTTTGTTTGAAAGCAATGATGAAATAACTTAAAAACACTAAACCAAACAACATAAAACCATAATACGAAATTTGAACGTGGTTAGCATTTAATTCCATGGCCATAAACAAGGTCGTAACAGCAAAACCGAGCCAATGCTTGCCTCTCATTAACAAAATAATACCGCCTAATAATGGCGCTAAATAACCAATGGCATTAGCTTTGGAGTTATGCCCTGCTTCGATTATCACAAAAAAGTACGACGAAAATCCATAGGCCAGAGCGCCCACAATGGCAAGCCAAGGGTCAATTTCTAAACACAACAATAAAATAAAAAAACCGATAAAGCATAAAAAAATGTAACCACTAGGATGTGGTAAAAATAAGTGAAACACTTTATCTACATGTCCCAATAAATTACCTGTAAAAATAGTAGATACCTGATAAGCAGGCATCCCTCCAAACATAGAGTTTGTCCATAAAGCCTCCGCATGTTCAGCTTTTCTAAAGTCAGTCATTTCCTGACTCATCCCTTTATAACGCACAATATCGCCTTGTTCTAATACTTTATTAGATAATAATGGGCTAAATTGTACTAAAGTAATAATGGCAAATAAAGCAACGGCTGCTAAGTGTGGTAAATACTTTTTAAAGTTCATATAATTGGTTTTTACACAAATATAATCATTCTAAATATTTTAAGAAACCTCACAGGGATATTTAGATTTTTTGGGATTTTGATTGATTGTTTTTATAAGACATTTAGTTTTTGGGCGTGCCCCGCCAGCTGGCGGGCCGGGCTTTCCGTTTCAAGTCCTCGCCATTCGTGCCTCATGGCTGTGGGCTTTCCACTACAATCCCTCACGCGGTTATATGTTTCAATGTTCGGAGTTTCGGACTTCGAATGTTACTGTAAACCCTTGCGTAAGGGATGCAAGCGGAAATCCTCCGCATAGCGATAGCGTGTGCGGAGATTGAAGCGGGCCAGCCCGACGGTCCGCCAGCTGGCGGATACTTTGCGCCGACACGCCCAAACAACTATCCATATAATTCATAATAAATTTGTAATTTAGCCGTCCATGAAAAAGCTTTTTTCTGTACTCAAATACACTAAAGATTATAAAAAATACACAGCCTTAAATATTGTGTTTAATATTTTGTTCTCGGTATTTTCTGTTTTTTCAATTACCCTCGCTATTCCTTTTTTAAAGCTCATTTTTGAAAGTGATATGACTTATTACCAAAACATGCTTAATGAACCTTTGCCTGAATTTGGTTATAATACAAAATATGCTTCTGCTTTTGGATATCATAAAATGGCAGAATACATTATAGTGTATGGTAAATCAACCGTTTTAATGTGGATATGCTTTACGGTATTTGTGGCAACTTTCTTTAAAAATGTGTTCCGCTATTTTGCCATGTATTTTTTAGCACCTATTCGTAATGGTGTGGTAAAAGATTTAAGAAATAAAATGATGCGTAAATCATTAGAACTTCCTCTCTCCTATTTTAGCGATGAACGAAAAGGAGATATGATGAGTCGTATGACAACCGATGTAATTGAAATTGAATGGAGCATTATGCAAACCTTGGAATTGGTTTTCAGAGAGCCATTATTGATTATCATTTCATTAACGATGTTAATTATGATTAGTCCTTATTTAACTCTTTACGTATTTTTATTATTACCTGTTGCAGCATTGGCAGTAGCTCTAGTGAGTAAAAGTTTAAAGAGTCGTTCGGCAAAGGGGAAAGTTGTATTTGGACAATTGTTTAATATTATGGAAGAAACCCTTGGTGCTTTAAAAGTCATAAAAGCATTTACAGGCGAACGGTTTGTACAAAATAAATTTGAAAAAGTAAATGAGGATTATAATAAAATTTCGATTGGTTTATATCGCCGTGCAGATTTAACCTCGCCTATTAGCGAAACAGTAGTGCTAGGTGTATTAATGCTTATTTTATTTATTGGAGGTGTAATGGTGATTGACAAAACAAGCGACTTAACACCAGAAGCCTTTTTAGGTTACTTTGCGGTGGCTTCTCAAATTGTACCTCCTATCAAACAAATTACACAAGCATATAATAACATTCAAAAAGGTTTAGCTTCCGAAGAACGTATTGATAAAATATTGCAAGCCGAGAACCCTATTGTTAATAAAGCTAATGCCTCTAAAATTGATCATTTCTCAAATGGCATCGAATTTAATAACGTGTCGTTCTCCTACAAAAAAGGCGATGATGGTTATGTATTAAAGAATATCAATCTAACTATTCCAAAAGGAAAAACCATTGCTTTAGTGGGACAAAGCGGAAGTGGTAAAACCACTTTAGCCGACATGATTCCGCGCTTTTATGACACGGATTTAGGCGAAATTAAAATTGATGGTATTTCTTTAAAAGATTTAGAAATTGAAAGCTTAAGAAAACAAATTGGCGTAGTGACTCAAGAAAGTATTTTATTTAATGATACGATTGAAAACAATATTGCTTTTGGTTTAGATAGTATTGACAAAAATAAAATTATTGAAGCCGCTAAAGTAGCAAACGCCCATGAGTTTATTTTACAACAACCTGATGGTTACCAAACTAACATTGGCGACCGTGGTGGTAAATTAAGTGGAGGTCAACGTCAACGTATTAGTATTGCCAGAGCAATTTTAAAAAATCCTCCTATCTTAATTTTAGATGAAGCAACAAGTGCATTAGATACTGAAAGCGAACGTTTGGTGCAAGATGCCTTAAATAATTTAATGAAAAACAGAACGAGTATTGTCATTGCTCACCGCTTGAGTACTATTGTTAATGCTGATGAAATAGTTGTGATTAACAAAGGCGAACTAGCAGAAAAAGGTTCTCATAAAGAATTACTTGAAAAAGACGGCATTTACAAAAAACTGTTTGATATGCAGAATTTTAAGTAGTCGTTTGTGATAAAGCGAATTGCCATATTCATCTTACTCGTTTCATTAGCCTTTAACACATATTTTCTAATAAGAAAAATCGATCGTGTACATAGAATGAATGAATATGAAAAATTGCATTATTATAAAGATATTAGTTACAAAGAAGGTTACGACTATTTTATAAATCAACTAGAGAAAAAGTATCCTGAAACATTACTTAGTAATAAAGTTTATGTAGTGTATATGTGGGATTCTACCCTATATGATTTCATGAATAAACCTCAGATGAAAGCTTTAGACTCTATGGCTACTTTTTACGGCAAGTATAAACTGGAATATATATTTGCAACTGAGATGGAAGAAAACGCATCGATGGGATTTCTAAAAAGAAGTGGTGATGACTATAAAAATGTGAAAATGCTGTATGATATGGATGACTATATTTCCTCACTATATTCCAATAAAGATTTTAAATTATCTAAAGCAAAATATGGCGTAATATCCGCCGACGAAGAAAAGAAAGAAGAAATGCTTAAAATGTTATCAATGTCGAAACGAAAAGGTATTTATGTAATAATGGCTGAAGATGGTAAAATTTTATATAATAATCAAAACCAAAAATGGGTTTTGAAAGACAGCTTATTTTTAAATAAATTAAAAAGTATAGTTCCGGCTCAAAGCCTGAAAATTTTAAACTAATGAAGTGGTTTCTCTGGATAGCAATATTGATCTCTGTTACTGCTAACGGGTATTTTGTGTATGACGAAACATGTGTTAAACAAAACCAAGAACAGGGAGAACTTTTCAGCAGAGCCATGGGTGCCAGCCAAAGCAAAACTACATGGAAAGCAGGCTTGAAACTATTTGAAGACAAATTAAAGAAGGAGCATAAAATCTTAGCTGATAAAAAATATTTTTACATTAATGTTTGGACAAGTTGGTGCGGTCCGTGCATAAAGGAAATGCCATGGTTGGACTCAATAGCTGGTACATTAAAAAAAGATGTGGGATATGTATTCGTATCCGATCTAACAGATAAAGCAGCAGAAAACTGTATTAAAAACAAAAAATATGATTTGAAAAATTTTGTGTTTATAAATGATATGAACGATTTTATTTCATCTATTTGTAACGAACAAAAACTAAAAAGCAGATCTTATCCTATGGTGTTAATTTTGGATAATAAAGGCAAACTCCTACACTATTCTACTGGTGCATATGAAAATTTGAAAGAAGCTGCTGAATTTGAAGAAATGATTAATAAATTGGAATAAAACAAAAAAACTAAAGTTTTTTCCAACTAATGTTCTCTTTCAAAATTTTTATTTTTACTAAGTCTGAGGTTTTGTCTTTATTTAAAAAGTAAATATGATCTCCCTTTACCTTAAATTTCTTAATAAAATAATAGTTTTCTAGTTCAAATTTATGAGTAAATACATTTTTATGTATATCGTATTTAAATAATGTTACTATGCCATTTTTATTCATTTCTGAGAATATGAAACTTTTAGCATCATAATCAATATATAGTTTTGGTTTAATGTCATCAAAACCAATCAATGTATTTTTTGAGTTCAATATTCCATCAATTGAAAACTCATATACTATTTTGTTTGTATAGTCAAACAATACAAAGTTGGTATCTATCTTTTTTATTTCAGAATCTATTGGTCTCAATAAATTTGTATAATCTGACGTTAAAGGAAGTGCTTCCCTTAACTCGTCTATATGTTTTGTTATCTCATCCACAGAGGTTTCATAACCTAAGCCTCTCCTTCTTTTTTCTAAGAAAAAATTAATATCATAGTCCATATTAAAACCTTTTATGGCGGTGCTGTCTGATACCGTTGCTATAACCTGCTTTACACCTTTTTTATGTTCGTCATACATCGTATAGCTATTTTTTAAATCCCGATACTGCTTTGATTTAAATATATATTTATTACCATGATAACACTCGCAAGGCTTTAATAATCCATAATAATTACTGATAGGAAATGGATTTAAAAGTATGATATTCTTATAGTCATAATAAATTTGAAAAACGCTATCAGTCGTCAATAAATGATTGTTTTCAAAACAATCCTTAAATATAGTTTCTGATTTTATTGACAATTTTTTCTCAGACATCTTATTGCCTTCCAAATCCAATAGCTGCAAATAATTATACTTTCCTCCTTTATCTACTAAAGCCAAGATAAAATCATCATAAAAATCAAAATCTAAAAAAATGGTATTATTATTTGCTTGAATGGTATCAATTTTTGTGGACTTAATAACCACTTCGTCTAAAGTCAGGTTTTTTGATTTTAATAAAACGATGTGGTTGTTTTTATCTATATCAAGAGGAGTGGTCTTTTTAAGATTATAACCTAATTGGTAAATCACTAAAGTGTCGTTTGCTTTTGCTTTTATACTGACCTTACCAAATTCATCCGATTGCGATGATATGTTCTCCCCTTTAATTAATACAAACCCAAACTGAATGGGCGTCTTTGTTTTATCATCAAATATTTTAAAATGAATGGCTTCATTTTGGGAAAACAGAGATAGACTGGATAAGCATACAACAACAATAGCATAAACAGTTTTAAACAGCAAATGCTTTCTAGTTATAAATGCACTGATTAAGGTCAAAACAAATTTTTAATTTACTTCAATCAAATATAAACAAAAAAGCCCCCATAAAATACGGAGGCTTTTAATTTCATTTATATCATCTTATTCAAAGTATTCTTTCATTCTATCAAAAAAACCTTTTTCTTTTCTATTTGGATTAGGAGCAAAGTTTTTAGAAGCTCGTAAAGTTTCTAAGACTTTTTTCTCTTCAGCAGATAATGCTTGAGGAGTCCATACATTAATGTTTACTAATAAATCGCCAGTCCCATAAGAGTTTACATCTGGCAAGCCTTTACCTTTTAAACGAAGTACTTTTCCGCTTTGTGTACCTGGCTCAATTTTAATTTTAACCTTCGCATCAACAGTTGGTATTTCAATACTTGTTCCTAAAGCAGCGTCCGCAAAGTTTACATAACTATCGTAAAATAAATTACTACCATCACGCTTTAATTCTGGATGTTCTTCTTCTTCAATTAATACTAATAAATCTCCATTAATTCCGCCACGAGGTGCCGCATTACCTTTACCACCAACAGATAGTTGCATTCCTTCAGCTACTCCTGCAGGAATATTAATTGAAATCACTTCTTCAGCTCTAACAATTCCATCACCGTGACAAGTATTACACTTATCTTTTACCGTTTTTCCTTCGCCATTACAACCACTACAAGTAGTTTGGGTTTGCATGGCTCCTAAAAATGTTTGCTGAGTTCTAACTTGAACGCCAGAACCACCGCATAATTTACAAGTATCATATTGTCCGTTTTTTGCTCCGCTACCTTTACAAGTACCACAGCTTACAAACTTATTTACTTTTAATTTTTTCTCTACACCTTTAGCAATTTCTTGTAAGTTCAATTTCACTTTTACGCGCAAGTTTGAGCCACGCATCACTCGTCTTCCTCCTCCACTCGATCTTCCACCACCAAAACCGCCTCCACCAAAAATATCACCAAATTGGCTAAAGATGTCATCCATATTCATGCCGCCACCATAATGACCGCCACCGCCTCCAGAAGCACCACCAACACCAGCATGACCATATTGGTTATAACGCTGACGCTTTTCTGGACTACTTAATACTTCGTATGCTTCTGCCGCCTCTTTAAATTTTTCTTCAGCGGCTTTATCATCGGGGTTTTTATCAGGATGGTATTTAATAGCTAACTTACGATAAGCCTTTTTAATCTCATCATCGCTAGCACTTTTGGTAACTCCTAATATTTCGTAAAAATCTCTTTTGCTCATTTTTATAAATTATTGAACCATATTGGAACTGCTCCTACATGATTTAAATATGTTTTAACTTCCTACTACTACTTTAGCAAAACGAATCACTTTGTCTCCTAATTTGTAGCCTTTTTCAACTTCATCAATTACTTTACCTTTCATATCTTCCGAAGGTGCAGGAATACTAGTAATCGATTCCATATAATCCGCATTAAAGGCTTTACCAATAGTGTCCATCGGTTCTAATCCTTTTGCTGTACATGCTACTTTTAATTTATGGTAAATTAAAGAAATCCCTTCTTTAATAGGTGCAACTTCAGTAACAGTTTCGTTAGCTTTTATGGCTCTTTCAAAATCGTCGATAGTTGGCATAATGGCTTTAAACACATCTTCGCCAGCCGAACGGATAATGTCAGACTTTTCTTTAATGGTACGTTTGCGGTAATTATCAAATTCTGAATATAAACGTAAATATTTATCGTTTAACTCAGCTATTTTTGCTTCGAAATTGATGGGTTCATTGGCATTTTCAACCACTGTTTCGGCAGTGGTTTCTTCAATGGGTTGTTCGTTATTGGAAACAACATTCTCTTCGGTTTGGTTAATAGGGTCTTTCTCGTTCTGTTCCATAGTAAAAATTTTGGCAAATGTACATAATCAATATGCTTGCCACACCCTAAAACCCGAAAATTTGTCAGTTTTTAATGAGATTTTGAAGGTTTTGGCCTGCCAGTTCGGGCATGTTTTTGAATTATTCTATTTTATTATTTTGGGTGCGTTTGGCGGAAGCCAAACTGGGCTGTCACTTCAATCTTTTTTGTTTCACAAAAAAGGATTTCCGTTTCCATCCCTCGCGCTGGGCTTGCTATAAAACCGAAGTGTAAAATCCGATTTTGAAACAAATAACCGCGTGAGGGATTGCTGCCATTTTTTTATTACCAAGGCCGCAGCGAATACATAGTATTTGAGGCATTTGTTTGAGCTCTTTTAATTTGTCACAAAGGGCAAATAAAAAAGCAAGTGCCGAAAGCACGGCCCGCAGTCACACGCCCAAATATTAAATCAAAGAATTCTAAAGAAAATATCCTAGTTTTTAATGAACTTGAACTCAGTTCGGCGGTTATATTCGTGCTCTTTGTCAGAACAATTTACGCCATTGGCACATCGGTTTCTGATTTCAAGCTCACCTTTACCTACTGCTTTTAACCTAGATTTATCAATGCCTTTACTAACTAAATAATTAATTACAGAGTTCGAACGGTTTTCAGATAATTTTAAATTACTAGCATCATCACCCTGAGCGTCTGTATGAGAAACTACTTCTAATTTAACATTAGGTGAGGCTTTTAAAATAACAATAACCTTATCCAATACAATTTCGCTTTCTGTTATAATATTGTATTTAGATGATTCGTAATACACATTTTCCAGAACCGTTAAATCTTTTTTATTGGTACCATTAAATTTTTTGTACTTCATCGTTATATCATCATCCTCTTCGGTTACCGTTAATTTTTCAACATCAACTGATAATAATTTATATTCAAAATTACCTGCCGAATTACGCTTAAATTCAGAAACGATTTCTCCATTTTGTTTTGCTAAATATACTTTTGGTCCACCTTTGGTTTTAGCATTTTGCTCAATGCGAATGCTTAAATTTTGAGTGGTATCAATATGTTTAAATACAAAATCACCATAACTATCAGTAGATGTTGTTTTAATAGTGTCCGCATTTTCTTTCACCAAATACACTTGATGTTCAGTTAAAGGATTCTTAGTTTTATCTCCCATCAATAATTTACCAGAAATATCGGCAGTTGAATAAGCAGCATTCACTTTACAAATGTTGGCAAACGTTTTTTCTAATACTTCAAAGCTGTCAGTTTCTAAATACAATCTTCCTTTAGGATTTACTAAGAATAAAGAAGGTGTTTTGGACACTTTAAAAGCAGAAACGGTTTTATCCTTCAATCCATCTTCTGCTAGATAATTAGTTTTCTTTCCAGTAAACTTAGCTTTGTTATAATTAGTTTCGGTTAATAAGGTTTGCCATTTAGAGAAGTCTTTTTCTAAACAAATAGTCACATATTCAATATCGCTGGCTCCTTTGCAAGAGTTATTTTGGTACTTATTTAAAATTCTTTCTACATCACTATTAAAAGAAATTAATTCTTTTACTGATTTATCGGGCGAATAAAAGTAAACTAAAACAAATCTATCAGTCGTATTTTTACCATTAGGCAAATCAATATTAGTCGCTTGATGATCTTGATTCAATAAAACAATTCTCGAAAAAGGGATTTTCTCACCTACTCTTAATCTATCAGGTCTTTGGGCTTTTGCAAAAAAACCTGTGAATAGAACAGTAAATAAAATTAGTTTTTTCATGTTAGAAATTATTATTTTTTCGAGAATTTGAATTCTGTTCGTCTGTTATATTCGTGTTCTTTATCAGAACAATCTACTCCATTTACACATCTATTTCTAATTTCTTTTTCGCCTTTACCTTCTGCTTTTAATCTATCCATTTTTATTCCTATCGAACTAAGATACGAAATTACAGTTTCAGAACGCCTAATCGACAATTTTAAATTACTTTCGTCATCTCCTTGAGAATCAGTGTGAGAAATCACCAATAACTTAAAATCTGGATAAGTTTCCATTACTTTTTTAACCTTGGACAAAAGCGTTTTAGAACTTTGTGTTAATTCTGATTCTCCAAGTTCGTAATACAACGTTTCGGTGATATCAAAGTTATTTAAAGCTTTTTGTTTTAGTGTTGTAAACTTCATTTCTACATCTTCTTCAACAGCAATATCAGGCAGTTTAGATAATTCAACCGACAATAACTTGTATTCAAAACCCTTATCAGTTGCTTTAAACTTACCAACTAATTTACCTGTTTGAGTAGCTAAAACGGCAAAATTTATATCCTTGTTTTTCTCATCTACAGTAATTAAATAATCTTGGTCTAAATCTGGAATTTCCGCATTAAAATCACCATACTTATTGGTCGTTAGCTTCGCAATTGTGTCGTTGTTTTTTAAACTTAAAATAACTACTGGCTTAAATGCATATGGTTTCATGGATTTATCCTTCTCCTCAGTCATAATTTTCAATCTCAATACTTTAAACTGTACCATTTCTAGTCCACAATCAATATCCGCAATATTTTGCACATTTTTAGAAAATCCACATAATTCATTTTTTTCATTATAAACTACTAAAACCGGAAAATCTTCGTTAGTTAATTTAAAATCTTTAAAAATTGACGTTTCAGGAGCGCGTAAAATTTGAGTGGGAATTTTAGACTGAATATCGTCGCTTGTTTTTTTAGTTAACTGTCCAGAAAAATACACCGGAAAAATCGTGATATTTTTTTCAGTAAATACAAAGTTAGCTCCGTTAAACATTACTTCTGCTAAGGGTTCGGAAGACATATCAAAAAACAAAAACCCTTTTTTCTCATTTTTTGAAGCATCATATACTTGCTTCTCATTTGATTTATCCAAATAATCAATTGTTTTAAAAGGAATTGGATTAGGGAATCTATCTTGAGCATAAATACATATACTTAAAACATTACTTAACACTAAAAAAAACACTACTTTTTTCATACACTTTAATCAACTATGGTATCGGATAAAATTTAAATTCAGTTCTTCTATTAACGCGCTGCTCGTGTTCAGAACAAGGAATATCATCATGGCATTTATTTAAAATTTCAGATTCTCCTTTTCCAATACTTTTTAATCTTGCCTTGGAAATTCCTCTAGAAACGATATAATCAACAATACTATTAGATTGGTTAGAAGATAGTGTAGCATTTTCAATTGCATCACCGTTGCTATCTGTATGCGATATAATCTCTAGTTTAGTTTTAGGATTAGCTTTTAATTTAGTAATAACTGCATTTAACTTCAGTAAAGATTCTTTTGGTAATACAGTGACTTTTGTTTCAAATACAATATCGCAAACATATAGTTGTTTTAAAGCACCACTATCCTTTTTTATAGAAGGCTCATTATCTAATAAAGGTTTTAAGTAAGGTATTT
>ERZ724520.1149-NODE-1149-length-13563-cov-7.331137_pt1 | contig 13563 bp, 8 predicted proteins | sample MGYA00376053_ERZ724520 | MGnify/ENA primary metagenome ERZ724520 (study PRJEB28724, sample SAMN07190886) | activated sludge metagenome | isolation source: activated sludge of sewage treatment plant in Hong Hong | place: USA: Christiansburg, Virginia | collected... | reverse complement strand
TTGCGCCGTTGCTGCGCGGTCGACTGCACCAGTTGCAATCCGTGCATCTGTCAACGGTGCGTGGTAGCGCAGCAAGCGGCGTCGCCCCCTACGTCAGCTTGTACGGTGCTCGGTACAGCAATGAAGTCCTGCAACGCACAAGTGGCCTCATCGGGCAAAAGATCCGTGTCTACATTCAGCCCAACGATATGCGCACGATGTGGGCGTACCTCTCCAACGGTGCGGACCTCGGTCAATTGTCAGTACTCGACGGGTGGCGATACAGCCGCCACACGCTGCGGCTGCGCAAACGCATTCTTCGCGAACGCCGCCTGGGACGACTGAAGTTTGCAGGCGAACAGGATCCCGTGGTGCTGTTCGCCGAAGCACAACGTCGTGCCGCCCGAGGCTCACGCAAGCGAGGCACGGTCGTGCTCCAGCTTGACGCAGCGAGTATGGGTACCGGGAACGCGCCGCCGCCCTCCTCACCTTCCACAGACACCGCGCCCATCGCACGCGCGGCCGCCCCTGCCTTCATTGATCTAGGCGACCTCAAGATGCAAAACAACTAAAAACCCTCGCCTCCATGACAACCATCGACATTTTGCGACCACGCTCGATCGACGAGCACCCATTGAAGCGCCGAACCTACAGGGTGCCAACGCCGTCAATCAAGGCCATGATCGCGCTTATTGACGAATGTCTGTTCATGTTTGTCGGTGGTGCGCTTATTCACGGTCGCCCGCGCATAGGCAAGAGCTGCGCGATCGACTTCGTCATCACCGACCTCAAGGCCAAACACCCCAAGCTGTCCGTCTACAAGATGCGCTGGATCAAGCCGCAGGTGCCCTCGGAGAATTCTTTCTTCGCCGCGCTGCTACACGCTATCAAACATCCCGCAGATCCCTCCGCGAAAAAGACCGCACTTCGCGGTCGCTTGGTTCACCGGCTTCGCCAGATCGCCGACACGCTCGGTGATGACCGAGTCGTGCTTTTTATCGACGAGGCCCAGAACCTGCGCGAAATCGAGTACGAATGGCTGCGAGATCTGCACGACGACCTTGAGAACAACGGCGTTCGCCTCTTCACGTTTCTGATCGGTCAGCACCAGCTCCTCGCCCAAAAGTCGGCGTTTCAAGCCCAGGACAAGGAGCAGATCGTTGCGCGCTTCATGATCGAAGAACTCGCCTTTCGGGGCATTGCCAGCGAATCCGAGTGCGCCGCAGTCATGGGAGCCTATGACATGGGCGAATACCCAGCCGCATCCGGCTGGAACTACGTGCGCTTCTTCGTGCCGCTCGCCTATGCTGCCGGGCTGCGCATAAAAGAGTCTGCACCAAGACTTTGGCGTGCATTCGAGGACGCCCATTACAAGGCACAACTCGACGGACCGCCCGAAATCCCAATGAAGTATTTCACAGCGGCTATTGAAGCTGCCCTTCTCAGCAGCGTCGAGCATGACTCGGAAACCCTGCGTTTTGACGCAGCGTTTTGGACCACCATGGTCGACCGAAGCCGCTATGTCATGGCGCGCCGCGCCGGCAGAATTATGGTCAGCGCTATCACGGTCCGCTGACCCGTGAACGAGGCCTCTGCGCGGGCGCAGTCCGCGCCAATCATCGAGTTCGAGGCCACCGAGCCACTGGCGCGATCAGACTGGCGATACACCTCGCGGCCACGATGGAGCAGCTCGGGCGAGTCCATGTGGATGCGGTTGGCCAAGTTTTCGGTATGCAATCGGATGGGCGTTACGGAACTCGCCGATCTGCTTTCGCTTCGCGATACCGGCGCCGTTACTGACAACGCAAGCGACCTACGTCACACAGGTCGCTGGGATCAGAACGCGCTGGCCGACGTCCTTGATATCTCCATCGACGATGTGCGCGACAGCTTCTGCTCGGTCATGCCCAGTCACTCGCTGGCGCTCTGCGCCACCGAGCTACGGTATTGCGAACCGTGTCTGACCATGGGTTTTCATGCGGCGTGGTTTCAGTGGACACACATCGAACGGTGTCCATTACACAGCATGCCCATCAGACGCGGTTGCTTTCACTGCTCGTCGCCCATACCCTACGAACTCGGCGCCAGTCTTGCTTTGAGTCCGTTGTGTTGCACCGTATGCGAACGCGACTGGGTGCCATCCCTGACGTGTGCACGGGGCCAATGTTTTCCACTGGACTCTTTAACCGCCCAACGGATGCAATGCTGGTCCGAGTACGTGCGACAAATAGTCGCCGTTGAGTACCAACTTGGCCGTGACCGTAGCACCGGTCAGTTCATCGCCATCAGACAGCCTGAACACGCAACAGCAGCGGTACGCCCTCATGTTCTGACAATGATGAACCGCCTGTTTGATTCGCCGCCACCCATGCCTGCATCGGGAACAACGCAGTGCGCGGACGTCAGAGGTCAAGCGTCACCGGCATCGTCCACCAATGGCGTCCCTTCCGCATCTCCGTGCATCAGGTTCGACCGTGACCATTGGCCGCATTTTGCGGGCGACTTCATCCGCTACGAACACATGGTCCTTACCGCTCACGATCAGCTCTTCGAAACCCATGGACGCGAATTCGCGCGAGAACGGCAGCACCGCCTCTTGCTTGATGGACTTCTCGCGCCGACCAACTCCATGCGCCGAGATACAGCAACGGCGGTGGGCTGGGCCGTGAGTTGGCTCGGACCTTCACAGGCATTGGCACCTCCCACCGGCTTCACAGCGCCGGCGCTCGGCTTGACCAGCTGGTTGACCAATCTACCGGTTCGCAAACGTCACACCTCAATCAAGACTTGGCACGAACAGGTCGCGCGGTGGCTGTCCGAGGACCTGGCGAGTTCCCTGTGTATGTGGGCAGAAGTCACTGAGTTCATGAGTACCAGGGGCCACTACCTCCTGTACGGCGAGGCCGTCCGACCCATGTCACTCGCGATTCGACGCAGGGTCGCCACAGACTAAGATTACAACTTTACGTCACAAACGTATCAACTTTACGGCGTTTGACACCGGCAAGCTTGGTCGACATCAATGTCCGTCGGGTCGCCTCCAGCCTTCACGTCTCGCAAAAGACGCTTCGTATGGCCACTCGTCGTTCCGATTCACGCCGATGCTGGTGCCCGGATCTGAAGTTCTGCGCGCGCTGCATGGCGCGCGGGTATCACAGTGTGGTGCATCAGTTTGGCAACCAACAAAGGTGTCCAGTACATGGCTGCCTACTGGAGACCGTCTGCCACCACTGTGGTGCCACTAGCCCATACCGCATTGACGCAAAAGTGATCGGGTCACCGTTTCGCTGTCCCCAATGCGGGGCACACTATTCGCGTCGTTCGACTTGCGTGCTCAGGCGAGCACCGATGCCACAACTTGGCCGCACCGCTATCACTCGGGCTTTCTTCAGTTGAACAGGCGTTTGCTGCTGCTTTTTTCCATTTTGCTGCAGTGACACATTCATTTCGCTACGTCCGCCCTGCGGTGGGCAGTTTCACATTCATTGCGCAAACGCAAAAAGACCAGGCTACATGCGGGTTTGCGGGTCATCGGCCCTCAGCGGAGTTGGCGATTGCCACAATTATCGGCACAGAAGTTGCAGAATTATTTTCTTCTACGCTAAATGTCGAGCAAGTCCTCACGACAACCAAAACGCTCAAGCATCAACGATGAACACCTGGCCTGTCAACCTGTTGCGCCACAGTGAGGCAATCTGAAGGCAAATATGGGCGTCCTGAATGGAACGGCAAATGCCTCTTCTTATATCTTTAGGGCATCACAACAGCTGCCAGCAACAACACTATTCGTCTCCTACTTACGCTTCCTATTTTGCAATGAACGGTAGAAAGTCAGAAAGTAAACCGACGTCCAACCATGTATTCATACTGACCGCATCGTAGTAATACAAATGATGTGGGTCCCCTTCATTGACAGCCAGGTAGTATCGACCACCATATGCGCGGTAACGAAAGCCTAAGATCGAAAGCGACTCTGCTCCCTCTGGGTTGCTGAACTGTGAGTAGTTTTTTTCGGCCCAGTCAAATATCTTGTCTACGGTGATAGCGAATGCAGATCCGGTCGAGGTGAGCAGGTTAAGCAGAACGAAGCCACCTTTGCCTAAAACCGAAACAGGGGTCTCCGACGAGGTACTTCCATTTCCAAGTTGACCAAACGTGTTGTCTCCCCAGCACTTGACTACGCCACTTTTGAGCATGGCACAGGTATGGTTCGCCCCCAATGCGACTGACTTCGCGCCGGTGATTCCGCGGACTGTGAATGGGCCGCTACTTTTGGAACTGTTGCCCATGCCAAGTTGGTCCAAAGTGTTGTCGCCCCAGCACCTTATTTCGCCGCTACTGAGCACAGAACAACTGCGACTCATGGTCGACCAATTGGTCGACCCCACCGCGATCGACGACGCACCACTAACGCCATCTACTGGCGCCGGAGCGCGAAGAGGGTAGTACCCAGCTGCACATTCAACTTCGCCGGTCACACGCACCAAACAGATGTCTGGCGGCTGGAAAATGGAACTGTTGCCCACAGCCACAGAGGTTGCGTTATTGATGCCCGAAAACACTTGAGTAGTAGCTTGGACGCTATCCCAACAATGGACACTTCCATCAGAGGTTACCGCGCAGGCCAGAAAAACACGAGTTTCAAATCCACCGGTTGTCGATCCAACCGAAACCATTTGGGCATTGCTGATACCTGGAACTATTTCCGGCGTGCTGTTCAAACCTGCCCGGCCGCATTGCACGACGCCATTAGCTAGAACGACGCATATGCCGAAGTTGCCTGCTGCAGATATCGAGACAGCGTCGTTAAATCCCGGTACGTCCGTTGGGAGGCCGCCGTTGCGTGGGTCGAGGTAACCAAAATAGCCCCAACATTGCACTTTGCCTGTATCGAGCACTGCGCAAGTTCGATCATTGCCCGCAGAAATCGATATGGCATTGTTGATACCTGCCACTGACACCGGGCTGGAACTCTTTGTCGGCGAGCTGGTACCGAGCTGACCCTGACTATTGTCCCCCCAGCACTGCACTGTGCCGCCAGTAAGCAAGGCACAAGTGTGGCGATCCCCAGCAGTGATCATCGGCACTGCGGCCCAAGATTGCGTTCCCAGAAAAAAGGACACACAAAAAAGCCATTTCACCAATGGGTGAATGGAGGTGGGTCGACATTTTGAACTAGTCGGGGATTTCATCTGAAATTGCGGACCAAGCGAATGGCTTTAACTGAAGAGCGGCAAAATCGAAGCTAGGAGCAAATCCATACTGACCTAAAGTGTTTTAAACAGGGCAGGTAACGTTACGCAAGATAGTACTTTATTTACATGTACCGCTGGCGACCCAATGGTCGACAAATACACCACACTCCTGCATCATTTCCTCTTCGCGGTGCAGACTCAAGGGTTAGGCCACAAACCAGCGTACGCAGTCAGCATGACTTCCAGCAGATAGTGCAGCTGTTACAGAACCTTGCCCAGGGTGAGCTAACCAAGCGCTTTCAAATATCATGCACGATCCGGATTCTCGTCTATGCTTACTGCAAAACAACCGGATATTTCAGCGCTCTCATCCAATTAATGTTTGATTAACTCGGGATGGGTGAGTGCCAACTGTTAGGGGAGAGTTTTCATGAAACCACACAGATTCGCTCCATTAGGGACACGTGTTTTTCGCGCGACATGCATTTACGTTATGGCACTGATTGCGTCTTCTGCGCAGTGTGCTACAACCGAACCACGTGCCGTACGCATCTTGACACCAGTTTGCTCCTTGACTGCATACCCAATTACGACAGAAATCGGGGGCAATGTTACGTTGACTGCAAGCTGCACCAACAATGCCACTTCGTTTATTTGGACAGGTGCAAACTGCTCCAGCGCGTCAAAAACTTGTACCGTCACTCCCTCGGTCACCACGACCTTTAGCGTAGCCGGTGTGAATCAGTATGGGACTTCGTCAATCGACAGCGCGACGGTCAGTGTTACAACCCCTGCGCCTATTTGCACGATAACTGCTAGTCCATCATCGATCTATGTCGGGGAATCATCCACCTTGACGGCCAATTGCCCATATGCCACGACCTATGCTTGGATAGGTGGAGTGGGTGCTAGCTGCACCAGCATATCCACCACCTGCGTGGTAACTCCGTCTGCCACCAGAACTTACCAAGTAGCCGCGGGAAATATAAGTGGCACCAGTGCCTATGTCAGCGCAACTGTGACTGTTTCAGCACCTGCACCCACCTGCACACTCACTGCCATTCCATCCACTATTGTCGCTGGCGGGTCAGCCACACTGACTGCCAATTGCCCTTATGCCGTCTCCTACGTCTGGACAGGTGCAAACTGCTCCAATGCATCAAATACGTGCAACGTAAGCCCAACGACCACTACAAATTTCGGCGTAGCCGGGGTAAATGCGAGTGGCACAGGTGCATCCGTCAGCGCAATGGTGGGTGTTTCAACGGCAGCACCGACCTGCACGCTAACTGCTAACCCGTCCTCCATCTCCGCAGGCGCATCATCGACCTTGACAGCCAATTGCCCTACTGCCGTCTCATACACCTGGACAGGTGCAAACTGCTCCAGTGCATCTAATACGTGTACCGTAAGCCCAACGACCACTACAAATTACAACGTGGCCGGAGTGAATTCGGGAGGTACTGGTGCTCACGTCAGTGCAACGGTTAGTGTCTCAGCACCCGCTCCGAATGGAGAAACAGGTGCTTGCCTACTAACGGCTAGCCCATCGGCTATATATGCGGGAGAATCATCCACACTTACCGCAAGCTGCACCAATATTCCCACCTCGTATGTTTGGACAGGAGCGAGTTGCTCCAGCACGTCCAATACCTGCTCGGTCAGCCCCATTGTTACCACTAACTACAGCGTAACCGGAGGGTATACGACTGGTACAGGCGTCGCGACAAGTGCCAAGGTGGTAGTACTCGATCGCCCAGCAAGACAGGATATCGACTGTCTGCTCAACTGGGCAGAAGCCACGATAGCAAACATACTTTTTCCGGCAAACCAACCAACTAAGTATGATGGCAACGCCACCTACCGCCAATACGCGTCTGGGATATTTCTGGGAATCGACAACCTTGGTAACGTGTTGGCACAAGGCGGCCCGGTAGGGCCGAACATAGCGACATTGGGTCATCTGCAAGACTTTTTACCGACTGCAAGTGCTGCAACATGTGGCGGACCCGCGCCGGCTCCCGACTCCGTTGAAGCGAGCGAATCGATCATCGTCACCCCGCCTTGGAACTTGGTAACACAAGATTCTCAGGGCAACCACAACACTGAGACAGTGTTTGAGTTGGCTGGAGTGTCAGACGATGGAAAAAAGGTCGGCTTTTTCAGTTGGTCAAAGAACACATTTGGCACTGGCGCTGTGGCACCTGGAAGCGCATCAGGTTATGTTTACGTACGCGATGTGATAGCTGGCAAGACGGAAATTGGTGCAAATTCTTTAGAAGGCGCTCCGCTAGGTCTCTATGAGCCAAGGGCCTGGATCAGCGGCAATGGTGAATTTGTGGTCTTTCGCAGCACTGGACTGAAAAGATTCAAGACGAGTACCGTCTCAACCAATGGAGTTTGGCGTGCCAAAATTGGTACTGCGGGCTATGAGTTGATCAATATTAAGGGATTGGAATTCGGCTTCGAAAACAATGGCACCTTGAAAGTGGGTGAGACAATCTTAGGGGCATTTTCATGGCCAGTACCAGATCGAGATGGAAACTCTATCGTCTTTATTGGCAACAAAATATTGAACGATTCGCGTGCTCCTTATGATCAGTACAACACCACAGCATATTTCAATGCGGTATTGCGCCTCGATAAAGGGGCGCAGCCTATTGGGAACCAAGATTACACTATTTCCCACTCAATGTTGGATACAACACTGGATGTAGATCCAGGCGGCACGTATGTGGTCTTAGGCGAGAAGAAGGACAGTAAAAGAACCTATGTCCTTTGGGATATGCTTGCCCGCAACGGTTTGGGTGGAATGTTTAGCGATGTGATACAGCAAGATGGAAACGCTTCGTTTACCGTGTGTGGTGTTTCAGCTGGCGCAGCCCGGCTGCTAGTAAGGGTAAGCACCACACAGCCAATGTATCTCAGCGACATGCCAGGTCCATTACTGAGTACTAAATACGGGCATAGTAAATTGCTTGTATACGACCGTGCAACAAACGCCTTTCAAATGGCTGCAGCCGCCGAACGTAGTGCCGCCAGCACAAATGCAGATTGTGACTATCCTTTCGAAGGAGGTTTGCAGCGACAGCTTTCCAGTGATGGCAATATCATCGCTTGGCGTGACTCACAGCGCGGTTTTTATGTCCGGAATTTGGCCACGCAAAAGACGGTACTTGTCAGTATTCCTTCAAATGTCAGCATTGGCCGCTTTACCCTATCTGGCGATGGAAGACATATCGTTTACAGCGGGAACGGAGCACCCAACGGACAGTCTTATCTCAATAGTTACGGCAATAAGGCGTGGCAGGTATTTCACATTGGACCGATAGATACCAGTGTGGGAAGACGCTTTACAGCGACTGATTATTGGACGAAATTCTTGAATTGACACAGGTGCCGATAACGAACTCCTTCAATGATTTCTCCACATTGAATTGGCTATGCGAGGGATGCCCTAATTGGTCCCTTGTGTATCCCTAGTTCTGCAGCGGCGGCGGAACGATTGATTTTGAAAAAACCGTCGCAGTTCAATATCATTAGCAGTCACGCATATTCGCTTACTCCCTATTCTTTGGTCTTCCTGGGCTGTGCGCCGGCAGGACGGATGTTGCTGCTTTTATCCAGCAGCGTCCACCTGACTCAATCCGGTTTTGAGGCGAGCTTGCTTCAACTCTTCGCCGCTTGGGCTGGGCGTTTCAATGCTCGTCGTCATTTGTCGATTCATGAATTGTTTACAAAAGCATTGCCGTGGGTACCGTCTCGTCAATCTGGCAAATCATCAAGTCGGAGTTGCACAACGTTTGCCTCGATCGTGCCCTGGTCTCTCATGTCCGCATCCACTACCCTGTGCAGGTACGCATACGCCACGCGCCACTGGGTGCCACCACATTGCAATGACACCGTCTTGTCATTCAGGCGAATGATTTTGCCGGTACGTTGATTCTGATCCCGGTCGACAAACCCGACCACATCTCCAATGGCCACCTCGTTGCGCCCCAACCCCTGGGCTTTTCGCTCCCGGATTTGCACATCGCTGCCATCCAGGTTGATGGCCGCATACGAAATCAGCCAACGCCTGGCATCGTTTGTGTCCAGCACAACCGCCTGCTTTCTGCGCATTTCTAGCACTTTCCCCTGTCGCAGCGCATTGGCTTGTGGATCGAAATATTGCACGTCTTGCCCAACCTTCAATCGGACTTGCACCGACTGCATCCATCGCGGCTCGTCCAAAACCCGATCAATGGCGGCTCGCATTCGGTACAGGTCGAACGCCGATGCATTGCTCAGTGACTTGATGACTTCAGAATAGTTCACCCTCTTACTCCTGACCGTTTCCTGGCGCTTGTTTGGCGCTATGCCGCGACCCTGCGTTTCATCCGTCGAACCCCCTGAATCTTGCGCGCCAACTCCTGCGTCGAATAGATCGAGGTCGTGTCAATGGAAGCATGCCCCGCCAACTCACTGGCCACTTCAATCGGGACCCCATCGACCAACGCCTGGCGCACAAAGGTGTGCCGCATCCAGTGGGTGCTGGCCTTCTCAAATCGTTGCGGATCCAAGCCTGCCACCCCTGCCGACTTGGCAGCCTGGCGGAAGAATCGCTTGAGCACCGCGTAGATCCCGGAGGCTGAAAGAGCTGAGCCCGCCTGCTCGGTTCTGGAGCTGGTCACCAGATCACCCCCCTGCCCTCGCCCCCACTGCGGTACCGACGCACCGAGGGTTCGGATCAAAGGCAAATTGTCTTTATCGCTGTAATGCTTGTCTTCTTCCAGAAATTCTTTGCCATGCGTGGCCAGCAGTTCGACCACATCCGCATTGAGCGGAACCTCACGGGTCTTGTTGCGCTTTCCAGTCACGGTCAGGATCCAGGTCTCCGGCAAATCCGGCAGTGACTCGATGCGCAAGTGCTTGTGCCGGGCCTTGGCCAGTTCGTCCAGACGAATGCCTGATGTCACCAGCAACTCCAGGATGCATTTCAGGCGCAGTCGCTCCGGTCCAACAGGTTGGGCATCCACGCACTTCAGAACATGGGCCCATTCAGCTTCAGTAAAGGAACGACGAATGTCCATCCGGGAGGCTGGCAGGTCAAAGCCCTTCATCAACGAACGCATCGGGTTGGCCACCAGATAGCCGGCATCCACCAGGCCACCGAACAGGGTTTGCAAAATGACCAGCGTTTGCTTTTGCGACGCAGCGCTGGGCTGGCTCCTAAACGCCCGCCAGGCTGGATCGGTGCGTTTGAGTGGTCGGTGCTGCATCCAGGTTGCCGGCACGGCCTGCAGAAACTCCCGGTATTTCTGGCAATCGGGTGAATTGACGCTGGACAGCGGTTTTTTGAGTTCCTGGGCACACCACAACAAAAAACGCTCTGCCTCTTTTCTGTAGCTGCGTTGGGTGGACGGCTTTTCGTTGTAGCGCGACAGCCAGTTGCTTACCGCTTCCAGATCATTCGTCGCACCCAGGGTGTTGGCCATGTGGCTTCTGAAGTCACCCCGAGCGCCGGCCAGTGCCGGTGTGTTTTGCATGCGATGGATGGCGTTGGCCACCAGCGTGCCAGCTCCGAACTGTCGCACGGCCAGTGAGTCCTGACCCACCGATGGCAGCAGCGCTGCGACCCGCAACTCTTGTTTGGACTTTGGTTCGTGCACACTGCCCGAGACAACAAGGTTCAGGTGGTCTTGCTCCAGCATCAGCCAGTGCAGGACCTGTTTGGCCCTCTGAGACCCAAAGCCTTTGATGCTGGAGTACCAGCGGTGGCCATAAGCGTTGATGAACCTCACCAGGTCGCCCAGGGTAATGATGCCCACGTTGCGCAGGCATTTCACCACCGGACGGGCAAACCAGCTTTCCAGACGGTCGGTCGCGGTCGGGATGACCGAGAGGATGGTCTCCAGGTAGTTCAGCGCCCTCACCCGCTCCCCCACCGGGTCCTTCAGCCCGACGCCGGCGTCTATGGCATCGGCATTGTCCAGACCAAATGCCGCCTTGTACTCGGCCAGCAATTCCGCCTCGGACCAGCCTTCCGGGTCCATGCCTTCGGACTCGATCCACTCGTCCAGGGTAGGAAGCGCTACCGCTTTGGGGGGTGCTGCATCACTGCGCAACAAGTCCAGCAGATAGGTGATCTTGGAATGGGAGGGCAGCGTTGCATCGTGCTGACGTCCGGCTTCTATGATGCGTTTGAGTAACGTTTCACGGCGATTCTGCACATACCGCAAATCGGTGGTGGTTTCCGCCCAGGCCAGGTAACGATCGAAGGACTCGGCCAGATCGAGGCCCAGGATGCTGGAGCGCACGAAGGCGAAGTGGTGCACACCCAAGGCTCGAGCGTCCTGGACCACCTGGGCCTTTGATCCAATGGGCCGCCCAGGTTTGCGCCGCTCCATTGCCCCATTGTGAAACAGTGGTGCCATTGACACTTCGACGGGAACGGTGTGTTGTGACATCGAACTGCTCATGGTTACCAATCCATCATGCCTTGGGATACTCTGAATGCAAGCGCTGCTCAATGGCGCGGCAAAGCTCCATGAGTTCAGCGAAGCTTGGTTGCACCCCTGACAGCAAACCGTCTTCCAGCATCGCGGAGTAATCGCGTTCAAGTGCTTTGAGTGGCTCACCTGCCGGAACAAGTTGCAAAGTACCGGTCACGGCTTGGTTGTAGTCAATCCGGTTGCCGGCGGCATCCTTTTCTGCAAAGAAGACGGACTTGTGCCGTGCCACCGCCAAGGCCAACGCACGGTCGCTCACGGAATTTTCATAGTGAACACTGCGTGCAAGTGCTGCCAGGTCGTACCAATGCCGTGCATAGCGTTCCCCGCGCAAACGGCCCTGCAGGCAATAGACATGGGCAGCCGTGGCCTTTTCCCAAAAGGTGCGCTGCGCAGCCATGACCAAAGGTCGCGCCACCGGGAACTCAACACCGTCAATCAGCGGGGCGATGTCGCACGCAATGGAATGGACCTGATGCGGCTCGCCGGTCGCGCGCGCTCCAAACTCCAGTTGAATGGTGGGTGCGGCATAACCCGTGCCGGTCTTGACCGGGGGATAGGACACGAGCAGTTTGTCGTGGTCCTTGCCGGCAAGCGTCAATCCTATTTCCAGGCCTGCATGCTTTCGGGCTGTTTCAAAGAGAGGCTGAACCGTCTCGGTGATCCACTGCGGCAGCCTTGTCCGCACGGCACCGCTGATGCGCTTTTCCTGGCTCGGTGTGACGGGTATAGGGTCCCCCGCGTGCAACAGGTCCGGTACCAAGTTTCGGATGTCATACGTCAGATCGATGTCTTCGGAAAACCGGTCAATGACCTGGTAAACCTTGGACAGCGACGTGCCGCCTTTGAAAGTCAGTGTGTTCGCCAGGGGCGACCGGTAGATCACGTCCAAGGCCCAGACCACCCAGATGTCTTTTTCCAGCAGATGGGCGGGACGGCCGCTGCGACCGGCGGCCACTTCCAGCGCCTCGGCCTGGTCTTTGAGACTGAGGGCAAACCAGGCTTCAGCCATGGCCACCCACTTCGCTCACCGCGCGTGCCATCCAGCTTGGCAGCATGGACCGGGCCGAGCGCATCGCGCTCCACTCCTCGGCAGGCAACTGCGCGTGCAAGACTTTCATGGCGCTGGCCCCGTTTTCCGGTCCCAACCAGGACAGTGCGCGGATGGCCCGGCCTGCGGGTCGCTTGCCCAGGGCCAATAGCCAGCGCTTGGCATGTTGCAGTTCCACAGTGCGACTGCCCAGCAGCAAGCTGCGCGACGGCCCCGACGTCAGGAACACTTCGCGGACCGGCACCTGGGTGGTCAGTCCCAGGGCGTTGGCTTCGGTGGCACCACTGTCCACGATCACCTCGCCATTGGCCGATTCCATGGCCTGAACAACCGCCTGGGTCGCCGGCGGACGTGCCCCGAATCGACTCTGAATGGGCAACGCATAAAGGCCGCGCCCCAGGCGCAACAGCGCACCCTCGCGCATCAATCGGGTCAGCGTCTGGTCGATGGCTGCACGGCTACCCAGATGCAGGAATTCCTTGGGCGACAGCAAGCCACCCTCGGGAAGGGTCTGGGCGGCTGACAGGATGGATTGGGCAAGTGCGCTCATGGGACAATGCGTTTGTCAGAAGTATGGATGAGTTTCTGACAAATGGCAACTCTCGGGGATTTGCTGGAAATGAACCCCTTCGTCCGGGAATTTCGAGTGCTGAGTCCCGTACAAGTCAAAACAGCCATTTTATAACTATTTATATAACGTCGTGATTATAAGGATAATCATGACGCAATCATAAACAATTATTTTCCCAGAGCCGCCAAAATCGCCGGAAAACTGAATCGCCCCGGGTTTCATGGAGGCCGGTTGGTTGAAGTTAATCTGCTTTCTCGGTCTTCTCGGCGAGATGCC
>ERZ724520.1147-NODE-1147-length-13586-cov-7.173601_pt1 | contig 13586 bp, 11 predicted proteins | sample MGYA00376053_ERZ724520 | MGnify/ENA primary metagenome ERZ724520 (study PRJEB28724, sample SAMN07190886) | activated sludge metagenome | isolation source: activated sludge of sewage treatment plant in Hong Hong | place: USA: Christiansburg, Virginia | collected... | reverse complement strand
ATTAGAATTACTGATCGAAATCGAATGAAAACTTTTAAGGTGAAGATTAATTAATTAAAGAAGAAGTTCTTATGCATGTTGAGCCCTAGCCCTGATGGCAGTGGTATCCTTTTGTGCCGGCGTTCGGCGCAAAAGATTTAACGGACAGCAGGATTAGCTTCTGAAAAAAAATATTAATCCATTTAAACAAAAAAAGCCCAATCGTTTGACTGGGCTTTTTTTTATATAAAATCTATTTTTTCTTTTGTTGTGCTTTTTGCGCTTCGGCTTCTTCCATCATTTTTTGCAATTTCTGTTGGAACTTACCTTGTTTTTTAGGCTCTTTCAATTTGTTCTCTTGAATCTGCGCGTGGATTTTTTCAGGATCTACGATATAGCTTTTAATGACAAACATGATTCCGATGGTAATCAAATTCGAAATGAAGTTATACAAACTCAATCCGGCGCCATAACTGTTGAAGAAAATCAACATCATAATCGGAGAAACATAAATCATAATCTTCATGATTTTCGCCATATCGGGCATGCCTTCTTGTTGTGGTGCTGCCATTTGTTGGTCGCCAGAAGTCATTTTCATGTAGAAGAAAATCGCAATCGCCGCCAAAATCGGGAACAAACTGATGTGATCGCCGTATAACGGAATGTGGAAAGGCAATTTGGCTACTTGGTCGAAAGAAGATAAATCGTCTGCCCAAAGGAAACTCTTTTGTCTCAGCTCGAAAGCTGACGGGAAAAACTGGAACGACGCATACATAAACGGAATCTGAATCAATGCCGGAATACAACCTGCCATTGGGTTTACGCCCGCTTTGTTGTATAACTTCATGGTTTCCTGTTGTTTCTTCATGGGGTCTTTCTTGAATTTTTCTCCCAATTCAGTAATCTCCGGACGCAATACTTTCATCTTGGCTTGCGACAAAAATGATTTGTATGTGATGGGCGACATCGCAATTTTGATGATAATCGTAAAGATGATAATTGCAATTCCGTAGGCAATGTACGAGCTCAAAAATCCGAATAATGGTATGAAGATAAACATGTTGATCCAACCGAAAATACCCCAACCCAACGAGATGATTTTGTTAATATCTCTATCATAGGATTTTAAAGTGGCGTAATCTGTTGGTCCGATATACCAATTCATTTTATAGTCCACTTCACCATTATTGAAAGCTAACGGCATGTTGGCTTTGAATTGTTTGGTGAAAAGGGTGTCTTTTTTCTCGTCTACAACCAAATTATCTGAATGCAATTTTGCATTTTGGAATGGCGTTTTGGTTAGTAGTATGGTGCTAAAGAAATGTTGTTTGTAAGCTACGAAACTTACTTTATTAGCATTTTCTTCTTTGTTTTGTCCTTGTCCAACATAGTCAATCTTTTTGTCTTCGTATTCGAAATAGATTTCAGAATAGCGGTTTTCATAAGCAATTCCTTTTTCGTTTCGGATGCCTTTGAGTTTCCACTCTAAATCTAGAGGTTTGCTTGTATTCAAAACTTTATTCAAACCTTGAGAACGCACATCAAAATCGATCATATAATCGTTTGGTTTCAACACGTATTTGTATTCTAAATACTCGTTGGCACCTGCTTTTAATCGCATAGAAACGATTTGATTGTCGCCTACTTTCGTTACCGTAGGTTCAAAAAACAAATCTTTGGTTTGTAAAGTTCTGTTGTCTTGGGTAAGCAAACTGATGTTAAAATCTGAATTGTTATCTTTAATCAAAGACACCAATTGTTGTGATCCTTTTTTGAATCGCTCTTGATTTTTTAAAGTTGCTTCGGTAATAAATCCACCTTTGTTGGCGATGGTAATTTTTACCAATTCATTCTCGATGGTTGTGAAACTTTCTTTAGCAGAAGGAAGTGTAGCCGAGTAAGCGAAGTTGCCTAAAGTAGCTTTCAAAGCTGACAATTGTGTCGAATCGGCGGCAGTTGTATCTTTTGCTACAGCAGCAATTGCGGTTTTTACTTTTTGTATTTCGGCTTGTTGTTTTTGAACCAATTCTTTTTTGGCTTTTTCAGCGGCTACTTGTTTTTCATCGGGTTGATTTTGATACATAATCCATATCAAAATCCCAACAATCAGCACAAAGCCTATAATCGAATTGAGGTCTAATTTCTTTTCTTCCATTACTATTTATAAATCTAATTAATTATTTCTTCTTTGCTTTTACCGTAGCGCCTACAAAACTCACGAACAACGGATGTGGATTGGCTACAGTACTTTTATATTCCGGATGGTATTGCACGCCTATAAAAAATGGATGGCTGGCAATTTCAACAATTTCTACCAAATTAGTTTCTGGGTTAATTCCGGATGAAATCAATCCAGCTTTTTCTAATGCTTCTGCGTAATCGCTGTTGTATTCATAACGATGACGGTGACGCTCTAAAATGGTGGTTTTGCCATAAATGGAAGCTGCCAAAGTATTGGGTTTGATATCGCATTTCCACGCACCCAAACGCATCGTGCCACCTTTATCGGTGATGTTTTTTTGTTCTTCCATCAAATCGATTACGGGATGTGATGTGCCTTGATTCATTTCTGTGGAATTGGCATTTTGATAGCCTAGCACATTTCTTGCATATTCAATTACCGCCATTTGCATACCTAGACAGATTCCGAAAAACGGCAAATTGTTTTCACGGGCGTAACGTACGGCTTCAATTTTTCCTTCGATACCACGTTCTCCGAAACCGGGTGCTACTAGAATTCCGTCGAGGCCATTCATTTTCTCAGCCACATTTTCGGCATCGATATATTCAGAATGCACAGAAACCACATTGACTTTGGTTTCGTTTGCTGCACCGGCATGAATAAAAGCTTCTAAAATCGATTTGTAAGAATCTTGCAATTCGACGTATTTTCCAATCAAACCAATATTAACGGTATGCTTTGGATTTTTCAATCGGTGTAAAAAGACATTCCAATTTTTTAAATCGGGTGACGCTTTTTTGGGTAAATTTAATTTCTTCAAAGCCACGACATCCAAGCCTTCTTCGAGCATTAGATTCGGTACTTCATAAATCGTAGAAGCATCAATCGATTGGATTACGGCTTCTCTTTTCACATTGCAAAACAACGCTAGCTTTTGACGCAATTCATCTGATAGTTCATGTTCCGTTCTACAAACTAAAATATCGGCTTTGATTCCGCTTTCCATCAAGGTTTTTACGGAATGTTGTGTTGGTTTTGTTTTCAATTCACCAGCTGCCGCTAAATACGGAACCAGCGTAAGATGAATGACAATACCGTTGCTTTCGCCCAATTCCCACACCAATTGACGCACGGATTCTATGTATGGCAATGATTCTATATCGCCGACTGTTCCACCGATTTCAGTAATTACTATGTCGAAATCGCCGGAATTTCCGAGCAATTGCATGCGTTCTTTAATTTCGTTGGTAATGTGCGGAACGACTTGAACGGTTTTTCCGAGAAACTCGCCTCTTCTTTCTTTTTCGATTACGGAAAGGTAAACGCGACCTGTAGTAACATTGTTCGCTTGAGAAGTTGGAACATTGAGAAAACGTTCGTAATGGCCTAAATCTAAATCGGTTTCTGCGCCATCATCGGTCACGTAACATTCGCCATGTTCATACGGATTTAAAGTTCCTGGATCAACATTGATGTACGGATCGAACTTTTGAATGGTCGTTCGGTAACCTCTAGCCTGCAATAATTTTGCTAATGAAGCTGCAATAATTCCTTTTCCTAAAGAAGAGGTCACGCCGCCTGTAACAAAAATATATTTCGTTTGATTCATTGTTTTTAGTTGTTGTTGTGTTGTTGTAGTTGTGTAAAAAAACGTCGCAAAAATACGATTATTAATTGATAATTGGCAACGGATAATTGACAATTATAAGAAGAAATTAAGGCTTGGGATATTGCTTCTTGATATTCCGAATCAATTCCTCCAAACCATTAAGTTTGAGTTCATAAACCAATTGCAGTTGCTCGCCTAATGCTCCTTTTGGAAAACCATTATTTTTATACCAAACGATGTAATACTCGGGAATATCAATCAGATGCCAATCTTTATATTTCCCGAAAGGCATTTTGGTATGCGCGAGTGCGATGAGTTTTTTTTGGTCTTGGTTCATGTTGGGAGAAAAGAAACAAGACCGCTTCGCTGAAAGAAGCAAGACAATCTTGCAGCGAAGCGATCTTGACTCTTGGAGCGCAGCGGTCTATTTTTTTATAAATTATTTCCAGTTGAAGGTTACATCTTTTTCGATATCAGCGTTCAAACTCAACAATACCGGACAGTTCATCGCGACGCGTTCTAAGATTACTCTGGTTTTTTCATCGACCGTTATTGGCATATTTAAAACCGCTATGATTTTAGCAATTTTTCTAGGTTCGGCTTGCATTACTTTTGTGATTTCGATGGTTGAACCTACCAAATCAACATTTAAATCTTTTGATTTTATTGCCATAATCGAAATCATGCAACTTCCTAAAGCATTGGCTACCAAATCTGTTGGTGAAAAAGCTTCTCCTTTTCCGTGATTGTCAGTAGGTGCATCTGAAAGTATTTCTGTTCCAGATTGCAAATGCACCGAAGTAGTTCTGAGATCGCCTAGGTAAGTGATTCTTGAAGTCATTAGTTCACTTGTTTTACAGATAAATCATCTTGGTATTCCATGATGTAAATCCCTTTGTTAACATAACCGTCTGCCCCTTTTTTCGCATATTCGAATTTGCTTTCGATTTGTTCTGATTTGACTTCCGTAGCAGAAGACACGAAAGATTTCTCTTGGGTGATGCGCAGTAAAGTATCGAAAGTCACATCGAAACCACGAACGGTAAATTGACTTGGAAATACTTTGTTGATTTCTTTGTAATTTTTTTCAAAATTGACAGCCGCTTCAGAAGTATTTTCTCGGGTTAATGAAGGATACAACATTTTTAAGATGGTCAATCTTTTCATTGAAATTTCTTCAAAATCTAAAGTATCATTAGGTTCTATAATCACCAATTGAATTTGAAAATTTGACATTTCATTCAACAACACATTAGTAGTTCCTAAGATCAAACCTGTTCTTTCTGAATCTAAGACCACAAAATTAATCACATCTTTTACGAATAATGATTTCAAATTACTTACATCTAAAGCACCATTATCTAAAAGCGTAACGAATTTTGCCGAAGGAAAATTTTTGGCAATAAAGTCTTTATTATATACTTTTTTCGGATCGTTAACCACGATAATATTTCCGTTTTTGGCCATCATAAAATTGAACATGGCTGTTTTACCATAATCACTAGGTGGCATTGACTGAAATAAATTGGTATACGATTTTCCGATTTCTTTTGACAATGGAGAAATCACAGGTACATTTTTATCACCCAAAAGTTCTGCAGCTTTTTCAACATACTGTTGGTAGAACGGTCCGATTACCGCATCGGCATCTTGAACATTGTTCTTTTTGATGATATTTTCTACGTTAGAATTCATCTTGCTTTCTTCCGAGTCAAATATTTTAACATCTACATTCAAGCCCAGTGTTTTCGCAGAATCGATTGCCATTAAGGCACCTGAATAAAAATCGAGCGTCATGTTGAGAAAAGCATCTTTTTTCAAACGTGCATCCATTTTATTCAAGGTGTCGTTTTGAATTTTAGTCGCATTAAACGGTATTAACAGCACCAATTGTTTTTTAGTTGCATTGGGTTTTACCGTTCTGTTGGTATCGGAAACCTTTGTAGCAGTACCTGCATCAACTTTAATTGTTCCTTTACCGGGCACTTTTAAAATCATTCCGGTTTTGACTCCATCTTTTAAAGTTGGATTGAGTTTGATGAATTCTTCTTGTGTGATATTAAAATATTGACACAAACTAAACATCGTATCGCCTTGTTTTACTTCGTAATTCGCAAAACCATTTTTGGTTAAAGTTCTTGTAGTTTCGGTCGTCACGATTTCATCATGAACAATTTCAGTGACCACTGGTTTTGGTTTTTCTGCTACTGGTTTAACAGCTTCGTGCACTGATGTTACACCACTGATTACAAGCTTGTATCCGATAGGCAAATTAGAAACTATCTGTGGATTTCTTTCCTCTAATTCTTGGACAGAGATACCGTATTTTTTGGCAATTCCGAATTTGGTTTCTTTGGCTTCTACAATATGAAAAATACTATTTTCTTTGTTGGATTGCGATACTACTGCTGAAGTTGGTGTAGTTTCTACCACTATTTGTTTTGGAGCTTCTTTTGGTTTTGAAGGCACATCGCCATTTGCTTCAGGAATTTTTACAGTTTGACCTATTTTTAATCCACTTGCAAAACTATCCGCATTCGCATTTTTTAAATCTTCAAAACTTACATTATATTCTCGTGCTATACTGTACCAAGTTTCTTTTGCTTTGGCGGTATGCGTTCGGTTTGCTACTACTGTCTTTGGTTTTGCCACAGCCTCTTTTTTTGGAGCTGTTGGAATGATGATGATGTCGTTCTCTTGAATTCCGTTTTGAGAATCTGGATTCAAATTGTAGATATCATGAGGTGTAACATTATATTTTGTAGCAATTTGGGTAATCGTTTCTCCTTTAGCAACGGTGTGTTTTGTATAATTCTTATCTTGAGCAAAAGTGGCACTAGAAATCATGACAATCGCTAGTAAAGAAAATAAAAATCGATTCATTATGTTACTTTTATTTAGGTTAAAATTTGGGTTTCGCAAGCACATCGTTTCTTAAGGTTTTTTGTTGATGGTCAAAATTTGACCGATTTGTAAACCGTTTTTCAATAAAACTTCATTTTGTTGTTTAATGTCGTCAACAGAAACATTGTATTTTTTTGATAAACTATACAAAGTTTCTTTAGGTGCTACTTTGTGTTTGATAGTACTTCCTGAATTGCTTTCAACTGCTATATCTTGACTAACAGCTGATTTAGTTTTTTCAGATTGTACAGTTTCCTTTTTGGGATTTTCGTCGGTCAAACTAGTAGATTGTTGTATATCGACCGTTTTCTCTTTTGGGATTTTGATGACTTGACCGATTTTCAAACCATTTTTCAACACATCAACATTGTTTTCTTTGATAGCATCAACCGATACATTGTATTCTCTAGCCAAGCTAAATAAGGTTTCTTTAGCCACTACTTTATGATTGACTTCTGTTTTTCTTTCGGTAATGACTATTTTTCTGATGTCGTTGTTTGGCGTTGGAATTGGATTTTCCTTGACCATTTCAGTAGTTGTTTCTTTTTGAGTGGCTCCATCATTTTGATTGCTTGCTGTTTCATCCTTTCCTGAACTAACAACTTCTTTTTCAGAAACTTCTTTTTTAGGAACTGGAATTTTCAAAACCATTCCTTGACTAATACCTTCAACGGCAAACTTGTTGAGTTTATATATCTCAGCCGGATCGACTAAATATTTTTTAGATATCAACCGAACCGATTCTCCCAATTGCACTTGATGATCAATAATATCAACTTCTTGGTCTTTTTTTCTATTCTGACCAAAAGTGTTGCTTAAAATGCAAATGGCAAAAAAAGCCATAAAAATTCTTTTCATAAACGGTGGAATTAATTTTATTCCCATTCAATCGTAGCAGGTGGTTTGGAGCTAATATCATACACTACACGATTAACGCCTTTTACTTTATTGATGATTTCATTAGAGATTTTCATCAAGAAATCATACGGCAAATGAACCCAGTCGGCAGTCATTCCATCGGTAGATTCTACGGCTCTTAGCGCAACTACTTTTTCATAAGTTCGCTCGTCACCCATCACACCAACACTCTGAACAGGCAGCAAAATCGCACCTGCTTGCCAAACTTTGTCATACAAACCAAAAGATTTTAATCCTTCAATAAATATGGCGTCAACCTCTTGCAATATACGAACTTTTTCTAAAGTTATATCACCTAAAATTCTTATTGATAAACCCGGACCTGGAAACGGATGTCTGCCTAATAACGCAGCATCAATACCTAATGTAGCACCTACCCTGCGCACTTCATCTTTGAATAACATACGTAAAGGTTCAACAATACTGAGCTTCATATAATCAGGTAAACCACCAACATTGTGATGCGATTTGATAGTAGCTGACGGACCTTTAACCGAAACCGATTCGATCACATCCGGATAAATGGTTCCTTGTGCCAACCATTTTACATCTTCAATTTGGTGCGACTCGTCATCAAAAACTTCTATAAAAACACGTCCGATAATTTTACGTTTGGTTTCAGGATCGCTGACATTGGCAAGTTCACTCAAAAATCGATCAGAGGCATCAACACCTTTGACATTCAATCCCATGTGTTTGTATTGATCGAGTACACTTTCAAATTCATTCTTGCGCAACAATCCGTTATTCACAAAAATACAATACAGGTTTTTTCCAATAGCTTGATGCAGCAAAACCGCCGCTACTGTCGAATCGACGCCACCTGAAAGTCCGAGAACGACTTTATCATTTTGCAATTTCTCTTTTAACTCGCCCACCATTTCTTCTACAAAAGCATTGGGCGTGAAATTTTGTGGCACGGATGCAATGTTGACTAGAAAGTTTTCAAGCATCTTTTTCCCATCAGTAGAATGATACACTTCAGGATGAAATTGTATGGCGTAAGTAGTCTCGCCTTCAATTTTATACGCCGCGTTTTCTACATCATTGGTACTCGCCAATTTGACTCCATTTTGAGGTAACGTTTTGATGGTATCACTGTGTGACATCCAAACTTGAGAATGAGCATCGACGCCTTCAAAAAAAGTTTCGCCCGTTTTGATGTATGATAAATTGGCTCTTCCATATTCTCTAGTATTCGACGGTGCTACTTCGCCTCCACTGAAATGAGCGAGATATTGTGCACCATAGCAAACTGCGAGCAAAGGCAATTTGCCTCGTATTTGAGATAAATCAGGATGAGGCGCATCTTCTGCCCGAACTGAAAATGGACTTCCAGAAAGAATGACTGCTTTGTAACTTGATAAATCTGTTGGAAAATGGTTGTAAGGAAAAATTTCGCAAAATATGTTCAATTCGCGAACGCGTCGGGCAATAAGTTGTGTGTATTGCGATCCGAAATCTAGGATAAGTACGTTGTGTTGCATGGGCAAAAATACTTTTAAAATTTTAGACTTGAAAATAGAAATTAAAAAATCTATTTTTGAAATGAAATTCAGTTGACAAACCCAATGAAAAACAAAAACTTATGATTAGAACACTTTTATTGATTGCCGTTGGTGGAGGCATCGGCAGCATGCTTCGGTATCTTACTTCATTGGCAATTGAAAAATATTACGCTACCATTTTTCCGTTGGCTACCTTTATTGTTAATGTTCTTGGTTGCTTATTGATTGGAATTATCATGGGTTTACTCGAAAAAAATCAAGTGACCAATGCTTCTATGAAATGGTTATTGGTTACCGGATTTTGCGGCGGCTACACTACTTTTTCAACATTCGGATTTGAGAATATTTCTTTATTACAAAGCCAACATGCAGGCATAGCATTTCTATACATTGCCACTAGTATTCTTGCTGGATTGTTCGCCGTTTGGGTTGGATTATGGCTGATAAAGTAAACCAAAGGCATTACAAACACGAATTGCACTATTTGTCACGAATTGATTAGTGCTGATTAGTGTAATTTGTGTTTAATTTTTAGTGATAACAACATGTTAAATTGTTTCAGTTTTGCGAAAAAAATGTAACTTCGCAGCCTATGAAAAAAGAAGATATTCAAGCCATCGTTCAGTTGCTCGCAACACCTAAAAAGATTGCCATTATTCCACACCGAAGTCCCGATGGTGATGCCATGGGATCTACCTTAGCTTTGTATCATTTTCTTTTAAAAAGCAACCACCAACCTATTGTGATTGCGCCGAATGATTTTCCAGAATTTTTAGCTTGGATGCCCGGAAGTGATCAGGTCTTGGTTTATGAAAATGACCGCGTTAAAACGACACAAATACTACAAGAATCTGAATTGATTTTTACTTTAGATTTTAATGCTTTACACCGTACTGGCGAAATGGAAAAAGTGTTGAGTTCGTTGACGGTACCTTTCATTATGATTGATCACCATCAAAGTCCAGATCAGTATGCTTCATACACTTATTCCGATACAAAGTTTGGTTCGACTTGTGAAATGATCTACAACTTCATCTCATTTTTAGACCAAAAAGCGTTGATTGATAAAACCATTGCTACCTGCATTTATACCGGAATACTTACTGATTCTGGGTCGTTTCGTTTTCCTAAAACAACTGGCGCCACACATCGTATTGTTGCAGATTTGATTGATTTGGGTGTCGAAAATTCTCAGATTCCAGCTTTACTCTTCGATAACAATTCATACAATAGTCTGCAATTACTCGGAAGAGCTTTACAGAATATGGTGGTTTATCCAGAATACAAAACGGCTTTTATTTCGCTTTCACAAAAAGAATTGGACGAATTTCATTATCAAAAAGGAGATACAGAAGGCATCGTAAATTATGGATTGAGCATTAAAGGAATCCATTTTGCCGCCATTTTTATTGAACATAAAGATGAAAACATCATCAAGATTTCACTGCGTTCTCAAGGTGAATTCGATGTGAATCAATTTGCTAGAACCCATTTCAATGGTGGCGGACACATCAATGCTGCTGGAGGAAAATCGAATTTGTCTTTGCAGGAAACTGTTGCGAAATTCAAAACATTAATAACCCAAATAAAAATTTAACCGATGAACAAATATAAACCGCTTTTTGTGTTGCTGTTTTTTGGAATTTTACTACTCGCCAGTTGTTCACAACAACAAGCCAGACAACCGATTTCTCATTCTGGAGGAACATTCCTCAAAGAATCAGCCGAGCGCAATAAAAAATTAATTTCTGGTGAAGAAGCCAAAATTGATTCGATCATCAAAAGCGACCCTAATGTAAAATACATCGCTTCCCAAAAAGGGTATTGGTATCGTTATGACAAGAAAAATACTTTGGATACTTTGCGTCCTAAAAAAGGTGATGTGGCCAATTTCAACTACGAATTAAAAGATTTGGATGGCAACATTATTTACACCGAATTAGAATTGCGACCACAAGTATACCATGTCGATAAAGAACAAAAAATTATCATGGGATTGCGTCATGGCATCAAATTAATGCGTAAAAACGAAACGGTTACTTTCCTTTTTCCATCGCATATGGGCTACGGATTTCATGGCGATGATAGAAGAATTGGTCACAACCAACCGCTAATTTGCACCGTAACTTTAACCGATTTTAATCCCGAAAATAAAATACAAACCGAATAAATTTATGAAACAATCTTTTTTTATATGCCTATTAGCATTAACCATTTTGTCTTCTTGTAAGGATAAACGTAATAATTTGCCTGACGGACTTTACGCTGACATCGAGACCAATAAAGGCAATGTTATCGTGCAGCTCGATTTTGAAAAAGCACCTATTACAGTAGCGAATTTTATCACGTTGGCGGAAGGAAAAAATAATTTTGTTGCACCCCAATTTAAAGGAAAACCTTTTTATGACGGATTGAAATTTCACCGTGTGATTCCAGAATTTATGATTCAAGGTGGTGATCCACTGGGCGATGGCACTGGTGATGCTGGTTATATTTTTAGAGATGAAATCACAGATATGACGTTCAGCAATGGCGGTGTTTTGGCGATGGCCAATTCGGGGCCGGGCACGAACAGCAGTCAGTTTTTTATAACGCATGTTGCCACACCTTGGCTAGAAGGAAAACATACCATTTTCGGTCATGTCATTGAAAAAGGGATGGATATTGTGAATAAAATCGAACCCAATGATCAAATCGTTAAAGTGGCCATTATCAGAAATGGAATAGCCGCCAAACGCTTTGATGCTATAAAAGTCTTTGCTAATTTTTTCACACAAGAAGCTGAAAATTTGAAGAAGCAAGCCATTATAGATGCGGAAAACAAAAAGATTTATGACGCCAAATACAAAGCAGTCAAAGAACAAAAAGTAGCTTATTTTGAAAGCAACAAAAAAACAGCGACCAAAACAAGTTCTGGTTTGTTATACAAAATCATTACCAAAGGAAAAGGAAAAAAACCAGCTGCAGGTAGTACAATTTATATTCACTATGCTGGCTTTTTAGAGAATGGAGAATTGTTTGACAGCAGCTTAGAATCGGTTTCTAAAACTTTTGGTAAATTCGACCAAAGAAAATGTGATGCCCGCCAGTATACACCAATTCCATTTGAAGCTGGAAATAAACAAGGCATGATTCCGGGTTTTATAGAAGGTATAGAGAAATTATCATTTGGAGATAAAGCTATTTTATTCATACCTTCACCTTTGGCTTATGGCGCACAAGGTGCTGGAGGCGTAATACCTCCGAATGCCAATATCATTTTTGAAATAGAACTGTTAGAAGCAATGCCAAAATAATTATCGACTAAATTAAATAAGGGAATAAACCTGAAAATCCCTGCATAAAGCGAATTAAGTAAGGAAACAATTAATCTTAGGAAAATGAAAATTAAAGTTATCGTTTTATTGTTTTTAGGAATGATGCATATGAATATGTATTCACAAAAAACAAAAAAAGCAGCAGTGACTAAAAAACCAGCCGCTACAGCAACTACAAAAAAAGCAGCACCATCGAATGCTAATGAAGGACTTTTTGCTGAATTTGAAACCGCTAAAGGAAAAATTGTAATTCGTTTAGAATACCAAAAAACGCCTATTACAGTGGCTAATTTTGTTTCGTTGACTGAAGGAACGAATCCTTTTATAACCGATGCAAAACTTAAAGGAAAGCCTTATTATGATGGTTTGAAATTTCACCGTGTCATCAAAGATTTCATGATCCAAGGTGGCGACCCAGCTGGTAATGGTTCTGGAGGTTGTGGTTATAGCTTTAAAGATGAAATCGTTCCTGAATTTGTTTTCGACAAAGCTGGAATTTTAGCAATGGCCAATTCTGGACCAGCAACCAATAGCAGTCAGTTTTTCATCACACACAAAGATACACCTTGGTTGAACGGCAAGCACACCATTTTCGGATATGTGGTATCCGGTCAAGATGTTGTAAATGCGATTGCGCAAGACGACTTGATGAACAAAGTAACCATTGTTCGCAAAGGTGCACAAGCCAAAGCTTTTGATGCTGTAAAAGTTTTTTCTGATTACTATGGTAACAAAGCCGAAGACGATAAAAAACAAGCGGCAATTCAAGCTGAGGAAAAAGCCAAACAAGCTGCTGCTGCTGCTGAAGCCAAAAAAGCTTACAATGCGCAATATGCTCCTGTAATGGCTGAAAAAGTAAAATACTTAGCTGGTGTTAGAGCTTCAGCAACGAAATCGACTACAGGTTTGGAGTATAAAATTGTAAAACAAGGCACAGGAAAAAAACCAGTTGATGGTACAACAATTTACATTCACTACGCAGGCTACTTAGAAGATGGTTCCTTGTTCGACAGCAGCTACGAAGAAGTGAATAAATCTTACGGAAAGTTTGATCAAAATCGTGCTTCACAAAACGGCTACGCGCCTTTCCCTTTTCAAGCTGGTAAAAAAGATGGTTTGATTCCAGGGTTTTTAGAAGGCATCAGCAATTTGTCTTTTGGAGATAAAGC
>ERZ724520.1145-NODE-1145-length-13598-cov-6.492358_pt1 | contig 13598 bp, 8 predicted proteins | sample MGYA00376053_ERZ724520 | MGnify/ENA primary metagenome ERZ724520 (study PRJEB28724, sample SAMN07190886) | activated sludge metagenome | isolation source: activated sludge of sewage treatment plant in Hong Hong | place: USA: Christiansburg, Virginia | collected... | reverse complement strand
TTATTGCCCTTACTTTACTAAGTTATGTTATTAGTATCGATCATGTATTTAATATCTTAAGCAACATAGGCGAAAGATTAGGCGCGTTTTTAGGAATCATTTTATTTACCACTGTTTTCTTTTTTGTGTATTGGTGGTTTAGAGAACAAGTATGCTTAATAGTATGTCCATACGGAAGAATGCAAGGTGTTTTATTAGACAAAAATTCAGTTGTAGTTGCTTACGATTATGTAAGAGGAGAAGATAGACATCACTTTAAAAAGAATGAAGTAAGAACGGGTGGTGATTGTATCGATTGTAATTTATGTGTAAAAGTTTGTCCAACAGGTATTGATATTAGAAATGGAACTCAATTAGAATGTATTAGTTGCACAGCTTGTATAGATGCTTGCGATCACATGATGGAAAGCGTAGGATTTGAGAAAGGGTTGATTCGTTATGATTCTGAAAATGGAATTAAAGACAAAGTAAAACTGACCTTTACCACTAGAATGAAAGCATACTCAGTTGTACTTTTAATTTTAATTGGAGTAGAAACTGTTTTATTGACAACTCGTTCTGATTATGACGCGACCATTTTAAGAGCTAAAGGCATGTTGTATCAAGAACAACCTAATGATCAATTAAGTAATTTATTTACAATTAAACTTGTAAATAAAACAAGAGAAAAATTGCCTGTAGAATTAAAAGTAGAAAATTTTAAAGATTACAAAATTCAATTAATTGGTAAAGACATCGAAGTAAAACCCGAAGCGGTTACCATGGGCGAATTCTTTGTATTCTTAAACAAAAAGGATATCGTAGAGAGAAAAATAAAATTAGAAATTGGTGTTTATTCTCATGGTAAAAAAATAAAAACAGTGAAAACAAATTTTTTAGGCCCCATTAAATTTAATAGCAACAACTAACATAAAATAAATATGAATTTTGGAGGAAGAATAGTCGTTTTATACTTAAGCTTTGTAGCACTTATTGTTACTCTTGTAGTAATGAGTTATGGGCAAAAGGTTGAGTTAGTGAGTGATGATTACTATGCTCAAGAAATAAAATTTCAAGATAAAATTGATGCTATTAATAACGAAAAAGCATTGGGTGGTTCAATAAACCATACCATAAATGAAAATGAAGTCATTCTGAATGTAGATTCTAGTTTATTGAGTAATGATTTTGAAGGAACCATTCATTTTTTCCGTCCATCTGATTCAAGCAAAGACATTCAATTAAAAATGAACTTCATAAACAATACTCAATCTATCGACTCAAAACAATTAATCCACGGCGCATATAAATTACAATTATCGTGGACAAGTAATCAAAAAAAATATTTTAAAGAAGAAGTAATCTTTATTAATTAATAATGAAATATCCAGGTTTTTTCTATCGAACAAACGCAGATAACTAAACTGGATAAACCATATGGCAATTAAAAAACAATAATAAAGACATATGACATTAATAATCGCTGCCATATCATTAGGTCTCCTAGGGAGTTTTCATTGTATTGGCATGTGTGGTCCAATTGCATTAGCTCTTCCTGTTCATCAACATTCACCTTTAAAAAAATACTTTGGAATTTTTTTATACAATTTAGGTAGAGTTGCTACCTACACTTTCTTAGGTGTTATATTTGGTTTATTAGGTCAGTCATTTTTCTTAGGAGGCTTTCAGCAAATACTTTCTATTGTCATCGGATCATTACTTTTGCTATCTGTAATCTTTACAAATTCAAAATCATTACATAGTACAAAAAGTTTAGGCTTCCTTTATTCATTTATCAACTCGGTAAAAAATCAATTAGGTAATTTATTTAATAAAAAAGGCTTGCACTTTTTATTCTTTATTGGTTTATTAAACGGCTTATTACCATGCGGCTTGGTGTACTTAGGAATTGCCGGAGCCATTGCGACAGGGCACTATATAAAAGGTGCTGAGTTTATGTTTTACTTTGGTATTGGTACAGTTCCTATTATGTATGCCGTTGCTTTTTTAGGGCAATTTATTACATTAAAGTATCGCAATCATATTCGTCATGCTATGCCTTATGTAGTAACTATTATGGCAGTAATGTTGATTGTTAGAGGATTGAATTTAGGAATCCCTTACTTAAGTCCTCAGTTTGAAAAAGAAACTCATGAAGTAAATTGCTGCGAAAAACCATCTAACGGGAAAGAAATCATTAAATGTTCGCCAAAAAAGAATCATTAAGATTAAATTAAAAAAATCAAGAATAAATAAAATAAATCATTTTCTTCAAAACAAATATTATGACATTAGCAGAATTAGCCATACACATTCCAGCTTCTATTGAACTTTTTGAAAAATATAATTTCAATTATTATCAAAATGGTTCTCAAAAATTTAAGGATGCCTGTGAAGCAAAGGGACTTATCTTTTCTGAAATAGATGCTGAATTAAATCAACTTCAAAAACTATCTAAAACCAACACAATGTTAACCTTGGAAGACATGAGTGTAGATCGTTTAATTGATTTCATCAATGGTCAACACCATTCAAATGAAGCAGATGTTTTAGACTTTATTGAAGAGAGTATAAAAAAACTCATTGCAAATCCTAACTGCGAAAAACCTTTAGTATCCATACTTCAAAAAATGGACGAGAAATTTACTGACCTTAAAGATAAATTAATCAAGCATTGCGAAAAAGAAGATAAAATACTATTTCCTTATATGCGCAAACTTTATGAATTAAGACGAGATAAGGTATTTACAAATACGTCTCAAAACAATTCTTTTGTCAAAAAGCCTATTCAATTATTAGAAGCAGAGCATGTTCAAGCCTCTATTTTGTTATTAGATATAAAAGAGATTACACAAAACTTTTCGAATCAGGCAAATGCTCCTAAAGAATATCAAAAATTAATGGAGCATTTAAAAGAATTTGAAATAGAGTTTCATGTACATTTACATATTGAAAACAATATTTTGTTCCCTAAAGTGATTGCATTAGAAGAACAATTAAATAATAGTAGTAATAATAACAAACAAGCATGAAATCTTTAATAGATAAATACAATATAGCCGCTCCCAGATATACTAGCTATCCAACGGTTCCTTATTGGGATAACAATTTAAATGAAGAAAAGTGGATTAACCATATTCAAAAAGCGTTTATAAAATATAACGCAGATGGAATCAGTTTATACATTCATTTGCCATACTGTGAAAGTTTGTGCACCTACTGTGCTTGCAATACAAGAATTACTGTAAATCATAAAGTAGAATTGCCATATATTGAATCTGTTTTAAAAGAATGGCAATTATACTTAAATCAATTTCAAGGAAAACCTTTGATTAAAGAAATACATTTAGGAGGCGGTACACCTACCTTTTTCTCTCCCGAAAATCTCACGTATTTATTAAGCACAATTTTAGATACCGTTGAAATTTCAAAAGAGTATGATTTTAGTTTTGAAGGACATCCAAGTAACACCACTAAAGAACATTTACAAGCCTTATATGATTTAGGATTTAAACGTGTGAGTTTTGGCATTCAAGATTTTGATGAGAAAGTGCAAGACACCATCAACCGTTATCAAACATTTGAAGAAGTAAAACAAGTATTGGATGATGCTCGTAAAATTGGTTATACGTCTATTAATTTTGATTTAGTTTATGGTTTACCTTATCAAACAGTTGAATCTATAAACGATACCATTACAAAAATCATTTCTTTAAAACCCGAACGCATCGCCTTTTATAGTTATGCGCATGTGCCTTGGTTAAAACCGGGACAACGAAAATATTCGGAAAAAGATTTACCGGCAGACTCCTATAAACGAAGCTTGTATGAAACTGGTAAAGACTTGTTTTTATCCGCTAATTATGATGATATCGGTATGGACCATTTTGCATTACCGGACGATGCGTTATTTGACGCTTCTAAAAAAGGAACACTACACCGTAATTTTATGGGCTACACCACCAACACCACAAAATTATTAGTGGCTTTGGGTTGTTCTTCTATCAGCGATAGTTGGGATGCTTTTGCACAAAACATTAAAACAGTTGAAGAATATCAAAAGGTGGTAAACGAAGGGCATTTTCCAATTTTTAAAGGACATGTTTTAACCGAAGAGGATTTGATTATTCGTCAGCATATTTTAAATATGATGTGCAAAAATGAAACGAGTTGGCTTGATGATGCACAAAAATTTAACAGCTTGCCAGAAGCATTAGAGCAGTTAAAAGATCTAGAAAAAGATGGCTTAGTAATTGTAATTAACGAAAAATTGATTGTTACTGAAACAGGTAAAGCATTTTTAAGAAACATCTGTTTGTGTTTTGATACACGCTATTGGGCAAAAAAACCAGAAGCCGCTATATTTAGTTCTTCGGTTTAACAGCCAAGCTACTTACTGCATTAGCATTTTTTAAAGTATTTTATTATTATTGTTTTACGGTAATTGATTACCCATAAACAAAATACTAAAATGCATTCAGGAAGAAGATTTACATTACAGCAAGTTATATATTGGACACGACGAGATATTTATTTTTTCATCATTATCGCCACTATACCAACAGCGCTCTATTATTTTTTTGATATCAAATGGTTAGTGATACCATGGGTAGCCATTGGTTTAATTGGTACAGCGGCAGCCTTTTTAGTTGGTTTTAAAAACACACAAACCTATAACCGATTATGGGAAGCACGTCAAATATGGGGGAGTATTATTAACACGAGCAGAGCTTGGGGCATTTTAGTAAAAGACACTGTAAAAACAGATAAAACAGAAATCCAAACCTTAATTTACCGACACCTTGCTTGGCTTACGGCTTTGCGGTATCAAATGCGAGAACCTAGATTATGGGAAAATGCACAATTAAAAAGCAACGTTGAATTTTCACACTATTTTAAAGTGCCAGAAAAAGAAACACCTCTCGAAGTTGAATTGAAAAAATTTTTAAGTGATGAAGAACTCACTTATATCTTGAGTAAAAAAAATAGAGCGACGCAAATCATCAGTCTTCAATCTAAACATTTGAGTGTATTAAAAGCATCTGGCAAATTATCGGAATTTGACTTTATAGAGTTGGAAAGAACTTTAACAACCTTATACGACCATCAAGGAAAATCAGAACGCATCAAAAACTTCCCTTACCCTCGTCAGTTTGCTACGATTAACCAAATGTTTATTCGCTTATTTATTACCATATTACCTTTTGGTATATTACAAGAGTTTGGGAAATTAGCCGTAGATATAGGCCAAAATTTTATTTGGGCAACCGTGCCATGCTCATTGATTGTTGGCTGGGTATTTCATGTGATGGAGCGAATTGGCGAAGCAACCGAAAATCCCTTTGAAGGAAGTGCCAATGATGTACCAATTAGTAACATTAGCCGCACTATTGAAATTGATTTAAGGGAAATGTTAGATGAACAAAATATTCCTTCCGCTACGGTTCCCGAAAATAATATATTAATGTGATTTTGTTTCCCTAAATGGGAGATTATACAACAACAATATTTCTTAATATATTTATTTTAAATTTCATTTTTTCATTAACTTTTTTCTTGATAAAAAAGTTACAAAAAATCAAGGCGAAAGACCAACCGCCATTTACCCCGCAAAAGCTTTGCCGAATGGCGGTTCGCTCTCTTTCGCCAAAGCCAGCCGCACCATTACTAATGTATGCAGTAGTGTAAAAAAAATGGACTTATTGTTTAATTATTTTTTTCGTTTCACTCAAACCGTTAGAATAAACAACTCTCACAAAATAAATTCCATTATATAAGTTATTAGTTATGAGAGACAAGTAGTTTGAACTGGCATCCTTCTCAAAAACAAGGTTTCCAATGGCATCATATAACTCTACTTTTCTTTTTTCTTCAGCATAATAGAATTGAAAATTGAGTATATCGTTTGCAGGATTTGGATATACTCTAACAACTTCATTCAACGAACTTGTATCCTGTATCCCAACCGGTGTTTGGTCTATTAAAGTTATCTCATCTATGTAGTAATAGCTTGTATTTTCTCTTCCAGGTACTAAATTAGTGGAATTAGTATTAAGAGTGTCAGTATTAAAATTAGTTGTAAAATTACCCATCGTAATATATTGCTCTCCTCCAATTGCTGTAAAGCAACCTTGTATTAGTGACCAATTGGTCGTATCAGAAATTATGGGTCCTTGGTTTACAACTTGAGGTGTCGCATTTATTTCATATCCATTTGTTAGTGGTTGAAGACTATTTGAAAATAAAGCTCCTATGTTTTTTATAGCGTATGTAAAACGGTCAGCTCTGTTTACATAAAAACTTAAACAATAAATTTTACCAGATTGAAGCGGTTGGCTAAGCTGCTGATATATATATTCCTTACCATACCCCCCTTTTTCATACACCCCTAATCCAACATAGCCATTCCCGTTTTTTGTATTTGAGTATCCAAAAAGATTTATAGGCACTCCTGAATATGTATGGGGACAAGCCGCTGTTAAAAAATCAGGGGTTTGATATCCTCCCCAGTCAATCATAACTGTATCTGGCGGCCATGTATAGTATCCTATAAAATCACCGCCCCATAAATTCCAATTTATAGGGGTGTTATAATTCTCAAAACTACCGTTGCGAATTAAATTCTGAGAATAGATGTTTTTTAAAAAAAACACGGATACTGCTAATAGAAGTATCCGTATTTTTAAATATTTATTTAATAATAACAAACTTCTCCTGTTTTAAAACAATATTATTTTGCTTAACAGAGTAAAAGTAAATTCCTGAATTTAACTCATGTTCATTGACAATAATACTCTTTTGCGATTCATCCAAAATATAAGTATTCACAACTCTACCAGTAATGTCTGTTATTACTAACTCTGCTTTTTTAGTAATAACATAGTTAAAATGCATTAAGCCATTATTAGGGTTTGGATAAACACTAACAATACTTTCTTTGTTTAACTCATTAACGCCAACCGTTGATTGGTCTATCAATGTTATGTCATCTATGTAGTAATAAGCAAATTTTAAATTACTAGATAAAGGATTGTTAGTTCCACTATCAAGTGTATCAGTATTTGCATTTGAATTAAAATTTCCGAAAGTCACAAATTGTTCGCCTCCATTAGCAATAAAGCAACCCTCAATCTTAATCCAACTGACTGTGTCTTCTAAAAAACTAGTTGTGTTTTCTACTTGTGGATTAGCATTTATATAACCTAATCCTCCAACTGATGGTTGGCTTGTAGAAAAATAAGCTCCAATATTTTTAATTGAATATGGTAATCTATCTGCCTTAGAAACATAAAAACTTAAGCAATAAATTTTTCCTGAAATTAAAGGAGATACTAATTGCTGATTAATATATTCTTTTGCTTCATTCGAAGGAGCATATAACATAAATCCACAATAATTATCCCCATTTTTAGCAAAAGAATAACCGTTTTTATTTACAGGTACACCCGCATATGTATGAGTACACGCCGTTATAAAACAATCTGCACTATTTTGCTCATCCCAATCGAGTAAAATTCTTTGAAAAGGAAACACAGAAGTATCAAAAAATCCTCCTCCCCAATTATTCCAGTTTATAGGAGTATTATACTGTTCGAAACTACCATTTTGAATTAAATTCTGAGAATAAATATTTTTAAATAAAAATACGGATACTGCTAATAGCAGTATCCGTATTTTTAAATATTTATTTAATGATAACAATTTTATCTGTCTTAATGATTTTTTCTCCTACTAAGATACGATAAAAATAAACACCATTATTTAAGTTTTGCTCATTCATTTGCAGTATTCCCTTAGTGTCTGATAGCTTATAAGTGCTGATTACTTTGCCAGTTATATCAAATACATTTACTTTGGCATTAGTATAATTCCCTAAATCATAATCCAATATCATTGAACCGTTATTAGGATTAGGATATAAATAGAAATTGGTCGTTTGCCCTTCCACTCTACTCATGGCAACAGCTTTTTGTTTGCGGCTAGTATTAGCTTCCTCCTCGCAATTATCATCAAAATTAACCACCGTATTTTGTATGATGTTTACTAAATTACGGCATTGTACTACATAATAGCCTTTGGCAATACATTCGGATGCCATATTAAATAAATCGTTCATCTCTTGTGGGCTAAAGGCATACAAATGGTTTTGCATATATTTTATAACTAATTCATTGGCTCTTTGATGTTTATACTCAACGGTATTCATTTTTCCAAGAGTCGAGTTAATTGCATCGGCATTAGTCACATCATCGTTAGCAATGGCCTTTTGCACGTCGGTTAATTTATCAATAGCGCTATTTTGCTGGTCTTGATAAAAATGATCTAACACTGTACCGTTTACCGCCTGTATACTATCTGCATCTAATAATTTAAAAACAGATTGTTTATTTAGGTAGGTCATTTCTTCAGGAAAAAACTCATAATCTGCTTCGTTTTGCACAGCTAATAAAGAGTAAACCAATAATGTGTCTGTTTCTTGTGTTGTTTTTGCAGAGTTGCCATTATTGCTTGATGTATTAGTATCACCATTCATTAAACGTTGTGCTGAGCCTGAATTACAAGTATATGAAGTCCCAGATGTTAATGCTTGAATGCCACTTAAAGTAGCAGAATATGCTGCCGAACCACCAGAAGCAAAATTCAAAGTCGGTTCTGTTTTTAAACCCGTACTGTTAACTCTTAAATAAAGTACAGATGTTGAGTTAACACTATGGCTACTTACGGCGTTCGTCTCACGTGTAACATTAGTCCATGTATTGGCACTTAAGTTTGGCGAACCAGATGAGGCGCCTTGCTGCCCAATTACTCCGCCAGTTCTTAACTCCAATCCAGTATAACTGCCGCTCATGGCATTTACTTTCCAGCTGCTGCCTGCGCATGATTGTTGAAACACAAAACATCTGCCTAAAGTAGTAGCACTGTTACATTCAACTTTAGTATTTGTACTATTGGTTACATAAACACCATTGATGTATTGAGCAGTTGTTGTCGTTGTTGGCAAACTTCCGTTTTGAGTAAAGCTATTGCCTTTTACATAGCCATACTGACAGTTGTTTAATATTACTCCTGTCCGTAAGCTTGTAGAACCATAGTTTAATGTTTTTGAAGTACCTTCAACAGTAATGGCATTGTTCTTAATCAGTAACCCATTTAAAACACTGTTAGCTATAATACCACGATACACTTGAGTAATAGTATTATTATAAATATTCAATTTATCGGTTCCAAAATTAATGCCGCCAGCTTGGTCAGTTTGTATGGCTTGCATACAGTAACCAGTGCTTGATGGCGCAGCAATATCATTATCCGTAATATCCATGGCAGGAGTTATACTGCTTGATACAACTGTATGATTTGCATAAATACCAGTAGCATGGTTACGGATGTAATTGTAACTCATATTGGCAGTTGTGCCAACAGCGGTAATAAATTCTGCATTTTGAGCTTTATAAAAATAGTAGGTGTTAGGATTAGTAATTGTAATTTGCATTGGCGGTGTTCCCATAGTTGTTTGCACAAGCGTACTAGTGGTTGCGGCTGTAAAATAATTGGCTTTAGCGGTTGCATAACGAACGTTATGAATTTTAATACCTTTGTTACAATCTTCAAACTTGTTGCCTCTAGGAAATGGATTTCCGCCCGAAGGTAAATTTGTATTATTACCTACAATAACAGCATACGCATTAGCTGTTGTTGTTTCTGTAATAGCAACTGCAATTCCAATTTCATCTGGACCAGTTGCAAGGAAAGACCAAGAGTCTAAATCCATTTGTTTAGGGCTACCAGTAATGTTTTTAAAATAGTTGTTATATACTTTAGTTGTAACGTTTGTGCCATTTACACCAAAATCTAAATTATCAAAAGTATTAGTGTTAGAACTGTTTGTGAAGTCACCCACAATAACATTATTACGATAATTTAATTCGTTTAATTTAATTCCAATAAATGTTCTTGGAAAATTAAGGTAAGGGGCGCTTGTTCCCATTGTTCCATTAGTAATATCATTATAAGCATATGTATAGGTAGCTATAGAACTTGGTTTTAAAGAAATCCCAGGAGATGTTGTGCTGGCATAAGATGAGATAGTACTTGTTTTGAGTGATAATAAATAATTATTAGTGGCACTGCCTGTAAATCCTGAACTATTGTTTCTCATTTGAACCGATACATAGTTTTTATTTAACGTACTTCCTGTAATAGAAATAGTGCCTGATGGAGCAGATGGATTAAGAGTCATATTATTATAATCCATCACAATACCGTTGTACATATCTTCAATAGTTGAGTTAGTCACAATAATATTTCCGCACCAGTAATTAAAATCATTCATTAAATAAATACCATCCCATAATTCAGAACAACTATATAACTTACAGTTGGTAAGTGTTAGTGTTTTATTAGGATGAACTCTTATAGAAGCACCTGGTGCCATGCGGAAAGTGTAGCCTGAGTATGAAGTATTAGCTGTAAATGTAATGCAACCTTGAACATATACAACAGCAGAAGAAGTTGTATATGTTCCCGCTGTTACACTAACTGTATTTGTTAAACTTGTTCCTAAAGTACTTGTAGCCGCACTGCAACATAAAGTAGATACAACAGGATTAACCATTGTTGTGAAACTGTACGCTCCACAACCTGGGCCGTATGTTGATGTCACTGTATAAATACTGGCTACAGTAGGACTAACAGCAATAGTAGCTGTTGTAGTTCCACCAGGAGACCAAGTGTAAGATGCTCCGCCACTAGCAGTTAAAGTGGTGCTTCCAGAACAAACAATGTTTGTATTAGAATTTACTGTAATAGTTGGGCTTGTGGGACCGTAAGTTAATGAAATTGTTTTTTGTGCTACACAACCTACTGAGGAAGTTCCTGTTACCGTATATGTGGTTGTTACACTTGGTGATACAACTGTTGTGCTAGTTGTTGCGCTATTACTCCACGTATATGTATTTGCACCCGATGCAGATAAAGTGCTTGAGGTAAAACAAACAATAGTGGGCGTAGCCACTACTGTTAAAGTTGGCAAAGGATTCACATATAATGTATAAGTTTTGGTTGATGAACAGCCATTACTACCAGTACCTATGACTGTAAATTCTTTAGTTGCCGCTGGAGTAATAACTGCAATTGATGGAGTTGTTGCGCCCGTGTTCCATGAATAGGTAGATGCACCAGAGGCTGTAATAGTAAAACTAGCTCCTATGCAAATAGCATTGTATGCTGGATTTAAAGTTAAAGATGGCAATGATTTTACTGTAAGGGATACTGTTTTTGTATTAATACAACCCGCAGAAGAAGTTCCTGTTACGGTATAAATAGTTGTAACAGATGGTGTAACAGAAATGGAGTTACTAGGTGTGCCATTACTCCAAGTATAAGTAGATGCACCTGATGCAGTAATCACAGAACTATTTCCTAAACAAACAGCCGTTGGATTTGCAACAGCAGTAATTGATGGTAAGGCAATAACGCTTACTATTATAGCAGCAGTATTGGTGCCACATGGATTGGTGCCAATAACCGAATAAGTTGTAGTAACCGTTGGGTTTACAGATATTGTGGTTGTATTTACTCCTGTGCTCCAAGTATAAGTTGAAGCGCCACTAACAGTTAGTATTGAACTTTGCCCTAAACATATTGTATTTGTTGAAGCCGAAAGAGCAACGGGGGTAGGATTTGAAACATTGCCATTAACAACAATAACTTGGGTATCCGAATAGGTCCCTGCATTTGGCCCAGAAAAAACAGTTGTCCCCATAACTACGGTATATGTTCCATTTGCAGGGAATACATAATTAATAGTTGTATTAGTTCCTGAATTTACAGTATAAATAGTGGTTCCCGAACTATTAATAATACTCCAAGTGTTATTATGGTAAATACCTGTTGAAGAAAGATTACACGAAACATTTTTAGTAAGATTGATATTAGTGCCGCACACATATTCTAAAGATACTGTAATAGCTAAGGGTGTAACCTGAATTTGATCGGTTAAAATTTGGCCTGTACAGAATCCTGCCGTTTCCTGTTTTGTAACTGTATATGTACCTGAACTTGTATATGTGTGAACTGGAGTATTCCCTGATGATAAATCACCATATGTATAGGTCAATACAGTTCCTATATTACCGCCACCAAAATCCACTAAACCGGGCAAATTTTCGCATATAGGACTTGCAGAAACGATAGGTGATGTGGTAAAATTGGGTATAACTGTTAATGAGAACTGTGCCGTAGTCATTGTGCCTGTAGATTGACAAGGCATACATGGCCCTGTAATGTCCGCCCAAATCAAATATCCGCCACTAGCATTTGAAGGGATAACCACCTGTACAAAAGGATTAGAACCAGGGCAAATATTAATTTTTTCCATTAAATAAGATAAATTTGAAATATTAGAAACAAGACTTGAAAAATACCAATTTGTGTTCCCAGATGTACAATTACAGTTGTTATTTAAAAATAACTTGAAATAAAGTGTTTGTGTTGGACAAGCAGTAAGATTACAATTACCAGTTACCCCGCAGATAATTTGATTATTACCAATACCATTTTGATTAACACAATATGAATATGGGATTTGATTAACATCATATGCAATCAAAAACGGACCACGAACAGTTAATAACATTAAATCATATTTACTCATAGTTGATGTTGAGCTTAATTTAACTTTATATACGTTATTGAGCACTAAATTTTCTTTATAAATTCTTAAAACACTATCGCTACTATTACTAATGGTATCAAAACCAATTCGTGTTAACGAACCGCAGCTGCCACTATAAAGTTCTATTTTATTTACAAGTGTCCCATTCAATGAGTTTACCTCTAAATCAATTGTATCTTCATTTGCTGTAAATTCATACCAAGCTTCTGATAAAGAGCCACTTCTTACTGCGCTTATATTTTGAGGAATTAATGTATATGAATTTGCACAACTATTTTGCGATATCGTGTTTTTTGAAAAGCCTATACTTACTAATAGTATAATAAGATAAATTAAATTTTTTGTGTGTTTCATTGGTTTTTGGTTTTGATATTGTAAGATTAATGTATTAATTGATTGTGGTATGATATAATTATTAAGGGCATGTGATTTTTAAATAGATGTAGTTGTCTTCAGGTTAATTGATTTATCTTTTTATTAAAATTAATCTCATGAAAGCAAGTTATCATAAAACAAATGTTTTGGTTTAATTATGTAATCGGTCTTTAATGTTTTTTAAAGCTGGAAAACTACAACACATAATTAGAACTTCCTACAGGTATAAATACCTGATTTTTTAGGGTATAAATACCCTATTTAACCAAGTAGGGGTACTTGGTTTCTTCTAAAATAAAAAAACATAAATAGTAACTTAATGCTTTCCAATAGCGCAATTATAAAAATAAAACCAAGTAGGGGTACTTGGTTTATTTGTAAAAAGGGGTCCTTGGTTTTTTTAAATAGAGTACTCGATTTAAAAATATATCAGATGCAAGATTTTTTATAAATCATGTTACAAACGTAAAAAATAGTTACACAGATAACATGATACACTGCTCTATCATTTCTATTTATGGAACTCATCAACAACCAATAGTAGCTGTTATCCCATTCATCAGCTGCCATG
>ERZ724520.1138-NODE-1138-length-13674-cov-7.093986_pt1 | contig 13674 bp, 13 predicted proteins | sample MGYA00376053_ERZ724520 | MGnify/ENA primary metagenome ERZ724520 (study PRJEB28724, sample SAMN07190886) | activated sludge metagenome | isolation source: activated sludge of sewage treatment plant in Hong Hong | place: USA: Christiansburg, Virginia | collected... | reverse complement strand
TTAAACCATTGTGAACGGGTTTGAGCCAAACTGCGACGCCCAAGTTCCGTACGTCAGACCTTGTTCAACAAAACGACGGCGCGGGCCTCCATCGCCAGCCCCTCGCCGACCGGCCCCATTTTTTCGGCCGTCTTGGCCTTGACGTTGACCTGGTCGAGGTCTACACCGAGGACCTGCGCGATCCGCGTGCGCATGCTGGCAATGTGGGGCGCCAACTTGGGCGCCTGCGCAACCACAGTGCTGTCGATGTTGTTGATTTCAAATCCTTTTTCGCGTACGCGGCGTGCCGCCTCGGCGAGCAGGACGGCCGAGTCCGCACCTTTGAAACGGATGTCGGTATCGGGGAAATGGGAGCCAATGTCGCCCAGGGCTGCCGCGCCCAGCAGGGCATCGGTGATGGCGTGCAGAAGTGCGTCCGCATCCGAATGCCCCAGCAAGCCTTTGCTGTGGGGAATTTCCACGCCCCCCAACACCAGCTTGCGCCCCTCCACCAGGGCGTGGATGTCCCAGCCTTCACCGATACGCAATGTCATGGTTCCGTGTGTCCTTGCAATAACTAAACCGCTGTGCAGCCCAAGCCTGCATGGTAGAGGCTTTTGCAGCGCCTAAGGCGCGGCGCCGGGCAGCGTGATCGTGAAATGCGTCCCCGAGCCTGGTGCGCTGGCAACCACCATCTCCCCGCCCATGAGGTCGTGCACCAGATTCATCGCAATGGACAAACCCAGACCGCTGCCGCCTTGCCCAAACCGGGTCGTGAAGAACGGGTCAAAAATGCGCGATTGCTGCGCCAAAGGGATGCCGCATCCGTTGTCATCGCAGGTGATCTGCATGCGGTCGGAGCCCAGCCGCCTGGCACCGAGCACTATGACCCCCTCCCCTCGCCCGTCGAACGCATGCACCAGCGCGTTGTCTACCAGGTTGGTCAACACCTGGACCAAGGCACCGGGGAATCCATCCATGGTGAGCCCCGCTTCGCAGGAGAGTTCAAGCCGGTGCGACGAGACTTTGAAACGTGGCGCCATCAGCATGTGAACTTCTTCAAACACTTTGGCCAGATCAAACACGCGGCGCTTGTCACTGGTCTGGTCAACGGCGACCTGCTTGAAGTTCTGGATCAGATCCGCAGCCCTGTGCAGGTTACGGGACAGCAACTGCCCCGACTCCGAGATGCTGGCCATGAATGCGCTGAATTCAGATCGGCGCAGCGTTCCGCCCAGCATGCCGGCCTCAACCTCGGCCAGCCTGTCGCCCAAGGTCGATGCCACCAACAGCGCGTTGCCCACCGGCGTGTTGATTTCGTGCGCGATACCGGCCACCAGCCCACCCAAAGACGCCATCCTCTCGCTGCGCGCCAGCGCTTCGCCAGCACGGCGGATCAGCGTGACGTCGGTATTGATGACCAAGCGTCCTCCTTCACTCGTTGGCAGACGCTCGACGGTGATGATGCGCCCATCCGCCAGCAAACGGTCATACCGCCCGATCCGGTCCCAATTGCTGCTTTCCCCACCGTCGGGGGGAAACGATGTGCTCCCGGACGCCTCCACTGCCTCCACGAAAGCCGAACGGGAAACGCCCTCTCTCAGAAAAATGGTGGCTTCAGGAAACATGACCTCAAACGCCTTGTTCCACGCCACCAGTCGCCGGGCGCTATCCCACAAAACGATACCGCTGGGCATGAGCTCGATGACTTCGCGCAACCACTCAGCGGACTGTCGGGCGAACTGCTCAGCCTGTCTACGTTCGACCACCTCGGTGGCGAGCAGGCGTGTGCGTTCATCCACACGGGCTTCGAGGTCTGTGTTGAGCAATTCGTAACGCCGGTTGGCGGCCAGCAGCGCCGATTCGGCCCGTTTGCGTTCGGTGATGTCGCGCCAAATGCAGTAGAGAATATCCCGCCCCTGCACATCAAGCCGTGCCAGTGTGACCTCGACCGGAAAGCAACTGCCATCACTGCGCCGATGCTCCCATTCAAACCGGTGGACGCCGTGCTGCAAGGCCGTCCGCATCATTTCTTCGGCCTTGTCAAAGGATGGGCGCCCATCGGGTTGAAACTCCGGTGAAAGCGCAGAAGGATGGGTTGCCAGAAGTTCCTGTCGCGTGGAATAGCCCAGGATGGCGACCGCGGCGAGGTTGCAGTCCACAAACAACCGGTCCTGGATCAACCACGACGGATCAGGGGAGCGTTCAAACAGATCACGAAATCGCTGCTCGCTATCGCGCACGGCGCGCTCGGCCCGTTTGCGCTCTGTCAGGTCCACGGCCATGCCGAGGAAGCCAAACACGTTCCCGGCGGCATCCCGCAAGGCGGTGACGGAAAGCAGCACCGGAAGCTGGGTACCGTCCTTGCGGACATAGGTCCACTCATGTTCGTTGGGGAGTTTCAGCCGCGTCTTGGCAACAAAGACATCAAAACCAGGACTCAACGCAATGCCCAAGGCACCGGAAAATTCCACTGCGCGGGCTGCCACTTCAGAGGGAAGGTGAAACTTCGCGGGTGTCGCCAGGCCAATCAGTTCGTCTGCCGCGTAGCCCAGCATGTGTTCCCCCATGCGGTTGAACACCGTGATGACTCCGTCGGTGTCGGTCGCGATCACCGCATAGCCGGCATTATCCAGAATGGCCGCGGTGAAAGCCATCGACTGCATCGATTGCTCCCCCACAGGAAATGCACCCATTGCTCCAGACCCTCTGCGATGGCGCCTATGTCTGGCGGTCTCTTGTGGCACTCCCTGGGCGGCGTCCCGTCCAGTGTGCCAGCAATCAAAAGGGGCGTCCAGCGCCCGCCAGTGCCCAACAAATACCCACTTTGGGTTTATTGAACAAATATACTGGCGATCTCGGCCTTTAGCCCACGTAAACATTGGATATTTAGCTATCTTATTGGTAGCGTTTTGATGACACGCCCCGGTGCGCCCGCTCCGACCGGCCCTAATTGACTTGGCTCAAGGACTATCCAATCTCTGGTGCACCGATAGCCGGCGCCTCCCTACAATGAAGCCAACCCACACTGCTGGAGGAATGATGTTTTCCACCGACTACCAGGTTGCCAATCGCCAAGGCGTGGAAGGTAATCCGCGCTACGTCAGCCAGCTGACGCGCAACACGTTCGCCGTAGTGCTGGCGGGTGGGCGCGGTTCACGGCTGCACGAGCTAACCGACTGGCGAGCCAAGCCCGCCGTACCCTTTGGCGGAAAGTTCCGCATCATTGACTTCACGCTGTCCAATTGTGTCAACTCCGGCGTGCGCCGCATCGGTGTGGCTACGCAGTACAAATCCCAAAGCCTGATCCGGCACCTGCAACTGGGCTGGAGCTTTCTGGACGGCCGGCTGGGCGAGTTCATCGAAATCATGCCGGCCCAGCAGCAGGTCAATGAATCGCAGTGGTACCGGGGCACGGCCGACGCGATCTTCCAGAATCTGCGCGAAATTCGCCATGCGCGCCCCGAGTATGTGCTGGTGCTCTCGGGCGACCACGTCTACCGCATGGACTATGGCCGCATTCTCGCGTCCCATGTGGAGCGCGCGGCGGACCTCACAGTAGCCTGCATTGAGGTGCCCATCGAACAAGCCTGCGGCTTTGGCGTGATGGCCGTCGACGGGGACCAACGCATCGTCAGTTTTGAAGAAAAGCCTGCGGCTCCGACACCCACGCCCGGTCGGCCAGACACCGCCTTGGCCAGCATGGGCATTTATGTTTTCAATGCCCGCTTCCTGTTTGAACAATTACAGAGGGACGCGGATGACCCGCGCTCCAGCCACGACTTTGGCAAAGACGTCATCCCGCATTGCGTAAAGCGCTACCGCAGCTACGCACAGAATTTCGCCGAGAGCCATGTCGGCGATCCCGGTAAAGAGCCCTACTGGCGCGACGTGGGTACCCTGGATGCCTATTGGGAAGCCAATATGGATCTGGTGCAGGTCACACCACACCTCAACCTGTACGACGACAACTGGCCCATCTGGACCTGGCAACCCCAGAGCCCGCCAGGGAAATTCGTATTTGATGACGACGGACGCCGCGGCATGGCGGTGGACTCCATGGTGTCCGGCGGTTGCATCGTCAGCGGCTCCACCGTGCGCCGCTCCATGCTGTTCTCCAGCGTGGTGGTGCACAGCTACTCGTTGATCGAGGACTCCATCGTGCTGCCCCATGTGCAGATTGGCCGCTCGTGCATCCTCAAGAAGTGCATCATCGACAAGAACTGCGTCATCCCCGAAGGCACGCAGATCGGGGTGGACCCGGCCGCCGACCGCAAGCGTTTTCATGTGACGCCATCGGGCATCACGCTGGTGTCCCGGGAAATGCTGGGGCAGGACGTCAGCCCCTTGCGCTGACCGTCTGTAAATCCTGGGGCGCAAGTGTTGCCCCATGTTTCTGAGAGCCTTTTGAGAAACGTTTCGATACGCTTCTGTCTTGCGGCCCATTGGAAATGCCCCATGCTTCCATCACGCCTTTTCCTTGCAAGAGGCTCACTATGAAAAGCATGCGAAAAAATAACTTCCTTTTAATCGCCCTCGTCAGCATGGGCTTGACAGCCTGTGGTGGTGGTAGCGGCGACTACAACCAGACTGCAGCGACGGGCTCCAACGGCAGCCTGCGCCTGGCGCTGACCGATGCGCCTTCGTGCGGATACGACGCCGTCAATGTGACCGTCAAATCGTTGCGCGTACACAAGAGCAGCAACGCGGCCGACAGTGACGCGGGTTGGGCCGACATGGTGTTGGCCCCGGCCCGTCGCATCAACCTCCTGAACCTGACCAACGGCGTACTTGAGGAAATGGGGCAGATTCCGTTGAGCACGGGGAAGTACACCCAGTTGAGACTGGTATTGGCTGACAACGAGCCTTCGAATCCGCTGGCAAATTCTGTGCTCCCAACGGGAGGTGTCGAGGTGGCACTCAGGACGCCCAGCGGCCAGCAATCGGGTGTCAAGGCCAGTATTGACATCGACATTGCCGCCAACAAAATGGCGGACTTTGTGGTGGACTTCAACGCCTGCAAGTCCATTGTTTCGGCAGGCAATTCGGGGCAATATCTGCTCAAACCCGTGGTTGCCGTCATCCCGCGCTATGTGTCTGGCGTCAGCGGATTCGTCGCTGCCAATCTTGCCAACGGCAGCACCAGTGTCTCCTTGCAGCAAGTCGGCGTGGTCATCAGGGCCACAGCACCCGATGCCGGTGGCCGGTTCCTGTTGCAACCGGTCGCACCCGGGAACTACACATTGGTGATGACCGCACCAGGGCGTGCAACAGCCGCGATAACCGGCGTGCCAGTCTCCGCAGACAGCGTCACCACCATCAATTCTTCTGGCACCGCGCTGACAACCGCCGTTTCGGCCACCGGGTTTATCCAGGGCAATGCCCCGACGAATACCCTGGTACGGGTTTTGCAGCCATTGACGGTTGGTACCAGTGTGGAAGTAGCCGGTAAGTTCGTGGACGACGTCACGGGGAACTACAGTTACGCAACGCCCGTTGCTGCGACTATGGTTGCCGCCTACGTCCCACCGCCACTGGGCATGGTGTTCGTCACCGACACGGCGGCGGCAGGCAAATACACCGCAGTGGCCAGCTTGAGTGGTTTCCCGGACAAGACTGCTGCGCTCCCCCTTCTGGCGGCCAGCGCGGTGATTACGACCAATTTCACATTCCCCTGAAACATGTTGGAGGTATTTCTCATGGAACACAGTCGCAGATTGGTTTACGGGTTGGTGACCATCACAGCAGCAATCGCACTCGGCGGGTGCGCTGGCATGTCGACGCGTGACCGCAACATGGTCACTGGCGCGGGCGTTGGAGCCGTCGCAGGTACCATCCTGACCGGTGGCAGTCCAATGGGAACCATCGGCGGTGCAGCAGTAGGCGGTGTCATCGGCAACGAGATTGGACGCAGGAAATAGTGTCCATGCGCAAGTCAGACCGTGCCGCAAACAGACCCTTGGAACAGACGTCCTTTGCCTTTACGCCAGTCCCGATGGAGTTGCTGGTCCAGGACGTCTATGCATCGTCCAGGCCAGAGGTTCAAAAGCAGATGCTGGCCCAGCTGGTCGGCAAAGTCTATGAGACTGCGCCTGTTCCCCTTCGTGCCCGGTTGTTGGAGCAATTGCTGCCGCAGGCCGGCGTGCTATCGCTGGCAGTGATGGCAAATGGAATATTCCCAAAAATTCATTTCCCGGGCGACTGGCCCGAGACGGAATTGGGGCTTGCAGATGTGCAAACCGTACGGTCCGTCGATGTTGTAGCGTTGGTGGAACGCGTGCTGCAGGTGAGTGGCGAGGCCTTGACCGGGCTCACCCAGCTGCTGCTGAGCGCGCCTGCCCTTACCAGCTCGGGAGCAGCGGCCGTGCTCATCGCCATCCTTCTGCAGCATGGCCATTTCCGCAGAGCCAGCGACAGGGTCGCGTCGCCCCCACGCGGAATGTACCCAGCCTAGCGCAGGCCGCCCGGCTCGACTGCTACGCCAGGTTTCCACCTGGCCGCGCCAGCAACACGGCCTGCGCCAGCGCAAAGTCCTGCGGGTAGGTGACCTTGAAATTCTGCGCGCTGCCTTCCACCAGCAACGGCGCCTGTCCCACGAACTCCATGGCGCTGGACTCGTCCGTCACGGCATCGCCTGCCGCCTGCAAGGCCTGCTGCAACGCGCCAATGCGAAACATCTGGGGCGTTTGGGCCAGCCACTTGTCGCCCCGCTCCACCGTTTCTGCGACCCGTCCATCCACCTCGCGCTTGAGCGTGTCCGGCAGCTTGAGCGCCAGCAGACCGCCTACGGCATCGCTATGGCAAGCGTCAATCAGTGCGTCGATCTGTTCTGGCGTGATCAGGCAACGCGCCGCATCGTGCACCAGCACCCAGTCGCTGGCGGCCGCGCCCCGCTCCCGCAGCGCGGACAGTCCATTGAATACGCTTCCAGCCCTCGTAGATCCTCCACATGCCGCTATCAAAACAGTAGCGTTCTGATTCTCGAAGAAAACATCACCTTCTGACACCACCACCAGCACGCCCGCCAGACGGTGCACCGCCGCAAAGGCAGCCAGCGTATGCAACACCATGGGCTTGCCGGCCACCAGCTGGTATTGCTTGGGCCCGTCGGAGCCGGCGCGGGAGCCGGTCCCGGCACAGGGAATCAGGGCCCACAACCGCGCAGACGCTGGGGCGTCGGTTGCAGGGCTGGGATGCGCGAGGGGGAGGGTATTTGAGGGCTTGGCGGTCATGGTGGGGTGCCCCATTCTAAAATCGCTTCCTTGCCGCACTATTTCCCCTCCCACTTCCCCTTACATTCCCTCCGTTGTGTGGCCCCCACGGGTCACGTGCACAACGCCTAAGCCATTCATGGAATTACCCAAACTAACGGTCGGCAAACGCTTCACCCTGCCCCGCCCCGCTGGCTCTGCCGACGCGATGTTGCTGGCCCGCCTGGGCGAGCGCGAAAAGGCGGCCGGCAAACCCATGACCGTGGTCACGGCCGACGCCAATGACGCGCAGCGCCTGCTCGACGAGATTGCGTTCTTTGCCCCCACGCTGCGCTGCGCGCTGTTCCCCGACTGGGAAACCCTGCCCTACGACACCTTCTCGCCGCACCAGGACCTGATCAGCGAGCGGCTGGCCACGCTGTGGCGCATCTCCCAGCGTGACAAGGACACTGGCGCCGATGTCGTCATCGTGCCCGCCACCACAGCCCTGTACCGCCTGGCGCCGCCCAGCTTCCTGGCCGGCTATACGTTCGAATTCAAGGTCAAGCAAAAACTCAACGAGGCCAAGCTCAAGGCGCAACTCACGCTGGCCGGCTACAGCCACGTGACCCAGGTCGTCAGCCCCGGCGAATACGCGGTGCGCGGCGGGCTGATCGATTTGTTCCCCATGGGGTCGCTCGTTCCTTTCCGCGTGGACCTGTTTGACGACGAGATCGATTCGATCCGCACCTTCGACCCCGACAGCCAGCGCAGCCTGTACCCGGTGCCCGAAGTGCGCCTGCTGCCCGGGCGCGAGTTCCCGATGGACGACGACGCCCGCGCCCGCTTTCGCAGCCGCTGGCGCGAACTGCTGGAGGGTGACCCGACCAAGAGCCGCATCTACAAGGACATGGGCGCCGGCGTGGCCACGGCCGGTATCGAGTACTACCTGCCGCTGTTCTTTGAAGAAACCGCCACCGTGTTTGACTACCTGGGGCCAGACGCCACCGTGGTGTTACACGGCGACCTGGAGCCGGCCTTCCAGCGCTTCTGGCAAGACACCAAGGACCGCTACCGCCTGGTGCAGGGCGACCCCGAGCGTCCTGTGCTGCCGCCCGAGAGCCTGTTCCTGGGCTCCGAACAGTTTTATGCACGGGCCAATGCCTACGCCCAACTCGCTATCAAATCAGGAGCTGCTAGCCCAGCATCGACGAGGGCTGAGGGCCAATCTGGCACAGAGGAACCTGGTTCACCGTATGTGGAGCTGGAGACCCTGCCCCCGATGGCCGCCGAGCGCGGCAGCGAAGACCCGCTGGCTCGCCTGAAGCTGCATGCCCGCAACACCCAGCACCGCATCCTGGTGCTGGCCGAAAGCGATGGCCGCCGCGAGAGTCTGCTGGACTTCCTGCGCGCCAGCGGCGTCAACCCGCCAGCCTTTGAGTCGCTGCTGGAATTCCAGACCAGCGACGAGAAATTTGGCATCGCCACCGCCGCGTTGAGCGTGGGCTTTAGCTGGCTTGAATACGGTATCGATCTGGTCACGGAGACCGAACTCTTTGCCAGCGCGCCCACCACCCGCCGCCGCAAAAAGCAAGAGCAAGTCAGCGATGTCGAGGCGCTGATCAAGGACCTGAGCGAGCTCAACGTGGGCGACCCGGTGGTGCACTCCCAGCACGGCATTGGCCGTTACCGCGGGCTGATCCACCTGGACCTAGGCAACAAGATGCCCAATGGCGAACCCGAGATGCAGGAGTTTCTGCACCTGGAATACGCCGACAAGGCCGTGTTGTACGTGCCGGTCAGCCAGTTGCAACTGATCAGCCGCTACACCGGCGTCAGTGCCGACGAAGCCCCTTTGCACAAGCTGGGCAGCGGCCAGTGGGAAAAGGCCAAGCGCCGCGCCGCCGAACAGGTGCGCGATTCGGCCGCGGAGCTGCTGAACATCTACGCCCGCCGTGCCGCACGCGAAGGACACGCGTTCCGATATTCGCCCCAAGACTACGAGACCTTTGCCAACGACTTCGGCTTTGAAGAAACCGCCGACCAGAAGGCCGCTATCCACTGCGTGATCCAGGACATGGTTAGCCCCCGCCCCATGGACCGCCTGGTCTGCGGCGATGTGGGCTTTGGCAAGACCGAGGTCGCGTTGCGCGCCGCGTTTATCGCCGTCACCGGTGGCAAGCAGGTGGCCATATTGGCCCCAACCACGCTGCTGGCCGAGCAGCATTTTCAGACCATATCCGACCGCTTCTCCAAATGGCCGGTCAAGGTGGCGGAGATGAGCCGTTTCCGCTCTACCAAAGAGATCAATCTGGCACTCAAGGGCCTGGCCGATGGCACCGTGGACATAGTGGTCGGCACACACAAGCTGCTTTCGCAAGATACCCATTTCAAGAACCTGGGCCTATTGATCATCGACGAAGAGCACCGCTTTGGTGTGCGCCACAAGGAGCAGATGAAGGCCCTTCGTGCCGAGGTCGATGTGCTGACGCTGACCGCCACGCCCATCCCCCGCACCATGGGCATGGCGTTGGAGGGCCTGCGCGATTTGAGCGTGATCGCCACCGCGCCACAGCGCCGTTTGGCCATCAAGACCTTTGTGCGCACCGAAGGCAATGGCGTGATCCGCGAGGCCGTGCTGCGCGAACTGAAACGCGGCGGCCAGGTCTACTTTTTGCACAACGAGGTGGAGACGATAGAAAACCGCCGTGCCAAGCTGGAAGAACTGCTGCCCGAGGCCCGCATCGCCGTGGCCCACGGCCAGATGCCCGAGCGCGAACTGGAGCGCGTGATGCGCGACTTCATCGCCCAGCGCTACAACCTGCTGCTGTGCTCGACGATTATTGAAACCGGCATCGACGTGCCCACCGCCAACACCATTGTGATGAGCCGCGCCGACAAGTTCGGCCTGGCGCAGTTGCACCAGCTGCGCGGCCGCGTGGGCCGCAGCCACCACCAGGCCTATGCCTATTTGATGGTGCCCGACATCGAAGGCCTGACCAAGCAGGCCACCCAGCGCCTGGACGCCATCCAGGCTATGGAAGAACTGGGCAGCGGCTTCTACCTGGCCATGCACGACCTGGAGATCCGCGGCGCCGGCGAGGTGCTGGGCGAAAACCAGAGCGGCAATATGTTGGAAGTGGGCTTTCAGCTCTACAACGAGATGCTGTCCGAGGCAGTGCGCTGCCTGAAAGAAGGCAAGGAGCCAGACCTGCTGAGCCCACTCAATGTCACCACCGACATCAACCTGCACGCCCCCGCCCTCTTGCCCGACGACTACTGCGGCGATGTGCACCTGCGCCTGAGCTTCTACAAGAAACTGGCCACCGCCAAGACCACCGACCAGGTCGACACGCTGCTGGAAGAAATCGTCGACCGTTTTGGCAAGCTGCCGGCCCAGGCGCAAACCCTCATCGACGTGCACCGCCTGCGCGTGCTGGCCAAGCCCTATGGCGTGCTCAAGGTCGACGCCGCGCCGGGTGTCATCACCATCACCTTCCAGAAAAACCCGCCCATCGACCCGATGAAGATCATCCAGATGATCCAGAAGAACAAGCACATCAAGCTTGCGGGCAACGAGAAGCTGCGCATTGAGCGTGAACTGCCAGAGACCAAGGACCGTGCGCAGATGGTGCGCGATGTACTGCGGAACCTGGGGCAGCCGGTTGTGGAGGCCGTCACTAATCCTGCGGTTGCGAGGTAGCCCTGCATTCGCTGTTGACTTATTGGTGGCCTTGTAGCGCTCGCCGCAGAGTTTGAGGCAGTGACCCGCGCCTCATGGTGTCAAATGCCCACAAATCGGCGCGGCCCACTGCCCCAAACTCTGCGGAGGGGGTTGACTTGAACGGGACGCGGAAACCGGGTTTTGGCGGGAGCGGTCAAAACCTTTCAGGGGTAACAGATGGCTAACAAGTGGGGGATTCCCAGAGACGTGGAGATGGTAGTCTCGGCAAGGGACAAGGTTTGCGTCTACTGCGGAATTCAGTTCGGCACGTCGAGAAAATCAGTAAGGTCATGGGAACACATAGTCAATGACGTCAACATAGCGACCATGGAGAACATCGCTCTGTGTTGTGTTGGCTGCAATGCGTCCAAAGGCGCTAAATTGCTGGGCGACTGGCTCGATTCCCCAAATGCCAAACGCAGGGGGATCACCGTCGAGTCCCTCGCACCAGTGGTTCGCAAGGCATTGGGCATGGAGTGACTTTGCCCGGCGTTGATGCAACAACGTCGGCGGACCAATCCCAGTCGCCCGCGCCGCGAGGCGAAGAACACGAGCCACGCCGTCCGCCGTGCGCGAACCAGCAGGGGCTCCCCCCAAGTTCCATCAAAAATGATAGCGCCCCACACAAAATCCACGAGGGCTCCAGCCAAAACTACACCACAAGCTTTGACAATCAGAATTCCTTACTTTATAGTAAGGAAAAAGGAACGCACTATGACCACTGCAACACTGACCTCCAAAGGCCAGATCACCATACCCATCGATGTCCGCAACGACCTCAAGGTGGATACGGGTGATCGGGTGGAGTTCGTTTACATCGGGCCGGGACGCTACGAGTTTGTGGCGGCCACCGCCGAGGTGACTGCGCTAAAGGGCATGTTCGGCCCTGCCAAAAAGACCGTTTCCATTGAGGCCATGAACGCCGCCATCGCTAGGCGCGGAGCTGCGGCACGATGATCGGCCTGGATACCAATGTCCTGGTGCGTTACATCATGCAGGACGACCCCAAGCAATCGCCCAAGGCGAGCAAGCTGATTGAATCGCTCGATAGCGACAACCCCGGGTACATCACACACGTCTGCGTCATCGAGTTGTATTGGGTGTTGACCTCCAGCTACGAGCTAACGGGTGAGCAGGTAACGCAGGCGCTGGAGGCCATTCTGCGTACCAAGCAACTGTTGGTGGAGCGGGCCGATCAGGTGATGCGCGCGCTGCGGGTTTTTGCAGCGGGCAAGGCGGATTTTGCGGATTGCTTGATCGAGCGTTCTGCATCGGGTGCCGGTTGCACGCACACCATGACATTTGACGTTGGCGCATCCAAACACGCGGGTATGACGTTGGTTGGTTGAATGGACACCCTGCGCCTAGTAGAGGCCACCGCGCACGACCTGGACCGCATCATGGAGCTGGAGCGCCAAGGCTTTGCGGCCGGTCACCAGGAACTGCGCAGCGCCTACGCCCAGCGCATCGCCACCTTCCCTCAGGGTTCATTGATGGCCTGGCGGGGGGCAGACTGCGTGGGCTGTGTGTTCTCCGAAATCTGGCGCGCCATGCCGCAGCCCGAAGCGGCGCATTTCACGCTCGGCCACGACATCCGCGAGCGCCACGACCCGGTGCTGGGCACCGAGCTGTACATCAGCTCCATGACCCTGGCGCCTTCGGTGCGTGGCCAGGGGCTGGGTGCGCCGCTGCTGACCAACTGCCTGGAGCACGTGGCGCGGGCGTTTCCAGAGGTGACTTCCGTTCTGTTGCTGGTCAATGCACGCTGGGCCGCTGCCCGACGCATCTACGCGGCTGCAGGGTTTGTGGAAATCACCCACTTTGCCCGCTTCTTCAGCTCCCAGGGCGCCGCGCCAGAGGACGGCATTGTCATGCGTCGTAAAATGAGGCCCTAGCCCTCGTGAATGCTGCGTGAGCAGCTATACAAAGAATAGCAATTTAGCCATGCAAGCCACAGAAATCTCCCCCGGCCTCGTCCTTCGCAACTGCATACCCGGCCAGAAGCTGTCCGACTTCAAGCTCATCGCCTTTGACATGGACTCCACTCTGATCAGCATCGAGTGCATCGACGAGATCGCCGACGCAGTGGGCCGCAAGGCCGAGGTGGCTGCCATCACCGAGGCCGCGATGCGTGGCGAGATCACCGACTTCAAGGACAGCCTGCGCCGCCGCGTGGCCTTGCTCAAGGGTGTCACCGTGGCTGACATGGAGCGCGTCTACACCGAGCGCCTGCGCATCAACCCCGGCGCGGCGGAATTGATCACCGCCTGCAAGGCCGTCGGCATGAAGGTGCTGCTGGTCTCGGGCGGCTTTACCTTCTTCGCCAACCGCGTCAAGGAGCGCCTGGGCATAGACTTCACCCGCTCCAACATTCTGGAAATCGACAGCGGCCCCACCTGCGGCACGCTGACCGGGCGCTTGGTGACACAGACCTGGGGCGACATCTGCGACGGCGCCGAGAAGCGCCGCACGCTGCTGGAGGTGGCCTCGCTGATGGGCATTGAGCCCACGCAGTGCATCGCCATGGGCGACGGCGCCAATGACCTGCCGATGATGGGCGTGGCTGGCCTGTCGGTGGCCTACCACGCCAAGCCCAAGGTGCGCGAGCAGGCCATGGTGTCCATCGAGTCCGGAGGCCTGGACCGCCTGCTGGAAGTGCTGCGCCCGGCTCCTCAATAACCCCTACGCTTGGGGCGGCCCGGCGCGCAATACCCCCCACACTTGTCGCTTCGCGTACTGCGCTGCCCCCCGAGGGGGCTAAATCCGCTTGGGGCGGCCCGG
>ERZ724520.1137-NODE-1137-length-13695-cov-5.305938_pt1 | contig 13695 bp, 13 predicted proteins | sample MGYA00376053_ERZ724520 | MGnify/ENA primary metagenome ERZ724520 (study PRJEB28724, sample SAMN07190886) | activated sludge metagenome | isolation source: activated sludge of sewage treatment plant in Hong Hong | place: USA: Christiansburg, Virginia | collected... | reverse complement strand
CATACATATTTTTGAAATAATTAATTAAATCAAAATTATATGAAAAAAAAGTTATTTTTTACTTATGCTTTATTAGCTACAACTTTATTTATCCAAGCTCAGGATGAAAATAACTACAGAACACCTTGGTATGGTGTTATAGGATTAAGGTCTAATTCCGTTAAGTATGTTAATTCATTAACATCTGTTAAAAGTTCGTTGGTTTATGGAGAAATTAGTGATGTTAATTTTGCTAATAAAACATTTTTAGATGTTGGTATTCCATTTGGTGGTTATTTACTAAGATTATTAATTACAAGAAAAGTTGGTACGGATTATACTAAAAGCGAAGTGCCATTTTTATATATTAAGGGTGGTTATGATATTGTTAAAGCAGGTAAAGTTAAAATTGGATTAGGCGCTTCAGCAAGTAGTGTTTGGATGCAAAATTTACCAACTGAAATGGAAGGGTACTCAAAATTAAAGTATGGTACAGTTAGTCCTCTAGTTTATGCTAAAATTAATTTAGGAAAATTTTTAGTTACTCCTGTTTTTGAATACAATGTTGTTTCGTGGACAGATAACTCAAAAATTAAACGTTCTGGTTTCTCTTTTGGAAGTTACGTAATTGTTCCTATTAGTGGCAAGTTTGCTATAAATATTAATCCATATTACGAAAGAGGTAAATTTAAATCAAGTTCGGAAAATATTTTAAATGTGACTTCATCTAATTTAGCATGTAAAATTGGACTTGTTGTGAATTTTGATTAGGTTAAATTTTAGATTGAATAAAATTATACTTTAAAAAGTATAATTCAAATAAATACTCGAAAGTGAGTATGGTATTAGATAATAAATCCACTTAGTTTTGAAATAAAATTAAACAAAATGGAAAAACAATTGAACAAAATGAAAAAGCAATTATTTATATTATTAGCTTTTAGTTGTTTGGCTTTAAAAAGCTATGCACAGCCAACTAACATTTACCAGCCATATGGGGCAACTACAAATTTTGGTAAGGTAACCGCTGACTCATTAAATTATTATGTTGTTAATTACCCATCTTTAGAACTTGTAAAAATTGACCAAAGTAACACTGCAACTGTCATTACTACATTAACTGTTGACCCAATTCAAAGTATGATATGGAATAATGGAAAGGGTATTTTTCCAGTGGCAGTGGGTTCTCCTTATAAATTATTTGATGGTACTAGCCATATTGATATAACTGGTGGTCAATTACCAATTTTTAGTTACGCAACTGACAAAATAATTACCTTAGATTATTTTCATATTGGTAATACAACTTATTTTAGAACAACTGATAAAATATATAAAACCGATTATTCATCGCCATCAAGCATTATTACATTAGCTACAAGGCAATCAACAACTGGTGTTGGTATTTTAGACATGTCTCATACAACAAATTCAATTATTTATCAAAATATTGTATTAGGTACTGCAGGTGTTTTAAAACGCATTGATTTAGGAACAGGAAATATAACTACAATTGATTCTTCAATTTCAGGTATAACAAGTTACGCTAAAGGAATAGTTTATAATAATGAATATTATTATTGTACTCCAAATACCGCAGCTGCTGCAGGCAATTCCAAAATATATAAAGTAAGTAATAGTGGTATTAAAACTGTTTTTTATAATGAAACTAATCCATCTAAATTAATTAGAAAAGTTATAGGAGCTACACCAAATGGTGTAATTGCTGTTATAGCTGATAATAGTGGTGCAAATGAATATGTATCTATTAGCTCTGGTGTTGCTACATCTTTAAATTTTGGAACATTCGCAAATTCATTGCCTGCTAATAACTTCGCTGGTGGAGTAACAACTAGTTCTTTGGTTTATTTTAGTGCATACGATACTACTCGTGCATTAGCAGTGAACAAAGCATTATGGGTTACGGATGGTACGTTAGCTGGAACAAAAAAAATTAAAGGAGGTCCTTCGTCAACTTTTGCTATGAGTGGATTAGACCAAGAATATTTAGGGACTTTTGGGTCATGCGGAAATGATATATATTACGAAGGTAAAAACGGTCCAACGTACGATTGTATTATTTATGTTAATGGTACTACTTTTTCTATGCAAACTTATAATCCCCAGCCTACTTCTAGTCCTGTTACAATGCGACAAACAGCAAGTGGTATTTTAGTAATAGCTACTCCAACTTCTACTACCTCCACAAAAGCAGTTTATAAAATGAATTGTTCTTCTGCTACTGATATTGCAGAGAATGAAGTGAATAATGGTAATTACATTGTATATCCTAATCCAACAAGTAGGTTTTTGAATATAAGTTCACAGGTTGATAATGAAAATTGTAGTGTTCAGATATTAAATTCATTAGGGCAAGTTATGTTTAGAGATCAGCTTGAAAATCAAAATTTAAAGGTTGATTTTTCTCATTTTTCAGCTGGTATTTATTTTTTAAGTATTAAAGATAGTAGAGGAAATGTTCAAATTAAAAAAATAATTAAACAATAATTGAGATTTTTTTATTTAATGCGCAATCAACTTGAATTTATATACGCATGTGGCTTTAATCTTTATTGAATGGTAAATCTTTAACTAATTATAATCAAACTATGAAAATTTCAATTGTATTATTATTTTTTTGCATTACTACTTATGCTCAAAAGAATGGTTTAATATTTTTTATTGATAAAATTGAGGGAAGGCCTAATGCTCATATAATTGACATTAAGGAAGGTAAAGATAAATCCATATACTTATTGGGGGAATGTAAGGATAATACATATAAAAAAACATCAAGTTGGTATATGCATGTTGATGCTAATGGTAAAAAAATAAGCGCAAAGCATAATGATGCAGATGTTTCAAATTTAAAGAGATTTGTCTTATCAAAGAACGAAAATCTTTTGGTTGTAGGTAATACCGAATCAGAAAATGGCAGATCTCAAAGTTATACAAGGTTGTATGATAAAGAGGGAAATATAAAATTGCTTACAGTTATGGCTATGAGCTATCCCATCATATTAGGCGATGCAATTAATGTTGATGAAAATCAAGTTTTAATAGCTCAATCAAATGATAAAGTGGCTAATGGTAAATACAATGTTGCAATTTTAAAAACAGATATAGATAGATTCTTGCCAATGGAAATTGTAAGTATTACCTCTGATTTTGATGAAGTACCTACAAAAATTTGTTTAAATTCTAAAAAAGAAATGATAGTTTCATGTATTCGATATAATGGAGAATCTATGTCTAATATTATTTATTGTATAAATGAAAGTGGCTCTAAAATTTGGCAATATGAGCCTAAGGTGGATAATAGTTTTTTAAATTCAAGTATAACAATTGATAAAAATGATAATACAATTTTCACTTGTAGTTACCGCAATGCATCTACTTACTTAAGTTCTTCTGTAGTATTAAAATTAAATCCAAAAGGCGAATTAGTAAAAGAAGAGGTCTTTGATAATATTAAATCTAACGGTATTACAATTTTAAAGAATGGTAATTATTTATTGTATGGCGCTAATTTTGAGCCTTACGAAAACAGAATTATAATTAGTAAAGCTGCTTTTAGAATAATAGATCCAAATTTTAAAATAGTTTTAACTGATGAGCTTGGACAAACAGATTCACCAAACTCAACTTTACCAACTAATATAGTAACTGAAATGCCTGTGAGTTCAGAGTTTAATAATGCAGTTCAACTATCAGATGGAAGATTGATATTTGGAGGAAGAGTAAATTATCCTGCTAGAGACGAAAACGATGTTTTAACTCCTATTCGACAAAATCAGGCTTGTGTTTTATTTACTAGTGCTGATGGTAAGTTTAGATAAGTGGTATTTTGTTTTACCTTTAATTAATATACTACTGTAAATTTAAATCTGTTTTCATTTTACCCAGGTAAAAATATTAGATCGCAATAATAAAATTTTAAATTTTTAATCGAATAAATCATGACGAGAATAGTAAACTGCCTGCTTATCAATATGTTTTTTACATTAACTGTTGTTTCTCAAAATGATACAATTAAAACATATTATGAGAACAAGCAAATTCAAACTGAAAAGTTTAATAATTGGGAAACTACTGGAAAAGGATTTTATAAAGAATACTATGAAAATGGTCAATTAAGTATGATTAAAAATTACTTGGATGGAAAAGAGGATGGTGTATCAAAAGGTTATTTTGAAAATGGAAAATTAATGTATGAAATCGAGTACCAAAATGATGTAAAAAATGGAAATTCAAATGTGTATTATGAAACGGGAAGAATAAAATGTAAAGAGTTTTTTAAGGATGGATTACACTCTAAAGAAAGAGAGGAGTATTATGAAAATGGTCGTGTTAAATCTGTTACTTATTATTCTAATAATGATAATAATGTTGTAGTAAATGATTATTTTGATAATGAATTAAAGACATTATATAAAGAGACAATGTATTTAAATAATTTACTGAATGGTGTTCAAAAAACGTATTATAGTAATGGGAAAATGAAATTGGAAACTCCTTGGATTAACGATACTTTAAAAGGAATAGAAAAACAATATGACGAACAAGGGTTAATAATGTCAACAACTACCTTCAGTAATAATTTTGTTACTGGTTTGAAAAAAGAATTTTACAATAATGGCAAAGTGAAATTGGAAGCATTCTATTTAAAAGATACAATTCATGGAACTGAAAAAATGTATTTTGAAAGTGGGAAATTAAAAGTTGAAACACAATATTATAAAGGAAATATTAATGGTTTTCAAAAAGAGTATTTTGCAAATGGTATATTAAAACGAGAAGGCATCTATATTAATGGGTTGCTTAATGGACTTGAAAAATCATATTTTGAAAGTGGCCCTATTTTATTGGAGGAAAATTACAGTAATGGAAAACTAAATGGTACTCAAAAAATATATTATATAAATGGTAAAGTAAAATTTGAGTCAGTATTTGTAAACGGTGAACAATTTGGAAAAACAAAAGCATTTGATGAAAATGGTAAACTTAAATAGTTTGAATTGAGGATTTTTATTTTTTTGGTTTAAATACTCGAAAGTGAGTATTGTAGAACTAAAATCAAATAGAGAGTTTTACATTAACTAAAAATATACATATGAAAAAATTATTACTATCAATTAGCAGCTTAATTATTTGTGGCTTTTTAAATGCCCAAAGTCCTTCTTTTCAATGGGCAAAAGTATTACCAGGGGCTCACGGAACAAAATCTGTGGCTGTTGATGCTGCTGGTAATGTTTATTCTATTGGTATTTCTTATGGGGGCGATTTCGATCCGAGTTCAGCTTCTTATACACTTCCACTTGTTTATGGTGGTACATATGTTTCAAAGTTAGATGCTTCAGGAAATTTTTTGTGGGCTAAACAGTTTGGTGGAGATAATACATCATGCCCAACTACACCAAAAGGACTTGATGTTGATGCGGCTGGTAATGTTTATATTACTGGATATTTTAATGGTGCTCCCGATTTTGATCCAAGTTCATCTACCTTTAGTATTACCACAACAATGTTTAATGATGTGTTTATTGTTAAGCTTGATCCAGCAGGTAATTTTGTGTTTGCGAAAAATTTTGGTGGTTCAAATATTGAAGAAGGTGAAGCTATAAAGGTGGATGCTTCAGGAAATATTTATTCAACAGGTAAGTTTAGAAATACTGTTGATTTTGATCCAGGTGTTGGCACTTATACTTTAAATACTATTGCTTCTTCTTTTGATGTATATGTTGCTAAGTTAGATGCCTCTGGAAATTTTTTATGGGCCAAAAATTTTAGTGGAGGAGGAGATGAAGTTGCAGCTGGTTTATCCATAGATGCTGTTGGTAATGTATTTGTTACAGGTGGTTTTTTATTTAACGTTGATTTTGATCCTAGCTCAGCAGTTAACACACTTATTCCAGCAAATTCTGGGCAATCTGATGCGTTTATTGTAAAACTTGACCCCTCTGGAAACTTAGTGTGGGCTAAAAATATGGGTGGAACAAAAGATGTGAATTCTACTTCAGTTAAAATAGATAATTTAAATAATGCAATTGTTGGTGGTTATTTTGCAGGTGTTGCTGATTTTGACCCAAGTGTTTCAACTAATACATTATCTTCAAATGGTTTTACCGATGTGTTTATTGCAAAATTTGATGGTTCAGGAAATTTTTTATGGGCAAAGCAAGTTGGTGGTCCTCAAATTGATTTACTATTTTCAATTGCCTTAGATGCTTCCAATTCTGTTTTTTCAACTGGCTCATTTATGGTTGGTGCTGATTTTGATCCAAGCTCTAGCTCTACTACTTCTTTAACTGCAATGCACTCATCGCATTCTGATGCCTTTATTTTAAAATTAGATGCGAGTGGTGGTTTTGGTTGGGCTCGTCAATTAGGAAGTACTAATTTAGTTGGAACCCAAGGCAATTCATTAGCTGTTGATGCATCTTCTAATTTAATTACAGGTGGTGGTCTTCAAGGTCCAGTTGATTTTGATACAGAGGCTTCTACTTACACATTAACAGCTTCGCCAGGCAATAATTTTATACTTAAAATGCAAACAGGAAGTGTTGGCTTGAATGAAATTGCAAATGCTGATGATATTAATATTTATCCTAATCCCGTAAGTGATGTTTTAAACATTGATTTGCAAATGGCACATGGTATTTCTGGAAATTCTATTATTCATGTTACAAACAGTTTAGGGCAAATTGTGTTTTCACAAACAGTTGAATCAAGTAAAATCGCTATAAATGCTAGCAATTTTAATAAAGGTATTTATTTTGTTTCTATAGTAAATGGAGGCATTAGTAAAACTCGAAAAATTGTGGTGCAATAGTGCCATTTAAAAATTGACTTTATACTTTTAATTCCAAATTTAATACTTAAAATACTCGAATGTGAGTATGGGTTTTTTATGTAATAAAATTGAAATTTGCCTATCAATTTATATATAATGAAAAAACTGTTTTCAATTTTAGTAGTTAGTGTTTTGAGTAATATTTGTTTTGCTCAATCTGATTCAAAAAGTAGTTCAACTTTTAATCCGGATGTCCATCCCAATAGTGTAGTTGTACATTATGGTGTGTTTAGTAATATTAGTAATCCTGGTTGGAAAACATTTATAGAATCTTATAATCAATATACCAATCCTACAGAACCACTAACTAATTTTAAAAATCATTTTAATATTGATATTGGATATAAGCGAACTGTAAATAAGTTGTATTTAACGTTATTATGGCAACATACTCACAATAGATGTGAAGCTGGATTTGATTTTAATGAAGTAAGGCGTTTTGATTATATTGCAAATACCATTGCTTTGGGCGCAGGCGTGCGAGTATTTAAATTATTAAATGATAAACTAAATTGTTATGCTTTTATTAATTATAGATTTGGTGGACATTCTCGTATTGTATCTTCTTATATTTACCGTGATGGTTACCAAAGTTATGGTAGCGAAAAAGATTTAAACGGGACCTATTTAAATTCAGGACTTTCAGGTAATGAAATTGGTTTAAATTTAAATTACAGAGTGTTTAAAGGATTGGCATTAGAGTTTCAATTTTTACGCCAATCTAATAATAGAATTGTGCCAAGTTTCTGGGGTGATTTGTCTAATTTTAAAACATTGAACGCCAGTAATTTTTATGGTATGATTTATCTACCAGAAGATTATAAAACATATATGCAAAATGGTGGCGTAAATTATACTGGAAAAAATATCACTTCAGATTTTAGAGGATTTAAAATGACATTGGGTTTAAGTTACAGATTTTAATATATAGTAGTATGATGAAAGGATTTATATATATACTTATTTGCATTTTGGGATTGACTGCTTGTACAAAAAAAGGCACTTTAAACCGCGAACATTGGACAAAAAAAATGGCTGGTACATACACTGTACAAAAAGTTCAAACTCAAACGTATTCTAATAATACTTTAGTTACAGATGATGTTATCACAGGGGATAATACACAATTTGTACTAAGTAAATCGGGAGGTGATGGAGATGGATTTCCATTAGCAATTTATGGAACGTGGAAGCCATTGTTTTTAAATGTTTCTACTACAGAATATGCTTGGTGTGTCGAAAATGATAATAAGCGTTTAACTCTTGGCCACTTTGATCCAAGTATTGGATTTTATGCCGATGGAACTTTGTCTGTAGATAATATGAAGAAAAAGATACAAGTTTGGCACTATATAAGAAGCGGTACTGCGGGTGGTATAGATACATACATCCATCAAGAAATAACTCACAAAAAAGAGTAATTAAATTTTATAATTTCTATATTTACAATGATGCGCTTGGCTTTAATTGTAATATTTATACTTTTATTTACTCATGCCTTTTCCCAAGATGAAAAGTATGTAGTAAAACCACCGCGTGATTATCAATTAAATCCTGCTAAAAATTCAATTTTTGTTGAGTTAGGTGGAAATGCAGGTGTTTTCTCATTAAATATTGATAGAATTTATTATTATAAGCCTACATTTAAAATGAGTGCTAGGTTTGGTGCTGCAATGGATATGAATCATATTTATTTTGAACCTATTGCAGTTATAGAAAATAATTTCATTTTTTTTAAAAATCCGCATCACCTCGAAATGGGTTTGGGAGCAACACTTAAACGAAGATATAATGAGAAGATAAGTGGTAATAACGATTATTTTTGGGAAAATATTTTATTTGGTGTAACTCGCATAGGATACAGATTTCAAAAGCAAGATGATGGAGTGTTTATAAGAGCAGCTTTAACACCTGTGGTAACAAGTAATGATGCGTTAGGCTTTCATGCAAATTATTTTCAATTGTGGGCAGGTGCTTCTATAGGAATCAGTTTTTAACGAAAAATTATTCTGAAAAAATTTAGGTATTGTTTTATATTTGCCACCTATTTATGAATAATTCTGCTGTTTTTGATAATCTGCAACCAATGTTTGGTAATACACCCTTGGTTAAAATCACCTGTAAGTATAAAAATGAAGTAAAAACAATTTTCGCAAAATACGAAGCAGTTAATTTTAGCGGTTCTATAAAAGATAGAATTGCATTTGCAATTTTAAAAGATGCTTATCAAAATAATTTAATAAAACCACAACAACCAATTGTAGAAGTAACTAGTGGTAATACTGGTATAGCTTTTACTGCATTAGCAAAGGCCTTAGGACATGAAGTGAAAATCATAATGCCGGATTGGTTAAGTAAAGAGCGTTATGATATAATTGAACTTTATGGAGGCGAGGTAGAAAAAATATCTGCAGCGCAAGGTGGTTTTATTGGAGCACTAAAAGTGGCCGAAGATTATCATAATACCAAAGATTATTTTTACCCAGATCAATTCTCAAATCAAACTAATGTATTAGCGCACGAAGCCACTACTGGACCAGAAATATTTATTCAATTATTAAAACAAAATTTAAAACCCGATTTGTTTGTAGCAGGTGTTGGTACTGGCGGAACTGTAATGGGTGTAAATAATTATTTTAAAAAAATGCGTGTCCCTTGTTTTTGCCATCCTTTAGAGCCTTCAAACTCTCCTACTATGAGTACTGGTGGTAAAAAAGTTGGGTCACACCGTATACAAGGTGTTAGTGATGAGTTTATTCCTGCAATTACCAAGTTAAGTGCACTAAACGAAATTGTTTCGGTAGATGATGGAGATAGTATTATAATGGCTCAAAAGCTCAATAAAGTGGGTTTGTCGGTAGGGATTAGCAGTGGTGCAAATTTTATTGGAACTTTAAAAAAAATGAGCGAATTTAATAAAGATGTAACTGCTGTTACTATTTTTTGCGATAACTCTTTTAAATATTTATCTACAGCTTTGTGTAAACATGAACCTGTAAAAGATGGATTTATTTCTTCTGATGTTGAGCTTTTAGAATACAGTTTTTTAAATTAATTGTGTCGATTAATAAAATAATTTATTCCTCTACATCTAATTTTAATTTATGTAAAAACCGATGAACTATAGGAGCAAATACAACGCCCACGCCTGTTAAAAAAGCTACTCCACTGTAAATCGCATAAATAGAAGAAAATAATTTAGCAGCATCTGTTTCTGCTCTATCAACTGGCCCCATACCAGTTAATATCATACTAGCATTTACTAAACTATCTAGCCAACTTATTTTAAAATAGTAATGATATCCAATTACCCCAATTGCTAAGGATGCTGCTAAAAACAACATGCCAAATACAACGCTTTTAATAAGCTTGTTGTAAAAATGCTTTTTAGGAGGTAATTTTCTTAAAGTTTTATTCATTAAAATTTTATTCTAGTTTAAAACAACAGTATTTAATACGTTCGCCTTTTGCTGTAAATAGGCCTTCATAATAGGTTTTAATTCGAGTTAATTCTTCTCTTCCTTCTGGGCAATTATTGTATAAATCATTAGTTGCAAATACTAGTGGCAAGTTTCTTTCTTTTATAACTTCCATGGTGTATTCATAAAAAAATGTATTGTCGGTTTTTAAATGAATAAGTCCCCCTGGTTTCAATATTTTTTTATACCTGTTTAAAAAGAAATCGGGATTTGTTAATCGTTTACGCCCTTGATTTTTCTTTGGTTGAGGGTCAGGAAAAGTTATCCAAATTTCAGACACTTCGTTTTCTCCAAAACAGTAATCAATAAAGTCAATACGGGTTCTTAAAAATGCCACATGATTCATGTTATTTTCTATAGCATGTTTTGCGCCCGTCCAAATTCTGTTACCTTTTACATCAACGCCAATGTAATTTTTTGAAGTATCATTTGAAGATAAGCCAATGGTGTATTCTCCTCTGCCACAACCTAGTTCAACTACTATGGGATTGTTATTTTTAAATACTTCATTGTGCCATTTCCTTTTTTTAGGAAAACCTTGTTCTAACAATTCATGATGAAATGCAAAGGTGTTGGCAAATGTATTTAGTTCGGCAAATTTTTGAAGTTTATTTGGCATAATATATTTTAAGCCTACAAATTTATTAAAATCCTAACAAATTAATAATGTGATTTTTAAAGCAATTTTGTTACATTCGTGGTATTAATAAATCCATTATGAACTTTAATTATAATAAAACGAAGATAGTTGCCACTATGGGACCGTCTACCGAAAACATTGCAGTGCTTGAAGAAATGTTTAAAGCAGGCTTAGATATTTGCCGTATTAACTTCTCTCATGGCGATTATGAGCCAATAAAGCATGTAATTGATAATATTAGAACTTTAAATAAAAAATTAAATAGAAACGTCGGTATTTTGGGCGATTTACAAGGTCCTAAATTGCGTATTGGTAAAGTAAAAGATAATGCAGTTGATTTAATTAATGGTAATGAAATTATTATTACTACTAAAGAGTGCGAAGGTACTGCCGAAAAAATATTTATTACTTACCCACAATTTCCGCAAGATGTAGCCGTTGGCGAACTTGTTTTAATTGATGATGGTAAAATAACGCTAAAAGTTATTGATACAAATAAAAAAGACGAAGTAAGAGCCACAATTATAGCTGGCGGCGTTTTATCTTCTAAAAAAGGTGTTAATCTTCCTAATACAAAAATTTCTTTACCATGCTTAACTTTAAAAGATTTGCGTGATCTAGATTTTGCTCTTGAAAATAATTTCGAGTGGGTTGGTTTATCTTTTGTAAGAAGTGTGACTGATATTATCGAATTAAAAGATATTATTCGTTCTAAGAAGAAAACTGCGCGTGTAATTGCAAAAATAGAAAAACCTGAAGCCATTCGTGAAATTGATAAAATCATTGAAGTTACTGATGGTGTAATGGTTGCCCGTGGTGATTTAGGTGTAGAAATGCCTATGGAACAAGTACCGTTATTGCAAAAAATGATTGTGAGTAAATGTATTCTTGCATCTAAACCTGTTATTATTGCTACCCAAATGATGGAAAGTATGATTACAAGTTATACACCAACTCGTGCCGAAGTTAATGATGTTGCTGGTGCAGTATTAGATGGTGCTGATGCAGTAATGTTAAGTGCCGAAACATCTGTTGGGCGTTATCCAGTAAAAGTTGTAGAGTACATGAAACGTATTATTACTGAAGTAGAAAACGACGATCGTATTTATTATAAAGAGCATGAGCCAGAATTAAAAACAGTAACTTATATTACAGATAGTATTTGTTATAATGCAAGTGTTATGGCTAAGCAAGCTGGTGTAAATGCAATAGTTTCTATGACTCATAGTGGATATACAGCTTTTAAATTAAGTAGCCATAGACCAAAAGCAAATATTTATATTTTTACAGATAACCAAACTTTACTTAATGCATTAAGCTTAGTATGGGGCGTACGTGGTTTTTATTATGATAAATACGAAAGTACAGATGACACCATTAACGATTTAAAAACATATATTAAAGAAGGTGGTTTTGTAAAAGCGGATGATTTGGTAATTAACTTAGCAAGTATGCCTATGAAAGAAAAAGGTAGAACCAATATGCTTAAGTTGAGCTATATTCAGTAAATTATGCCAATATATACTAAGATTAAATTTCTTATTATATTTTTTGTTTCAACTAATTTTATTTTTGGACAAACAGATTCTGTTCAAAAAAATAGTGTATCCTATCATGAATTCAGTTTAACTAAATGGCTTATACCAGATAGTGTCTTAGATTCAAGATTAGCTGTTAAATTAGCGCCTTTGTCATTATTAAATACATCAATCAGAATAGGGGTTGAATACAAGGTTAAAGATAATTGGTCCTTATATAATGAATTGGGGTATTATTTTTTAACTACAAAGGGAGCTTTGGCAAAATTTGAAGTTAAACACTATCTTACTAACTCTAGTAAAAATGTTGGAAATTATGTTAGTGCAGAATTGTATTATAAATATGAAGAATACCTAACAACCGATACTATTTCAAAAGTTAATTTAAACAACTTACAAATTACCAGATATGAAAAAGAGTATAAAGTATTTAAGAATATCGAGTGCCTAACTATTAAGTATGGAATAATGACAGCTTGTAAATACAGATTGGTATTTGATGCTTTTGCTGGTATTGGATTAAGATTGAAACAAGCTACAAACACCCTAACGAGTGATGAAAATGAACATATAAAATCTTCACACGATTATGGGCCTAATATTATAATGAATCAGGCTGGATTTAAAGTTTACCCCAACTTTGATTTGGGAGTTAAAATTGGATTTAGAATAAAATAGATTATTTTTAATTGAAATAAGTTTAAAAATAGGTTTTATGAAACTCAAAATATTTACACTCTTCACAATAATTTTATTTGCCTGTAATGCAAATATTGAAAGCAATAAAATTGCAAATACTCTTGTTGATTCAAATGAATTAATTATTCCTGCCGACACAATGAAAACCAATACTAATTATGATTCTATAAGTGTAGAAAATAATTTTGTAAATGAAGTTTTTGGCAAGAATGATTTTATGTTATATTTTAATAAAATGTCTAATGCAGTTACAAAACAAACTATAGAACTTAAGCCAAACGAATACGACGAAACTATTGTAGATACAGTTAAAACGTTATACTGGGGTAAATCATATATTATTACAGTAAATAATAATTCAATAAATGGAGTATCAATTAACGCAGCTTTTATTAACGATAATACTATTTCAATAAGTAATAATATAAAAATTGGTAACAGTCTTAAGCAAGTTTGCGATACCTATAAAATTAAGTGCGACCCATCAAAAAGTTATAAGTTTGTAGA
>ERZ724520.1130-NODE-1130-length-13738-cov-4.674852_pt1 | contig 13738 bp, 9 predicted proteins | sample MGYA00376053_ERZ724520 | MGnify/ENA primary metagenome ERZ724520 (study PRJEB28724, sample SAMN07190886) | activated sludge metagenome | isolation source: activated sludge of sewage treatment plant in Hong Hong | place: USA: Christiansburg, Virginia | collected... | reverse complement strand
TCTCATGCATGGCATTGCAGGGGAGGGCAACATATAGACCAAAGATATGCCCATAAGAATTGTCAGCACGCCATCACACTGCTAGGGCATTGATATGGATCATTGCTCCACCTGTGTCGTCCGTAATCGTGCCATATGCTCTGCGCTAGACATGGACGAGATCAGCCTTCTCGGTAAAATGGGCCGCCACCACAAGCTGGTTGCCGGGCAAACACTGATTTGGGAAGGCGAGGACTCCTTGCTGGTCGCCAACGTGATCGAGGGTGTGCTGAAACTGTCCACCTCGCTTAGCGACGGACGCGAGCAGATCCGGAAGGAGATGAGGCTCAAAGAGGGGAAAGAACACTAGGCTGAACCGGAGATCGAAGAGATGAGTAAAGTCCGTTTGGGAAACAACTATGAGTTGCTTAGAAAAAGATGAATATGAATAAAACAATAAATTAGATTTAATCATTCAAGACCTTTCCTCAAGGGCTGCTTTAGAGAGATAGCCAACCCGTGGGGGTGAAGACTCTTAACTAATTGGTGAGCGTCGTCTGTAAACAGGTGAGTCGTTCTTGCGGACAGGTGAGCTGTTATTACGGTTCGGTGAGTTATTGTAATTGCTTCGTTTGTCTTAACCATTTTCGTCCAATTTTTACCGAGGGACATTGTAGAATTTTGTATTAAAGACTCTCACTTCAATATGGGACTTATAGGCGGCTGAAATTACACCTCTGACACCATTATATATTCCCTCTTTTATCAAGTAATTATCTCCAACTTTGAACCGGCTATTTGCAACTATATCTTTAGGGTGGGGTTTATAACTGCTATTTTTGTTGTTGTGATATCTCCTTGATTTATGCCAGGGCTGGCGTTATAGGAACTAGGCTTATATTCTGGGAGCGCATTTGACGAGTAATTTGACGTTTGAGACTGGTTCTACCCAAACTCCATTCAAATTAGTTTCATTAGGATCTTTGAGGAAGACGTAGTTACTGATTGCAGCTTTGACTGCCAAAGACTGACCTTCTTTTGGACCTGAAATCGGTATGACAATACTATTTTTTCTTACTTCTTAATTTTTTGGGGTAAAACAGTTGCTCCTGTGATTGGTGATGTTTCTTAATTACCAATTCATGGCTCGCTTTATTTCATTTTTAATGCTCACGTAATCTACACAATTTTTCTTGACTGTCACCACAATTCCCATTTACTTATTACCCGGGATATCTAACTTGATGATGTCATGGAGTTTAATGCCGAGATCGTTTTTAAAGTTAATCTCTGCTGTCAAAACTCGAACATTCCGCTTTAGGGCTATTAATCTTCGATCATTTGTTGTCAAAATAGTTACATTATGTTTACCATTCTTTAATACCATTCCTTCTTCACCTTTCTTCTTTCCTTCAATGACCAGCACTTTTTCTCCTTCTTTGAACATTTTCTATAGATATTAAGGGATTTAGTCTACGATTTAGTCTTTGAGTTAAAAGTTCATGCACTTGATTCTTATGATTTTCGGTAGTTTTTCTGTAACTCTGCCGAAACATCCTTTCAATTCACCGTTTATGATTTGGACCAGATCGTTTACTTAAACTGCAAAGTCTAATTTAACTTTTACTGCTTCATTTTTTATGAGTTAATAGGGATCTTATGTTCGAGGATTAAGTTGCAATATTTATTTAGGCTCGATGGTAGTCTTCGGACACTAGATTTCTTTGAACGAATATTTGGCAAGCAATAGTCCTTCACCTGTGAGTTTGATATGTTTGTTATGGGGGAAATCTTGGTATTAGTAAAAATCTTAAACGCTCAGCTTCTTCTGAGCAGGCCTTTCTTTTTCAGGATAGCTGGTTTTATGGCTGGTTAATTTTTTAAAGATTTCCTATTTTAATTTCTTTTTTTGGGCTTAAGTAATCAGTTCAATCGGTTTATTGTCGTTGAGCTGATCGGCTTCACTTAACCTTAACTTTATTGTTTCAAAACTCACTCTTGGTATCACTTGTACTGTAACTCCATTTTTGTGTACTTGCGTAATCTGGGCAAGGTCGTTCGTATACACACCGACTTTGATCTTTACGTACTGTTGAACTTTGTAATCAATGATTTGTTTGTAAATTGGGTTGAAGAGGTTCGTGAAAATTTGAAACTCAATTTTTTTTAAGGTGGTAATTTTTAATCCTTTTAAGTCTTCAATTGATTTTTTTATATCATCAAAACTATTACCCTCGAGAAAAACATACCCTGGAAATTTTTTAGGAAAACTGGAGGCTGAGATAATATTGCAATAATATTATCTAACATGTGGATGCGTGACTATATATTCTACTTTGTTAAGAATTTTCATAACCATTGATTGTTCTTAGCCTACAATGCATTTGATTTGATAGAGTTATTGGTCTTGTCTCATGTAGTTGTCACCATCTTCTAGCATTTAGAACTAGTCTTGTTATTTTGCACGTTTTTCATAGTGATCGTTTATTTCCTTCTCTGATTTATCTTTAAGTCTGTCAATAAGCAATTAAGTTGGTCCTTTTTTATCGGTTTGGTAAATGTTTTGATATTTTTCTAAATAGGGAGATATTTTACCTCGATGTTTACGTTTTTCTTAAAGTTACTCAGAATTTAGAGATTATTACTATTATCCAGAATCAGAGGAGGCTTACTCATCGAGATACTCCAAAAAGTGTGGATTTAATTTTCGAGGCTTGTATTTTTTTTATTCTTATTCTTCCGAATCTACATCTTAACTTTCAGATGAGAGTTTCTTTTTGACTCTGGCATTATCTTTTCGTTTTAGGTGTTCATTTTTTTGTTATTTGCTGACTTGCATTTTATCTTAGCTTTATTCCTCACTGCTTTTCTCAATGGACTCCTTATCATCATCTGATTCTTGTTTTCGGATGAGGTCCTCTGAATCCTGGCTGTCAAAGCTAGAGTTGGGTGGCCTGACTCGTTTATTTTCGTAGACGGTGGTCATTGTAGCAAAGAGATGAGTAAATTTGATGATTTGATGTTAATAGTGAGTAGATATAGAAATAAATATAATTTAGTAAGTGCAATTATCTTAGAAATTCTGATGGAGTTTGTTATGGTCGATTTTTGCTGTGATTCTTTAGGAGGTAAATAGGAGTGAATAACTGTTGATAATTGTAGTGATTATTGGTTGTTTATAAAAATATACATTTGCATCAATATTTTGTAGATAAGAATTGATTGACAGAGACAATAGTCCGATTTTATATAATGTTTATAAATGAATAAATCGCGGTACGTCGATTGCAATCCTAAACAAAAGTAAGTTGCGAATACGATAATAATTACTTATGGTGAGATGGATCAGTATTTGAACTCATTGGAGTATAAGGATGCTCAGTAGTTAAGGGGCATAATAAAAACGCACGCTTTGATAGAGGACCGTAAGTAATAGGAGTATTACGAGGGCAGTAGCAATATAATGGAGGAATTGAGGTTTTTGATTGATGAGTACTCTTCTCGTAATGATGCCTTAAAGAAGATAATATCACCGAGTTACTCAGTAACAGTTCTTTGGTTGACCAGAGCATTTATGAGCCGAATATTAAAAAACAGATTTAGTACGTTTCCTCAATGGAGATCAACCCTAAACACTACAAGAGTTTTTCGAAAAATTTGCTTTTTGTAACAGCCACTCCCAACAATATATTTGAGTTGTGCTATGAGGACAAGGAGAAGTTTAGTTTGTTGGGGAGCCAGGACGAAAACCAGATAATAATATCAAACCGTTGCCGGAAGAACAAGAGGATTTATATGATATTTGAGAACATTAGCGAAATCCTCGAACTACAGACTCTGATAGATGAGTAGATTCCTCTTTAGGGGTTGTAACATGTGATGAGACGAATTGAGTAGGAGAAAAGTAGTATGTTTTTCAGTTCTATTTCTAGTTCGCAATAGTTGTTTTACTTTAAGCGTGAAAGTAAATAGGACTGGTTGAAGTTTATCCACAACATAAACAAGAAATTTGGGGTGTAGGATGTGCTGCTGATGAAGTTTAGGTATTTTTCTGAGGTGTTATAGTTTCGGAAGATGTTTTTGAACAATATTCATATAGTGTTTGACTAGTCCTAGATCTACCTGTAGGTGGAGCAGATAAGCCAGATCAAAGTCTATGAAAATAAAACCCAGTCGATTTAGCCGTTGATGAGTCAGGCCATTGAATTATTGGCCAAGGGGTCCAGGCATTTCAGATACAAAGAGAGTTATCTTGACTAGTTGACTTGCTTTAATGTGGTTTTGCTGGAATATCGAAAAATTAAGAATTTCTACCTGATAACGTCGGACTCCAAAGTTGAGTATGTCTATTTTACCTTCCACCGAAAACTGATGCTCATTGAGAGAAATGCATAAAATAAGACTGTGGAGTTAATAGAGAAGCAATTTAGCGAGTAGATCACTGATAAGTACTATCTGCTTGCTCTGGAGGGGGTTAAGAAGCATGCAGTCATCAACCAGCTGCCTTTCATATTATTGTATCAAAATGCTAAAGGAATTGACAAAATTGACATCTCGGAATTAAAAATGACAAAGAATGGGGACTACAGTCGTCTATTGGCCTATTCTTACCTATTGTCCTTTGCAAAGTACAAGATTGTTGCCGATTAGACATTTGAGAAGAATGAATTTTCTATCAATTATGAAAAGCCATTTGCTTTGACGTTTTAGAGGACAAGCCCGTTGTACTAAAAATTAGGGGCTACTAAATCGGATGACATAATTGAAAAGCGAAGATTTACTGAGAATAAGGTAATAAAAGGGTGTATTTTGGCAAAGGCAAGTTACTGCCGACTATTTATTGACAAATATCTGAGTGAGAGCCAGTTGAGCTCTGGGTGATTTGTTTAACAGTTATGTTAGTTATAATTATTAATAATGATCCAGTCGAGACATCAGTACGCCGCCACTTACAACTACGTTCCTCAATACGTAGGCAATTTTGAGCAGAATGTTCCTGGGAACATTCAATACCGGCAGCAATCGTTTGTTCCGTTTGTTGAGGGGCCAATCAGAGTCATGCAAACTCCTTCATTTAGCGGGCATCCACCTAGTATTATGCAACGCGTACCTATTTTTCTACTCAGCCACCATAGGCAAATTCGATTTTTACTTTCGCCAGCGATTTACAAAATCCACCATTACAGACAAATTTCACATTTGGGCCGGCCAACAGCATAAATTAGAGCGGTAGAGGAACTTTAGTTTCGACAATGCCTCCGCAAATAGCATACAATCAGCCAGTTTAAGCATTTCCTAAATCTCTGAGGCAGACCAAACCGAGTCGTGAGAGTACAAAAAACCAGGTGAGCACCTTTAACGTGGATACCAGTGAGTTTGAGACAGTGAAATAGAATGAGTTTATTGGTTGTTTTAATTGTTTTAACGCTGTGAAGTACGATGCGACTAAGCGCGGTTCTTTTTGTTGATCTGGTATATTTTTGAGTGTATTAGATCTTTTTATGATCGACTGAATGTAAAAGGAAGAATTTTGTGTTTATTTCTATTCTATTGATTTATGATAGTGATTATAATTTAGAGCAGCGTCTATGTTTGTGGGTGAAGTTCGGTTTAAAATAAATAATAGATATATTATGAGAAAGTTAAGAGAGTAAATGGATGTGGTTGGTGTTGGTGTTGTTGTGCTGGGTGTGGATTGATGATGGTTTTATAAATATATATTTGAAATAACCATCTGCTCAATGGCTGAAAATTTTGAGATATCACCTCAGGAGAGCGTGGCGGAAACCGAGCCGAATTTGTCGTAGTTGAAGAAATAGGTCTAAATAACTCCATCGACCCTCAAAGACATAACCAACCGGTGTACCCCGTCAGTCATTTAGAGTAGTTCCTATAGCGGGTGATTGAGTTGAGTAACAACGCCAAGGAGAGTATTAACTATGACCGTGCGAAGGAGGCCTTGGTGTACCTGACTGAGGCCTAGAAGATTTTGTAGTACGCTGCGAGTTGCGGCAAGACGATAGACAAGTACATAATAATAAGTGTATTGCACAACGAGGCGTGCTGTTACCAGAAGATCTGGGAGTTGGAGAAGTGTTCTCAGTATTTGGAGGCGTTGATTTTCAACTTTAATTCCTTCATGAAGCCACAGGAAAACGGTTCCAATGGCGACGATTCTTCTGGCAAATCGAATCGGCATAGATCGGTTGAGGACGCGACGGCCTAAACGATCGACCGTAAGACTTTTCTGGCGAAGTACTACTTGCAGTTCTGCGCGGTGAACTCGCAGACGGACAACCACTCGGGGGCCTTGGTGGCGGGGCGTAAATCTATTGAGATTCTGAAGTCGATTTTTTCGGAGTTGTCATGTCAGGCGGGGACGTTGAAGAAGGCGACCTACTAGAAGAAATCTGAGTTTTAGTATAAGATGAGGCTGGTGGAGCTGGCTTCACGGATCAATGACGCGGTTAATATACAGAATTATGAGGTTGTTTTTCAGGCAGCTAAGTACTACCTTAGACAATGGAAAGTTTTAAAGGATAGCAAGGATCGTCCTTAACGGAACTATGTGTTGGAGGAGTAGTTTAAGAACTATTCTATTGGTAATGCCATGCAGATTGTGCCAATGACTTATAAAGAGTTTCAGGAGAGAGATACTAAAAATTATTCGGCAAAAGTTGTGTTGGAGAAGATACTGTTGATGGCATTGGGGTATTTTACTATATCGACGGAATTAAGGTTGATTGCAGGAAAGAAACAAGGTAAACGTGAGGGAGAAAAGGGCCACACTTATGAAAACAAGGAATCGTAGATTTACCATTTGCTGTCGATCATCATATCATCAGCGTGCATTCCGTTCGAAATATTGTATATTAAGCATGTGTTAAGTAGCTATAGCAATCACTACGGCAACGATTTGCTGATTGAAGCTGAGAATGATTCAAAAATAAAGGAGAATAAATTTTAGGATTTAATCTTCCCTCCAATATCTACCTTGCAGAGAAAAATAACAATAAATCATTCCTTTACTGCCTCACTTTAGCACGAACAGACAGTGTCGAAGTTCTAAAAAGAGGAAAACGACCAAATTATCTCATCAAATGAAACACAAACAGATCGAAAGAAGGATGATCCAAACAGGTAGGATGAAGCGGAGGCGACAAAAAACTAAATTGCCAAAAAAATTAAACATAGTCACAAAAATAAGTCTAAGAGCAAGACTAAGCACTTAAAATCTATCACATTTCTCGGTTTAGGGTAAAGATCTGAAAAGGTGTCGCCGATGCCTAAGTCACCTAATACTCACATGAAATCTCCAAAAAACCAGTTAATAAAGGTTAAAACGTCGTACAAACTTAAGGTTAGTACTTAGAAGATAGTGACTACCAACAATGTATTGAAGGAGGAGAAAAGTAAGAAGAAAAAGGACGTTAGAGCCGATAACATAAATTTTGACTATTTTATGGGTAGAAGCAAGGATCTGAAGAAATTAAAAAAGACTGTTGAAACGGGACTTAATTTGCCATCTCCGAGACCTGGTGTCAATTCGAAAAGTTCTAGCAAAAGAGAAAGCCCTACTCCTAAATATTTCTAGCAACTCAAGCCCCAGAGTCCAGTCATGAAAAATTTAAAATCTCCAAAGAAAAGTGGATTAAAAATGGTAAAAAATAGTCTTCAGCAACATTATTTATGATAGTTTTGTACTTATATTTACTGATGAATCATCATTATCACTAAGATCGATAATCAAAAGCCAGAAGGTAATAAAATGATATCAAATTTAAAAATGCTCGATAGAGGCATTGTAGCTATCTGCGACGCTGCTTCCATCTTCGAAGTAGTCTTCTGAGAGTACGGGTAGTCTTGATTGAAGATGATGGACATAATCTTCAAGTTAATTTTGTATGTTGTTCATTTATAGTTCATCGATACCTATTGCAAGGCCTCTGATTTTTCTGAGGATTTTATCGATTTATTTTTATTTTTGAATATCAACTTTCTAAGAATATTTGTTTATCTCGTCAACTACTTTTTGGAGGGACAGAGATTTTTTTGTGCTGATCAAGGTAATCAAATCTCTGCAGAAACTGAAGTGTTTATCTTTCATTCCTTTTTATTATAGATAGGACATGTTCAGTTCGCTGATTTTTTTGGGTATACCACGTTCGTACTTATTCGTCCACTCCAAAACTATTTACCATTGTAGGCTCAGCCAAGCCCATCAATATTTAATATTCAATTCAGTTACTTTTACGTAATTTCTGAAGATATATCATTTCAAATCAACGTATTTTCCGTTATACATCGCGTATCGTTTATCATTGCCATACCCTGCCGACATATCTCTGAACACTAAGGCTTAATAACTCCCAGTTCCTTCTTAGCGAATCATCCATCTGTTGCCAAGGCGGATTCCTGAATATCGGAATTCATCTTTTATTTATTGCTTAAGCTGAGTGCAATTACAACTGTTATTATTTATTTTTGATTCCAACAAAGCTACTTTTGTATTCAAATTTAGGATTTGTTGCATGAGGAAAATTAGTATAGGATCAGATGTTAGTGATTGTTGTTGATCAATTGTAAGTTGTTGATCACCAGCAATAATTTGTTGAGCTTAACAATTAGAAATAAAGATTAGCGTCATGATAAACAGGAATTTGTTTATACCCATTTTACTTTTGTACTCCGAAATTAAAGAGATAAATTATATAGATATATAGGTCAAGAGATATAGTTATAATTAAATTTATTCATTATAAACCAGTTTCAACAGCACACCTGCACACTTTCTATAGAATAACAATAAATCATTCCTTTACTGCCTCACTTTAGCACGAACAGACAGTGTAGAAGTTCTAAAAGGAGGAAAACGACCAAATTATTTCATCAAATGAAACACAAACAGATCGAAAGAAGGATGATCCAAACAGGTAGGATGAAGCGGAGGCGACAAAAAACTAAATTGCCAAAAAAATTAAACATAGTCACAAAAATAAGTCTAAGAGCAAGACTAAGCACTTAAAATCTATCACATTTCTCGGTTTAGGGTAAAGATCTGAAAAGGTGTCGCCGATGCCTAAGTCACCTAATACTCACATGAAATCTCCAAAAAACCAGTTAATAAAGGTTAAAACGTCGTACAAACTTAAGGTTAGTACTTAGAAGATAGTGACTACCAACAATGTATTGAAGGAGGAGAAAAGTAAGAAGAAAAAGGACGTTAGAGCCGATAACATAAATTTTGACTATTTTATGGGTAGAAGCAAGGATCTGAAGAAATTAAAAAAGACTGTTGAAACGGGACTTAATTTGCCATCTCCGAGACCTGGTGTCAATTCGAAAAGTTCTAGCAAAAGAGAAAGCCCTACTCCTAAATATTTCTAGCAACTCAAGCCCCAGAGTCCAGTCATGAAAAATTTAAAATCTCCAAAGAAAAGTGGATTAAAAATGGTAAAAAATAGTCTTCAGCAACATTATTTATGATAGTTTTGTACTTATATTTACTGATGAATCATCATTATCACTAAGATCGATAATCAAAAGCCAGAAGGTAATAAAATGATATCAAATTTAAAAATGCTCGATAGAGGCATTGTAGCTATCTGCGACGCTGCTTCCATCTTCGAAGTAGTCTTCTGAGAGTACGGGTAGTCTTGATTGAAGATGATGGACATAATCTTCAAGTTAATTTTGTATGTTGTTCATTTATAGTTCATCGATACCTATTGCAAGGCCTCTGATTTTTCTGAGGATTTTATCGATTTATTTTTATTTTTGAATATCAACTTTCTAAGAATATTTGTTTATCTCGTCAACTACTTTTTGGAGGGACAGAGATTTTTTTGTGCTGATCAAGGTAATCAAATCTCTGCAGAAACTGAAGTGTTTATCTTTCATTCCTTTTTATTATAGATAGGACATGTTCAGTTCGCTGATTTTTATTTCATAGGTGTTTATCAGCTACATTAATGCTCTGTGATATTTATTCAGCTCCTTTCTTTTTAAAAACTTTAGTAGCATCTAAACTGTAACGTTTTCGCTGTCGTCAGGTAGTTACACAGAGCGACTTCTGCTGTTATGCATGTTTTATTTTCCCTAAAACTGTTTGATTTTTTGTTAAAGTAGTTCCCGATTGTCCTAAAGAGCCCGATTTTTTTATTAAAGAACTTATCGTTATTACTATAATTTGCTATTTAGACTCTGGAGTTGATATATTTAAATTTAAATTTTCTCTCGATCAATTGAAACTTCTTTGAAAGATATTTTTAATTCTTAAACGTCTTTTTAATTTGACATAAGTTGATCCGAAATATACTATTTTTATATTTATAAGTTTTCAATAATCTTGTTTTTTGTCTACAATTCATTTTTTAAATTTTACAGGAGTATTTTATTTTCTGCTTTTTCTTTTTAGAATAATTCATTTTTTTCAAAAGGAGTTTGAACTGATTAATTCATATATTATAGTCTGACTATAGGTGTATCTTCTTTCTAAAACTATTCTGTTTGAGAAAATGATTAATATTGATCCTGGAAAATTCTATTTTACTTTTTATTGCTTGTACTATAACTTTTTTCTTTAGACTTTGAGTTTTTAGATTAGTTCAAAGCTTTAATCAACTTCTAGTTATGTTCACTTAATCGATTAATTTCATATCTTAAGAGCATGTTTTAATGAAGAAAGCCATCAACATTCTTACTTTCTGAAAGCATTTATATCGTTTTTTATTGGCATTTCACGATGCTGGTTAATTCATCAAAACTAATGCTTTATTTATGTCCTTATTTTGATTTATGTTTCAAGAAATGGTCGTATATCGAAATTGTGTTTTTTATTTTTACTAGACAACTTTCTAACTGTTGTTTCTTTTAAATTAACCTTTCAGAAGTCATATGAAGACCGAGAGAAATTTTAGCTTCGACCAATTAAATAGCTGCATTCACAAGCAAATCTTTCGATTATTAAAAATATTTTTTGTATTTACTGATAAATTCCTAATTTTGTGTATTTTCAATAGTTTGTTTTAAGAGTTCGTCTTATAAGGCTTTTATTTTGTTGATTTTTTATTGTACTTCTGTTTACTTACTTTTTTTCGCTCTGTTTACTTATCCTTTCAAAATTTAATTTTCCTTTTAAATAAATTTTATGTGATTTTCAAAAGCAATCCGACTACCCATTTTATTCTATATTTGAATATCGAAGTTCTTTTATATCGTTAAAATTTTCTTTTTTCGAGAGTACCATTCATTACATAGCTCTTTTTGACCCTCATCTATGACAATCGACTCGCATAATTTTTGATCAACCAAATTATTCTTAACCATTTTATTTTGTGATTGTATATCTCTTTTGGAGATTTTATAGATTTGATAAGCTGGCACGCTGGTGTTAAGCTCATTTTATCCAGTTTTTGAAGGATCTAAATGTTCAGGAGAGGTATTTTTTGCGCCCTTCATTCCTTGTTCTATCTTACTTTTTAATCCTTCGAGGATGTTTCCTTTGATATTGATTTTTCCTTTGTTTTTTTTCTCATTGATCCGCTCTCGCATATATATCATAACTGCTAAATACAAAAACTATGGAAATATTATAGTTTTAAATCGAATTAGAAATTATGTCAAAAACAAAACAATCCCTTGAAAATTAGATTCGGCTCACTATTCCTTTGGTCAAAATAGAAAATAGGGAGCGGCTCATGAAAATTTAACATAAACTTTAGTCTATTACTCAGCAGCGCCAAAGTCAAGCCAAGGAAGACTTCCAAGAAGACATGACAAAGCGGACCACAGATCTTGAAGTTAAATGTAGCTAATAGATAAGGCAAATGGAGATTAGAACAAGAGGACTGAGGGAATAGTTGATCGAAATGAGACTTAAGGAATCATAATTATCAAAAAAATGCGAGCTTGCTCGCAAGACTAGGATCGTTGAAATTGCTGAAATTCAGAAGAAGATAGTCAGTGCTGCCGGTTATGAATCAAAAGTAAGTGTTGATTAATTCAGGATCGTAAAGAAATGGAAGCTTTTTTATCGAAAAATATTGAGGACAAAACGAATTCTATTTTAAGATAATTGGTGTAAACAAAATAAAAGAGAATTTAAACTTTTAACAATTTAGAGTAATGTCTTGAAGATGAGCTGCCAAGCATCAATTTTTTGATTAAAAACCGTTCAGCAGTTATGTAAAGCAAATTGGAGGCAGTCCATAAATAAGTGAAGACTAGTGTGGGTGCGATAAAAGAGGATATATTAGGGCAGTAAAGAGAAAGAGAGTCGACGTTAAAAAGCATAATGCAGATGATCAATAGCGTTGTTGATGAAATAAAATCAGACCTCTAAAGATAACGGATTTAGAGGGAAAAAACTAAGAATCAACTATTTTCATTGTTCGATTCTGCTTACAATAAACTGAGCCATATCTGATGATCTTTTTTATTGTCCTACTTTATTTTGATACGTTTAATTAAGGAAACATAAAATTATATTTAACATCTATCAATACATCCTTAAGTAAGGATCATCCCTCAGTTACGGGCACGGATGCCAATAAATGAATGTATTCATATGCGAGGCAAGTAGACGTTTGAATACCTTAAGTTGACTCGAATGTTCAAGAAGAGCTTTCAAGCATAGGATAGCCATTTGATCGTTATTTTCGGCGTCCTGTTTGCAGCGAGTCAACAGAGCCTCGTCGATATTGAACGAAATGCCCAAATAAATTTCGAAAGGAATTTTTTTAAGAATGGTTGAATAGCTTTAATCTTCATAATCTACGAAGATATCCCTAAGGACTGGATACTTGTCACTTAAACTTTCAACTATTTGTGCTATCTTCACTCCCACTTGATAAGATTGTGGCCCCTTATATGCCAACAAAAGATTTAGGGATTTAACAGCTCCGTATTAGACTGCCATCCATACATAACTATTTTCGAGCAATTTAAGAAGGAAAGAGATTCCTGTTTAATTCAAAGGAGATGCTCCTAAGAACTTAAGGATGAAGGGCATAAGTGAGATAAGATTGCCATCTACGGTCATATTGCCATTGGGCGCACTATCAGAAGAGATAATTTTACAGATATTGATGAAGTACTCGCTCTGTTCTTCTTTGAGATAGGAATAGGGTTCGTCTTTGATGATATTGCAAAGTTTTTTCTTTTCTTATCGTTCGTGTCTTTAACTTTCCGCCAATTGTTGCATTCGTTTGATGTTGACATTTTAGCTGGTGCTGGGCACTTTGCCTTTAAGATAGATCCAACGTCCATTGAGTTTTGGAGGTTCTAGTTGTCGTGTGCCTAGCATTTTTAATTGTTCCTCCATGACGGCGGCGGGAGATGGGTAGAGTTTATCTTCTTTGACGATGAAATCTTCTCTGCTGGTGTGTTAGCCATAGGGTGCTACAACCATTTAATGGTGGTTATGTTCTTTGATGGCTAGTTCGATATCTTCGAGGGTGAGGGTGTCCCTGCGATCTCTGCGCATGAATTTGGCGGCAGTTTCGATGATGAGTCTGGTTTAAATTTCAATGAGTGTTTGAATGGCTGGGTAGTGTTCTTGGTCGATGTTTAGTTCAACTCCTTGGGAGCGGACAATATGATCTATGAAATTAGGGTTTGTAAATAATGTCATGATTATAACTCAAAGTTGACACTTCAATTAGCACTCCTTTATAATCTATCAACTCATATTCAAATAGTCCAGCAATTTGCATCATTGCGAAATTTAAATATTGAACCATATTTTAAATTAATATGC
>ERZ724520.1129-NODE-1129-length-13741-cov-4.242511_pt1 | contig 13741 bp, 8 predicted proteins | sample MGYA00376053_ERZ724520 | MGnify/ENA primary metagenome ERZ724520 (study PRJEB28724, sample SAMN07190886) | activated sludge metagenome | isolation source: activated sludge of sewage treatment plant in Hong Hong | place: USA: Christiansburg, Virginia | collected... | reverse complement strand
GCTCTCCGCCCTGCAGCTTGTCGACCCCGTTGAGGTCCAGGATGCCGTCCCAGACACCCATGTTGAGCTTCACCTCGCCGGTGGCGGTGATGGTCTCAACGGCGGAGCGATCCTCGGCGCGGAACTCATAGGGATAGCCCCGTGAGTAGAAGCCGGGGGTGTCGATCGAGTTCACCCAGCCGTCGTCGAGCAGCGGCCGTACCGCCGGGGCGTCGACCACCTTGTCGATGGCCGTCAGGTGCGACTCCAGCCAGCCCGGCCGGGTGCCGCAGTCGTAGTCGAGGGCGACGATGACGTCGAAGCCCTCCCGGTAGGCGATGTAGTGCCCGATGTTTCGGGAGGCGGCCGACCGGTGGGGCATCGCCTCGTAATGGGGGCCGGCGTAGGCCTCCTGCGCGGCGTAGTCGTAGATGTAGACGTTGTCGCGTGTGGGCATCGCGAGGTTGCCGTTGGAATCGTCGGACACGATGATCGCCACGTCGGAGGGAATCTCATCGAACAGTTCCCACGGCGGATCGTTGGGCATGGGGATCACCACGGCCACCGACCGCGCGTCGCCCGACACCTCCTCCCGGCTGTGGGGCTTGGGGACTGCTGGGGTACTCATGATGGGCCTTTCGGCGTCTCCGCCCGGTGTGAGGGGTTGTTGCATACGACTTAGCTTGCGATGCCGGCAGCCGCCGGGATGATCAGGTCGGCGAACTCGTGGTGCAGGTAGTGACGAAGCGCCTCGCGCCAAGGTCGCATCAGGTTCATACCCTGGAGATCGAGCGCTTGGTTGACCATGATCTCGCTGTAGGGCCGAGCGGAGGGGAACTCCTCGGCGAAGAACTCGGAGGTCACCTCGACGAGGTCGATATCATCGCGTCCCAGCACCGACAAGATCTCTGCGGCGACGTCGTAGCGAGTGCCCTCGCCTTCGCAGGCCATGTGGTAGAGCCCGTACACCTCCGAATCGATGAGGTTAAGCAGGCACGCGGCGAAGTCGGCGGTGTAGGTGGGGGTGCCCAGCTTGTCGCCGACGGCGTGCAGCGTGGTACGGCCCTCGCGCAGCTGATCGACGATGCGAGACACGAACTTGTGGTCCTTGGCGGCGCCGCCACCCACCATCCACCCGGCCCGCACGATGTAGTGGCATGGCGCGAACTGGCGCACCTCCTGTTCGCCCCGCCATTTGGAGTCGCCGTAGGTGTTGATCGGGTTGGGTGCATCGAACTCGGTGTACGGACCGGTCTTGGTGCCGTCGAATACACCCGCCGTGGAGATGTAGACGATGGGAATCTCGCGGCGGCCGCACTGTTGGGCGATCAGCTTCGTGGCGGTGGCGTTGGTGAGGTAGGCGTGGGCCGGGTCGGCGTCTGAGAACTCGAGGGAGGTCTCCGCCGCCAGGTGGGTGACGAAGTCGGGGCGTACGGCGTCGAACGCGTCTCGGATGGCGTGCCGATCGCGCACGTCGAGATAGCCGAGCTCGGGCCCTGCTGGGCCCCACGGATGCCGGTCGGTCAGGTTGATATCGGTGGCGACCACCTCGTGGCCCGCCGCCGCCATCGCCGGCACCAGCGAGCTGCCCAGCATTCCTGCGGTTCCGGTGGCAAGGATTTTCATAGTGAACGCTCCTGGGGGTCGTGGCCGAAACTGGAGGGGGGTTTGCCGGGCGGTGCCGCTCGCGGCAGCCCCAGGGTGATCACGGCCATACGACACAGCCGCCTGGAGGCCGGCACGCCGGCAAGCAGGCGGCGGTCGAGGCCTTCCAGCCGGTTCCACCAGGCGTCGGACAGCTCGACGAAGTTCTGCAAGCGGGCGGTGAGCTGAAACGGTTTCCAGTCGACGTGGCGGAAGTGGCGGGCCATGACCCCGAGGTCGCCGTCGTTCAGCGAAGCCTCGTCCTCGGTGTGGGTGTGCGGGGGGAATCGGCGTGTGACCAACGATGAGTAGCGGATGGCGCGCACCGGTTCGGGCACGAACAGCATCGGCTCACAGAACACCGCAATGGCGCCCGGCCGCAGCAACGAGGCGAGCCGGGCCATCGCCAGGTCTCGGTCGAAGTGATGCACCACGTTGTTTCCGATGATGGCGTCGAAGCCGCCCTCAGCATCGGGAAACAACTCGGGGGCGAACTCCTCGATCGGGGTGTGCACGAACCTGCAGGCATCGCCGACGCCGCTGAGGTCGGCGCGGCGGCGGGCCACGTCGAGGATGCCGTGGGAGACGTCGATGCCGACCACCTCGGCTCCCTCGTGGGCCAACCACACCGCCAACGTGCCGCCCCCGGCGCCCACCTCGAGGATACGCTTCCCGGACAACGGACGGATCTGATCGATCGCCTCGGTGAGGTAGTCGACGTGCTCGCGGTTCGCGAACGGGATCGGACCGGGTGGGATCCGGTAGTCGTCGTCGTCCCAGGTGGCCAGGATCCACTCGGCCATGGCGTCGTAGGTTTCGGCCTCATGATCGTGGCGGTCGTGGACCCCGATCGTGTCCGGATCAGTGAGCAGCATCGATGGCCTCCAGAGCCAACTTCAAATGGACGAAGTGCGCGTCGGCCTGAGCCCGCGCCTCGGCGGAACGATCTGCGTCACGGCGAAACCCAACCGCGGCGCCGCTATATGCGGCGGCCCGTCCGCCGAATCCGACCACCTCCAGCGCCCGCAGTACTCGGCCGCGACCGTCCCCGTGGATGCGGGCAAACCAGCGGTTCAGGGCACGGAGCGCCTCGGGCGAGGCCTTGCCCGTGACCCGCTTGGTGGACGCGCCCATGAGGTGAACGGCGGTGGCATCGGCGGCATACCAGACGTTCCAGCCCGCCGCCCGGGCCCGGTGGCACAGGTCGACGTCGTCCATGTAGACGAAGATCGTGTCGTCGAGCAAACCGAAGTCGTCAAGTCCCTCACGTCGGATCAACATGACGGCGCTGGACACCCACCCGGGCCGAAACGACGTTGCGGTGTCATGCCCCACGTAGATCCCCTCGCAGCCGGGAAGCCGCCCGGGCAGGCGGTCAAGGCCGAACAGGTAGGCCGCCATCGAACGGAGCCCGATGGGCGCACCGGCGGTCCACCGCTGAAAGGACCCATCGCCGTATTCCAACCGCGGCCCCACGATCGCCGCGTTCGGGTCGCGCTCCAGATGCCCGAGCATGGCGCGGAACGAACCGGGGGTGAGGCGGGCGTCGGTATTGATCAGCAGCACAAATTCCGAGTCGGTGGCGCGCAGCGCCAGGTTGTTGGCTCGGCAAAACCCGGCGTTCTCCGGGCTCTCGATGAGGGTGACGTCGGGGTGACGGTCCCGTATCCAGGCGGCGGAGCCGTCATGGGAATGATTGTCGACCACGACGAGCTGATGGGCGAAGCCCTCGGGCACTTCGGAGCGGACGCTGGCGATGCAGTCGTCCAGCAGGTTCTTGGTGTTCCAGTTGACGATCACCGTGGTGAGGTCAGTCATCGAAGGTCCACCGATCGGTGGTCTCGCCGGTCGCCGGAAACGATGGACGGTGCCGCCGAACCGTCGCGAGGCACCCGGGCAATGCGGGGACCCACCGGCGTGAGCGACAGGAAGTACACCCATGTGCCGGAGGGATCCACCTCGGGCTGAAACGCCGACGGGTCATCCAAAGAACTCAAGAGCGTCTCGGCGGACGACGCCAGATCGCGGCGCACCAGCACCCAACCCGTCGACTGCACATTCGGCGAGCCGTCGGCACCGGTCGTGACCCCCTCGCCCGGGCCCCGATAGCTGGAGTACACCACGGAGGCGCCGTCCGGCGTGAACGCCGGCGTGGAGTCGGTCCACGAGTCGTCGGTGAGACGGGAGGCGTTGAAACCGCTGCCCGCATCCATGGCCCACACATCGCTCGTACCGTCGGTGAACGTGAAGGCGACCCGGCTTCCGTCGGCGGAAATCCCCGGATGCTGGTCGTCCACCCAAGCGGCGCCCGACGTGCCGTTGGTGAGGCTGAGCACCTCACCGGTTCCCAACGACAGGGCCATCACGAACGACTCCCCGCTGACCTGAGAGGTCGACGTGTAGAGCACGGTCGACCCGTCGGGCGACACCCGCGGCTCACCGTTGGACCGGGCATCGCCCTCTGCCAGCCCATCACGCCAGTCCTCGGTGTACGGGTCGGTCAGCCGTTCCACCGTACCGTTCGGGAAGCGTCGGAACAGCTGCTCGGATACGTCGACGTCGTGGGTTGCGGAGGCGTTGGCCGGATCGAGTTGGTCGAGCGTGTAGTGCGCGCGCCGCTGCGATCGCAGCGGAGGCGCCGGGTGCGGGGTGCCCCCCGATCCGCCTGGGACCGCCTTGGCCGAGAAAATCACCTCGTCGTTGCGACCCCACCGAGCGGTCAGCACCTCGTAGCCGGGCGGGAGCGGCAACTCGCGCTGGTCAAGGAAATCGGGCGAGGCGTCCACCAACGTGGTTGTGCCGTCATCATCCCGGGCCACCAAGAGCGCCTTCTTGAACGGTAGGGCCCCCGGCGACGGAATCGGCCCGTTTCCCGACCCATTGCCAGTCCCATTGCCCGGACCATTGTCCGGACCATTGCCAGGCCCAGTGCCCGGCCCGTTACCCGGCCCATTACCCGGCCCAGTGCCCGGCGCAGCCGCCCGGGGCCAGTCGAACCAGTCGATGGCCAGGTCGCTGCTCTCCAGCACCACCTCGGGATCACGACCGTCGGTGCCAATCGCGCAGATGCAGTTGTGCTGCGAATCGAGGGCGCCGAGGAATCCGATCGAGGCGCCGTCGGGTGAGTAACGGGCGCGGAACGCGGCGACGTCGGCCGGGGAGCAACGAAGCGACGGGGCCCGAGCCGTGCAGTCCTCGCCCCTGGTCAACTCGAGTTCAGGCCCGGTGCCGGCCGCCGAGTTGGTCACCAGTCGCCATCCGCCCACCTTGATGGCCACATTTCCGTCCTTGTTCTCCACCGGCGCGCCCGCATCTCGATACGACGAGTAGGCGATCCTGGCGTTGTCCGCGGAGAGATCGGGGTCGATGTCGTAGGAGCGGCCGGAGGTGAGCAGTTGGCGCCCGGTGCCATCGGATTCCATCCGAGCGATGTGAGTGGACGGGTGAAGGTTGTCGGCGAACACGACCGAGCGCCCATCGCTTGTATAGACCGGGTCGGCGTCGGAGGCACCGGCGGGCTGAGTGACCGCCGACAGGTTGGTGACCTCGCCGGTCGACAGGTTGATCTTGTGCAGCCCGGCCGGTCCGTACCATGGGGCGGTCGCGGTGAACAACACCTCCGTGCCGTCCGGGGAGATCTTCGGTTGTGCCACCTCGAAGTCGAACGAACGAACCAACGTCGGAGCGCCGCCGACGGAGTCGGCGATGTAGATCGAGGTCGGTCCGCCCTGCGGCCCCTCGCGGGCGGTGTACACGATCCGTGTGGACCCCGGCTCGAACTCGGGCCAGGAGTAGAAACGACCGTCGGACGGGGTCAGCCTGCGAGGTTGACGGTCGGCACCGGCGACGTAGATACCGGTTTGGCCCGTGGACCGTTCGGCGGCGCTGAACACCAGTTGCACGTCGGACCCCACCCCCGCCCCTGCCGCACCGGAGGACGGCGGCACCAGCACCAGCCCGAGCGCGCCCATCGTCAGAGCGACGGGCAACGCTCGCCGCGCCGGACGGCGATCGGAACGGTGGGTTGACCCATTGGATCGACGTGACCCGTTGGGCAGGACGCTGCGTTGCCAGCGGGCCGGAACGCTCAGACGTAGGCGGGCCGGAACGCTCAGGCGCCGGCCGGTCGAAACGCCGACCGAGGGCCGGCCTGTGGGGTCGGTCCGCCGACGAGGGCCCGTCACAGCATCGCTCGGCAACCTCCACCGACTCGGGCGGCGCAGCCGCTCGCCATCGCGCTCAGCCAGGTTGAGCCCTGCGATGGCCAGACCGGCCATCAGCCACATGATGGCCAGCGGAATGTCCTGGCGCAGCGAGAAGCTCAGCAGCTCCTCGATGGCGAAGAACACCACGGCCGCTACCACGCCACGACCGATCGAGGCATACAACGAATCCCGTGACCGGGCCAATCGCACTCCTGGCACGACGAGCGTCACGGTGGTCACCAGCAGCCCAATGAAACCCACCACCCCGGTCTCGGCAAGGTAGAGCAGGTACAGGTTGTGCACCGGGTAATTGGGAAAGATCACGCCGTAGGCCTGATACGGGCCCATCACCTGTTCGAAGTTGTTGAGCCCCACGCCGACCACCGGATGGTCCTCCCACATCTGGAAGCCGATCACGTTGAGTTCCTGGCGGGAGTTCACCTCCTCGAAGAAGTGACTTGTGCCAAAGTTCTCCTCGAACTTGGGGATCAGCACCGGCAGGGCCGCCACGCCGCAGATCACCCCCACCATCGCCACCCGCCTCATCTGGCGGGAGGTGACGTCGCCCCGTCGCCAGGCGTGGGCGACCAGCCCGAAACCGACCAGGATGGCGGCCACCATCGGACCCCTCGTGTGGGCGACGTACATGGCGCCCAACGCGCCCACGACGGTGAACCACGCAAACGTGCGGGCCAAGCCGTTCTTGCGGGCGAGGGCCACCGACAACGCCAGGAGCCCGACCGCAGCCATCGCGGCACCCATGATCACCGGATGGATGATGGTGCCGAACGGTCGGCCCAGGGTGGCGGCGTCGGTCACCCGCTCGCCCAGTTCGGTGGGCACGCCCAGAAAACTCAGCCCGAGCACCCCGCCGGTGCGCCATTGCAACGCGATCACGACCACCTCGATGGCGGCGAACACGCCCAGTCCCAGCAGGATCACCTCCACCTGGCGCCTCGTCCTCACCCGGATGGCCACGTAGACGAACAGCAGGTACATCCAGCCCATGCGGGTGAGCTCGGAGAACGCAAGCAACGGCGACCGGCCGACGAGCAGGCTCGGCAACAGCAACAGGGCTCCAATGAGCGGCAGCCACATGATGCGGCGCCGCATGCCGACACGAAGATCGGCCAACATCGTGCCTTCCATGAGCCACAGCCCGTACAGACCGAGCAGCATCATGTCGAACGTGGTGACGAAGATGGAGATGGCGCCGCCCGCCACGTTGAGCGCCTGGGCCGACAGCGACTTGTGCAGCACGAAGGTGAGCGACACCGTCGTGGCGAACATGCCGAACGTGGTCCGATCGCGCACCAGGAGGTAGGCGGCCCCGGCCAGAGAGGCGCCGACGGCCACCAGCAGGCCCTTGAAGCCCAGACCGGCGGCGAGGAAGCCGACGCCCCCGGCGCTGAGCACCACGATCGCCGCTCCAAACACGGTGGCCCCGGGCAGATCGCTTCGCTGGACGCCACCGGGTGCGACCCAGGCCGGGCGCCGCTTGGAATCGGCCGAAGCCGCTGTTCCTCCGATGCCGGATGGGCGGGGCAGGAGGTCCTCGGGCGGCCGCAAGGTGAGTTCGCGGATCAGCGGCCAGGCCAACCAGGCGCCGGCCGCGACCATCGGTAACGCTGCGGCGGCGATCGCCACCTTGGTCCCTGCGGTGACGGCGGCGACAGCCACCAGCGACGCCCCCAGCACCACTGTCCCCGCCCACGCCCTGGGGTACCTGGCGGCCGGAACCCGAGGGTCGTTGGCTACGTCGCGGGCCCGCCTCACGGCATCCTCGAACACCGGGGCCAACTGGCCTCGCAGCCTGTACGCCAGGATGCCGACCCCCATCACCGCCAGTGCGCCGTACAGCCCCATCGTGCCGAACGAGGCAACCACTGCGGCTGCCACCCCGGCAGCGACGGTGAGGCCAATCGTCGCAAGTGGACGGAGGCCGCTGGGTGGCGACGACTCGACGGACTGAGCGGTCATGAAGCGTTCACCAGTACGGTCTCCGGGGCGATGGGTGTGGGACGCGGCGACCGTGGCGCCTCGCTGCGATAGCCGCGTGCGGTGTGGTGGAGCATCACCTTCCAATAGGCCCACTCTGCGAAGCGGCCCGGCGAGGCGCTCGTCGCCAGCGTCCGCTGCAACGGGGGTACGGTCCAGCGATTGAACAGCGCCGAGCGAACCCCGGTGCGCACCATCGACCGCGGCGACGACGTCGTGCTGAACAGGCCGTAGCGTTCCAGCAGGTCCGACTCGGGAATCAGCGCCTCGAGGTCACGCAGGCCCCGCCCAACGCTCTCTTGGAGTCGACATGCGCTGTCGAGGTCGTGGGGGTGGAAGTGATCGCCCCGGGCCCGGGGGTTGTAGATCAGCCGATATCCTGCCGCCGCCCAGCGATAGCCCAGCTCGACGTCCTCGTGGCCGATGTGGGCCCAATCCTCGTGGAAGATCAGGTTTCGGTCGACCATCACCTGTCGGGGCAGGCTGAGGTTCATCGACCAGCTGTAGCGATAGTTCACCTCCTGGTCGGCGAGACCTGCGAGCTCGTCGTACGCGAAGGGTCGGTACCACTCGACGAATGGATCGGAGGGCATCTCCGGCGATTGCTCGACCAGCCCGACGACGGCCACAGGCACGTCGTGGGCCAGGTGGGTCTGGGCGTGTTCGGCAAGCAACGACGGGTCCACCCACACGTCGTCGTTCAAGAACAGCGCCAGGTCGCCTGTCGCGGCCGCCAGGCCCTGGTTTCGTTTCACCGCCGGGAGGCGCTCGTCGCTCTCCTGGAGACGGATGGGGAACGGGGCGGCCGCGGCCACCTCCCGCACCATCTGAGGGGTGTCGTCGGAGGAGTTGTCGCCGACGATGATCTCCACCAGCTCGTGGGGGTAGTCGCATGCACTCAGGCACTCAAGGGTACGACGGACCACCTCGCAGCGGTTGTAGGTGGGAAAGATCACCGAGATCGACGGCAGCCTCATCGCGGCCCTCCCGATCCGGCGCCGATGGGTCGTTTCACGGCGGCCCCGGCCGGGTCGGTCGGGCCCGCGAATGCCGCCGGGCTCGGGGCCCGCAGCTCGATCTCCTCCGGGGACGGCCCGACGCCATCGGCGAACTCCAACTCCTCGGCCGAACCATGATCGGACTCGCCAACCAGCTCTGCGATCGATGGGCGCGCAAACAGCCCGATGAGCAGCACATAGCCGGCGATGGCGACGGTGGCCTGGGCGAACGGTCCGGCACCCAGCTTCGAGGTGACCGCTCCCAGGGCACCGGCGCCGACAGCGGCACCGGCCGCGATCGCCAGCGGTGCCGGCCGAAGCGACACCGCCACTCGGCGCCGGACCGCCACCAACGACATCGCCGCCACCACGAACGCCACGCACAGCGTCGCGATGGCGGCCCCCGTTGCCCCAAAGGGACCCACGAGCGACAAGCCCGCCACCAAGGCCACCACGCAGGCCACCAGGTCGTAGCGCAGTGTGGCCACCTGTTGCCCTGCGGCGAGCAGCACGAACGAACGCCAGGCATTGGAGACCATCAACACGAACGCCACCGACAGCACCAGAAACGGCACGGCGGCATCGTTGTACTTACCGGCGTAGGCCACGTCCAACATGGCGGTGCCGCAGAGGGCCACGGTGAGCGGTACGAGCAGACAGCCGGTGAACAGCAGCTCGGTGCCGGCCCGATAGGTGGCTTGAAAGCGGCGCTCGTCGCCGGATCCATGTGCCTGGGCCAGCAACGGAAACACCACGCCCACCACGACGGCGCTGGACAGGAACAGGTACTCGATCGGCTGCGCCGCGGCGCCGTAGTGGGCGACGTCGACGCTGGGTCGCCGGGCCGCCAGGATCAGCCCGTCCGCCTTGAGGTACGCCACGCCGATGATGACCGTGGGGCCGATCACCGCCGCCTCACGAAGGAGCGGGCGGGCGTGAAGTCGCGACAGGCGTGGCGCCACACCAAAGGTTCGGTGGGCCACGGCGCAGGCTCCAAGCGCACCGGCGGCCGCTCCCACCACCGGCGCCACGAACAACATCGGAAGCGAAGCGCCGACGAGGACGAGCCCCACCAGCACCACCACCTCCACGGTCTCCATGCCCAACCGGAGGAACGCCTCAATGTGCTGACGCATCTCCGCGTGCGTCACCACGATCAGCGTGAAGAAGGCATCGAAGACGAGCGACACCGAGGCGATCAGCGCGGCCAGGTGGGCCGTGCCCGAGGCGCCGATGACCAACAGCAACAGCTGGATCAGTCCTATGGCCATCACGGTGAAGGCCAGCCTGAGCCCAACCACCGTGCCCAGGATCTCGTCTCGGTGCTCCGGACGGCGCACGATCTCGCGCACCGCCAGGGTGGGCAGGCCGAACTCACCCACCAGACCCGCGAGCATCACGGTGGACAGCACCACCACGTACTCGCCGAAGGCGGCTTCCGGCAGGTACCTCACCACGATCAGCGTGGACGCCACGTTCAACAGCAGGTGCGCGCCCTTGGCGCCCAACTGCGCCCCGCTGGCAACGGCAACCTGCCGCGGGGTTGCCTCGGTCGCTCCGGGTCCGGAAGTTCGGCGGGGCTCAGCCATCGACACCACCGCTGCGCGCATCCACCTTGTGGCGGTTGCCGTTGGGTGCGGCCGGTGGACTGGTCAGGTCGACCCTGCCGTTGTCGGCGCTGGGGTCACCCCCCGACATGTCGATCTCCGCCAACTCGTCGAACGGGGCGACCGCCTCGCCGACCATCTCCGGGTCGGGAAGCCGCCGCCAGGTGAGGTAACCACCCGCGAGAGCGCCAAACAGCAGGCCCAATGCCAGGTACAGGATGCGCTTGGGCTCGTCGGGATAGGTGGGCAATGAGGCCGTGTCGACGCGGGTCAGCTCGCTGGAGGCACGCGTGCCGCCCAGCAGCGCTGCCCGGTACTCCTTTTCCACCTCGGCCTGATTGTCGGCCGCCTGGGCGGCGGCGGTCTGTAGGGCCAGCAGTTCGGTCTGGTCTTGGCTCAGTTGGGCGTCGGTAGCCCCGGTGGGCAGCTCGGCGAGCTTGGCCGACTTCGCCTCCAGGTCGGCGATGCGACCCTTCAGCTGCTCGCGCGCCGCCACCAGATCGTTGTAGACGGGGTTGGGCGAGTCGTCCTCGATGCGGTTCTGCGACCGACCGGTCTCGATGACCTGGGAGGACGTTTGGCGTTGCGAGGCCGCTTCGATCGACTGTTCCAGCTGGGCCAGCTCGGAGCGCGCTCCGGCCAACTCGACGGCAACGTCCTTGACATCGGTCTTCGAATCGGAGGCCACCGACGCCTCGGCCACCTCCTGGCGCTCGGCGGCCGACATGTTGTTCTTCAGCCGGAAGTCGGTGACCGCCTGATTGGCTGCGGTGACCTCGGTCGCCGCCTTCTGAGCCTGTTCGGCGAGGTTGTCGGCGTTGCGTGAGGACTCCTCGGTGAACCGCTGGTCGCTGACCGAAACGAGGGCGTCGGCGGTGGCGTTGGCGACGGCACGCGCCTCCTCGGGATCCTCGCCGGTGCCCACCACCTCCATGACGAACCCGGCGGGCTGGCCCGATGCCTCTCCTGCGGTCGAGCCCAGCTGGTTGGCCGACACCCCCTCCTGCACCGCCTGGATGGCGCCCTCCCGAGGTTCGGGGTCCTTGCAGAATCCGTGGCTCACGAACGACTTGGTGCACTTGTACGCCTTGCCGAGGCCGCTCACCATCGACGAGAAGAACCCACCAGACTCCTTGGGCATATCGAGGTCGAGTTTGTCGACCACGATGGTCGCCACCTCCCGGCTGGTGACGATGCCGGACTGGGTTTCGGCCAGGCTCTTGGCCATCGAGGCGTCGATGACACCAGGCTGGTCACTGAGGTCGACACCCGTCGTCGTCAGGAAGGTCGCCTCCCGGCCGCGGATCAACACCCGCGTGGTGGAGGTGTACTTCTCCGCCGACACGAACGACCCGCCGAAGGCGATCAAACCGCCCAGGACAGCGATCACCGGGATACGCCAATAGGCCTTGAGGAGTGCATTCATGTCACTCACCTGCTTTCTGTCGGGCCCCGGCGCCAGATGGCGGCCAAGGATGTTCGCTGTTGGTTTCCTGCGGTGTTGTGTCCATGGACGGCGCCGTGCGTCGGCGCTTGATGCCGTCGATGGACATGAGGGCTGCTGCGCGCCCTCCTAGGGCGGCTGCGGCCAGCCAGCGGAGCGGATTCCACGGCTGGGGGGCGTGGTGGTTGCGCCAGTAAAGGTAGGCGCCGGTGTGAAAGGCCCGGTTGAGCCGGGGCGGGTAGCCCTTGGCCCTGGTGCCGCCCTCGTCGTGCACGACGCGAGCGGCCGGCTCGCACCACACCTCGTAGCCGGCGTCGGCCAGGCGATGACACCAGTCGGCGTCCTCCCAGAACATGAAGAAAGCCTCGTCGAAGCCGCCGGTGACATCGATCGCCGAGCGGCGAACCGCCATGGCAGCACCCGACACCCAATCCACCCGAAACGCCTCATCGAGGGTGCCTGCCCGGGTGGCCAGGTAGCGCCGAGAGAACCTGTTGTTGGGAAACCATCTACTCAGCGGCGAGCGCCGACCGAACAGTGCCACGGCCGGGCTTGGGAAGGCCCGTGCTGTGAGCTGATCGGAGCCGTCGGGGTTGACCAGGCTGGGAGCGACAACCCCGGCATCGGGGTGGTCGTCGAGGAATGCGACCAGCACGTCGAGGGCGCCCGGATCGACCAGGGTGTCGGGGTTCAGCACCAACACGTGGCGCGAGCGTGTGGCGGCGAACCCGGCGTTGTTCGCGGTGGAGAACCCTGAGTTGCGACCCATCTGAATCAACCGGCACCGGCCCGCCAGAGCCGCCTCGGTGCCGTCGGCGGAACCGTTGTCGACCACGACCACGTCCACGGTGCAGTCGGTGCCGAGGGAACGGATCCGCTCGACGCAGGCCGCCACCAGGTCACGACACTCATAGGACACGATCACCACCGCCAGGTCGGCGACCACCTCGACGCTGCCACGGGGAATGGAGGAGGCCACTCCGGCGGCGACGCTGTCACGCCCATGGACGTCCAAGAGGGTCGACGACATCAGAAGGCACCCTTGCCCACGAGGACCACCAGCATCGTGCGCCACATGATGCGAAGGTCGAGGAGCAGCGTTTGATGGGCCACGTAGCGGACGTCGAGTGTGAGCCGCTGGCGCACGGTGAGCAGGCTTCGGCCCGCCACCTGTGCCAGCCCCGTCACGCCTGCCTTGGTAAAGAGACATGCCAGTTCCTCGGGCCGATAGAACTGGATCAGCTCGGGAAGATCCGGGCGGGGTCCCACCAGCGACAGGTCGCCGCGCACGACGTTGAACAGGTTGGGCAGCTCGTCCAGCGTGGTGCGTCGCAGCCAACGGCCAACCCGGGTGTTTCGCGGGTCATCGGCCAGCTTGTAGAACGACTCGGCGAAGTCGGCGTCGGAGAAGTCATAGTCGTAGAGTTCGGGAAAGCGCACCCGGGCGTCGCTATACATCGTTCGAAATTTGTAGAACCGAAACGTCCGGCCTCCACGGGTGACCCGCTCCTGGCGAAAGAGAGCCGGGCCAGGGGAGTCCAAACGAATGAGGATCGCCAGCACGACCAGCATCGGGGCCGCCACCACCAGCAGCGCCAGGCCCCCCAGCAGGTCGACGCCCCGCTTGGCGAACTTGTACACCAGCGAACGGTTGGGAAGGACCAGCAGTTCGGCTTGTTCCAGCCGACGATCGACGTAGTCCTCCAACGCCTCATCGCTTCGGCGGAGCTGGCCGAGAGTAACCGTCGAATTCGTCGACACAGCGGCCCGCCCGAGGTCGACCCCAGGCAGCGTTGCATTCACCGCCACATGCAACGACCCATCGAGTCGCCGTGGCGCCGCGGTGCCGACCGGGTTGGGCAACCG
>ERZ724520.1125-NODE-1125-length-13763-cov-4.479136_pt1 | contig 13763 bp, 13 predicted proteins | sample MGYA00376053_ERZ724520 | MGnify/ENA primary metagenome ERZ724520 (study PRJEB28724, sample SAMN07190886) | activated sludge metagenome | isolation source: activated sludge of sewage treatment plant in Hong Hong | place: USA: Christiansburg, Virginia | collected... | reverse complement strand
TATTCGTTTCTAGAGTAGAGAAGAAATTGATATCAATAACGTTATCCAAAGCTTGAATAGCGATCTTTACTGTTTCTACAAGTTCATCCCAGTCAAACAATTTTATCTTTTCTTCAAAGCTCAAATCTGCTACCTTGATTCCCACTCCTGGTTTTGATGTGAATCTACCAAGATTGAGTGAAGCAAGCGTACATGTTGCTGTGCTGTCTGGTCTGTTTGCGATACTAATTTCTGTACACATGTTCGTACTATGAATCATGGCGTACGGTTTAGCTTGGTTTCCACGATTGTGGGCATCTTTGAAATTGAGCCAATAGTTACCAGTTTTAGCAGCTCTTACTAGAATATCTTTGTATAATTCTTGTGCTTTTACTTTTTCTCGATTTTTAAGTTCTCCTTTTTCTGCCAATTCAGCATAGTGCCAATAGAGAGTTTCAAATTCATCTCCCCAAGATTCATCAAGTCCTTTAGCCGTTCCTGGATCAAATAAATACCAATCTCCGTTTACTTCTACTTGTTTCATGAATAAATCTGGAATCCACAAAGCAGTGTTGATTTTTCTTGCTCTCACCGCATCATTACCATTTGTTTCTTTCAAATCCAAGAAGTCGTAGATATTTCTATGCCATGGTTCCATATATACTACAATATTCGCAGCTCTTTTACCGCCTACTACCACACTATTGATAGTTGTGTCAAAAATTTTAATAAACGGAATAGGACCGCATGAACCTGTATTTATCGATCTAATTGGCGAACCCAATGCACGAAGTTTATTGATAGACATTGCTACTCCACCAGTATACTTTACATACAGTGCAGATTCTTTAGCCTTATCCATAATGCTCACCAAATCATCTTCTACCACACCAATAAAACAAGAAATAAGCTGATGGAACTTCGTACCACTGTTCATCAAAGTTGGTGTAGCGTGGAGATATTTAAATCTGCTTATCTTATCATATATTTTGAGAGCAAATCCTTCTTTATCCTCTTCATTGTAGCTCAGTCCCATAGCCACTCTCATCCACATCCATTGTGGTTTTTCAAGTAAACTTTTATCATAATCTCTTACCATATATCTATGTTTTACTGTATCCAAACCGAAGTAAGTCCACAATCCATCTCTTGTATAGTCCATAGCCAACTCCAATGCTCACAAGTCATATTCTAATAATCTAGGATCGAGAAGTTCTTGTTTGATACCGTAATTCACGTATTCAGAAAAAGATTGGAATTTACCATTTACAGATTTTTCAATCATTTTATTTACCTGCTTTGTAGCAAGAGCATCATATTCTGGGTCCTCAGGAATGAGTCCTTCGAGTGACTTCAATAAGAGATGATCAATTTCTTCAGTAGACACCTGATCTGGAAGTTTAAGTTCAAAATTCTTGATTACCTTAAACATCATCATAAAAGGATCCATAATTTTGTTTCCTTCAAAAAGATATCTAATTGCATCAATAATCTTTTCTGTTTTGAATGGTTCAATTCTTCCATCACGGTGAATAACTGTTTTTGCCATTTGGGATTAGAGATTAGAGTTAAAATAAAATTGAGTATTCTATAAATTATGTATTGAAAAAATATATTCTGATAAATGATTCGTGGGGAATCTTAAAGATTAATGGTCAAATCCTCCTGTTGGCTTTCGTCCATCTTCAGTTTTTCGAAGATTTTCTCCTTTCTTCTTCTTGTTTTGGTCAAGTTTTTTTGAAGTAGTTCTCCTTTTAACGTCGCCTTCAGGATTTACATAGTCACCCCCTTTCCCGAATTTAGAGGGAACATACTTCTTTGGTTCCTTTTGTTTAGAAGTGACAGCGAGAGCTCTCGCCGTTTCCTCTTTTGATTTCTCAAGCAATTTTAGATCTTTTTTTTCTTCCTCTGGAAATAAGTAACCTTGTACCATTTCTTGTTCTGGAGCGATAGTTTTTTTCATAATGATGTATAAACAAAATAAAATCAGCTTATATATTATTTAATTATTTGTCCATATTTCCATCTCCTGTCTCGCTATAACAATTTCTACACAGTGCCATATACGCATCAGATCCAGCTACGAGTACCTGCTTATCGATAGGCGACATACGGTAACTGTAGTGAGCATGAGCACCGCACTTGGTACAGATAGCATGAAGTTTTATCACTGTATCTGCGATAGACATGAGGTTTGGTACCGGTCCGAAAGGTCTCCCCTTCGAATCCAAGTCCAACCCCGCCAATATTACTCTCACTCCTTCGTCAGCTAATTTATTACACAAATGCACAATATGTTGGTCAAAAAACTGTATTTCATCGATTCCAATTACGTCGTAGTTTGTACTCTTGATTGCTTCTACGATATCACTTGTTTTCGTTACCATGATGGACTCCAATTTAGCTCCGTCATGAGATATAATATGGTTTGCTTCGCTCCTATTATCGATTTTTGGTTTAAATAATATGATCTTTTGTTTCGCAATCACGGCTCTTTTTACTCTGCGGATAAACTCCTCTGTTTTACCGCTGAACATTGATCCGCAGATCAGTTCGATTGAGCCAAGTGTTTTTTGCTTTTTCATTTTTCAAATTTTATCCAAATTAATCAATAATATTCCTCTGTAATTTATGCACCCATTTGATCAGTATTAGTTTCTAGGTTTTGTTCTTCTTTCTGTTTATTTTCCATGAATTCATTGAATATTTCCCATTGCGCTTTTTTACAACTCATTTTCCACTTACAAGATGGACTTGGTCAATTTTCACAACATTTTGGTTTTTTAGGCTCATCGTAAGTAGTAATATTTGACATAGGAGCATAATTTATAAAATAATTTATGATCTGATTAGAAGTTTGTGTAATTGATAGGAGTAGTCTCAAAGAAGTTTTGTAAGGTAGTAAGATCTTGTTTCTTGAGGAATCTTAATGGATTATCTGGAATCAAATAGTACGCATTAAATCCTAGTTCTTCGAGTCTTCTGTCAGTTACATATTTCAAATATTGTTCCATTTCTGCATAACTCAATCCATTGATAGTATTTCCTTCAAATTGTTCTTTTACAAACTCAAGTTCGAGTTCTGTACATTCCACAATAGTAGTTTGTATAAGCTTGACAAATTCTTCATCTTGTGCTATTTCTGGTGACTCTTCTAATATAGCTAGTATAAGTTCTATACCCAATTTCAAGTGGAAACTCTCATCAATCAGCACCAAATCGATACCATTGCTCACATTAGTTAATTTCCCCATCTCTCTAAATGCCAAGAATAAAGCAAAAGCACTATAGAAGAAAATTCCTTCTTGAATAATACTACTGAGTAAGATTGCATGAAGAATAGCTTTCTTGCCTTCTTTTGAGTCTGGATCAATACCACCATTTGAAATACTAATCTTATCTGCTGCCTGAGCTACCCAATCTTGTTTTTTCTTCAACAATGGATGAACAGAAGTCAGATTATATGCTTTTTCTCTATCCATTTGGAAAGTATTTAAGATGATCTCGAAGAAATCACTATGGATGTCTTCCATGAACATCTGTACAGTCATTGCTTGTTTTACTCTAGGATCAATGATATACGGATAAAAAGATTCTCCCAATACATTTTGAACCAACAATTCTGAAGTTACAAAATAACCAATAAGATTTTCAAACATCGCTCTTTCTTTGTCTGCCATGCCATGCCAGTCCATCAAGTCCTGACTAACTTGAATTTCTTCAGGAAACCAAATTGCTCTTTTTTGTTGAACATATAAATCATAAAAAACTGAACCGCTATCATTGAGCTTAATACCGTCTGTTACCTTCTTTTTCCCTAATACTGGCATATGATAAGTTATAAAATCTAAATAAAAAAAGCAAAACCAAAGTGAGTATTTTGCAAATTTTGCATAATATATTAAGACAGTTTAAACCAAATTTCACGCTTATTCAAGCGATACAGATATTGACATTTTACAAATAATTCACATCTTCCTATTGAAATGATGAAAGTCGGTTTGATAATAGTATTATGAATAATCTGAATATAAGTAGATTGGTTGACATGTCAAACAGAGCGTATTTTATGTCTCAAAACAAGCTATTTACCTACGTTTTACATAAAAGCATGCTTCTTAATCAAAATATCTTGATATTTGAGCGTTCTTCTCTACTATTCTGAGACATATGTCGGCCTTAGCTCAGTTGGTAGAGCACAGGTTTGTGGTACCTGTTGTCGCGAGTTCGATCCTCGTAGGCCGACCCACTGGATTATTAACACCGCCTATGCGGTCTAAAATAGAGTATATAAGGGATTTCTGAGGGGTTTGAAAAGATCCTTTTTTTGAATAGTAAATTTTACCCCCAAATAGAACCCCAATTAAAAGTTGTTTTGTATCAACGTCCTGTAAGTCCCATACGGCTAAAGGATTTTCTATTATATCTATAAAATCATTGTAAACTGAATCAAACTCATTCTGCGTTAAATGTTCCTTTGCAATATCCTCAATTAATAAATCTTTCTCTTGTTCTAACTCTCATCGCTCTTGTTCCATTTTCTTTATCAATGTTTGATTTGTAAGCATATAGAACTTAGATTGTAGTAACTCTACTTTCTTTTCTATCTCTCTTATCCTAGCTCTCTTTTGAGATAGTACACTATTAAATAGGCTTTCTTTTTGACCAACCACACTATTAAATATCTCCTTTAAAAGTAACACAATTTCTGGCTTTGGTATAAGTAGCTTTAATAATTCTCTGAACTCCTCATGCACTTTGTCTACAGAAACACTTCTTCTAAGTTCCTTAGGAGCTTTTTTCGAGTTAATAAGATAGTAATCATAATATTTTCCTAGTTTTCCTTTTGAGGGACTTGCGGTAAAAGGTATCTCACACTCTGGACAAAATAATAATCCTCTTAATGGATACTTATCGCTTGTATCCTTTCTAGGTCAGTATTTATTGTTTCATTTTTTATCTAGTCTATCCAATATTTTATGAGCAGTTGATATACTTATTAATGGCTCTCGGTGACCCTTAATAGGCTCAATAACATCATAAGCAGGATATATCACATGACCAGTATAAAACATCAATTTTTCTATTTCAAACAATCTATTTGCAAAGTCTATATAAAGCTTTCATGGGTTAGCGGAGTGACTATTTGATCTCAGCTTTTTTTCATTAAAGTAATTTATAAGCTGTGTTTGATTGACAATTACTCCATTAGCAAACATCTCTAATCATTCCTTAATAATAGAGGCTTGTGGCTCTTGTTTAATGATCCTACTTACTAATTTATGACCTACTTTCTCTTTTATTCTAGTATATCATGCAGGCTCTGGAAATGGTCGATTTCATTCCAATATTCTTGCCCTCATTCCATTCTTAGTCCTTACCTTAATTTTACGTCTTTCATGCTTTGCAAACATATAATTCATATCTTGTATTAGTTCGCTATTCTCATCATTTCATAAAATAGGGTTCATAGTAGCTACTACTTTACAACCTGTAGCTTCTATTCTTTGATGTATTTCATAAGTAGCTCATAAATCATCACTTCTTGATATCCTAGAATACTCAGTGATAACAAAGTAATGAATTTTAGTATAATTTTTGTTCTCTTCCTCCAGATACTTTATGGCTGCCAATAATCATTCTCTTTTTAATTCTCCACCACTGATTGCTTCATCTTCAAACTCTCTATCTAATTCCCAATTATGATCCTTACAAAATACTTTTATAGTGGATGATTGTCCTTCCATTCCATATCATAGTTTAACTTGTTTTTCATCAGAAACCCTTACATAAGCAATAGCTCTGTATGCTCAATCATGAACTAAAGCACCCTTTTTAATTATCTTTCAAGTCCTTATGTCGTAGTGTCATCTATTTTCTTTATAGGACTTCTTTTTAGTAGTCATTGGCCATTTCAAATATATCATTAAAAGAACATTCGAAGTATTCTACTAATATTCACATAGTCTGATAAGATATCTTACTTGGTTTGTTATTTTGTATATTAGATAATTGTTGAAATGATAAGCCTGTTTCTCTAGAAACTTGCATGAGTGTTTTTGATTTATTTTTTATCAAACTCTTTATATTATTCTTTATCATAGTATCTAAGCATTATTGAGTAAATAATTCTGAGTTCGATATATTTTATTTTTTATATTAGGAAAATCAACTATAATTGAAAATGAAAAAAAAGGCTTAATAGCCTCTTTTCTTGTAATGATTTTCTATAACAATGTTTGCAATAGCCATAAGATAATCAATCATTTGCATGATTTCTTCGTCTGTATAGTTATTAGCAAAAGATCATAGAAGTTCTTTTGCTTTTTCTAAGCTCATACTTATAAGATTTTTGGTTATTTTGACCCTATCATAGGAGTATACAACCTGTCTCATAAAGATTCTCACCAAAGAGATATTATAACAGTAATATTCTTGCACTCAAAAGCAAATACTTTTGTTATTGTTTATATCTCTTTCTTCTGTATCCAGTTATGGCTGTTGGCTTTCAGTTATACTCTTCTATAGTTGTACTAGATGTAACATTACCATCATTCATGAATCATTTGTATTCATTTATCTTACTTAAGTCCTGATCTCTGAACTTAGCATCTAAATAATTAATATCTCCCTTATTAATATCTAATTTAATCTTAAAGCTCGCTTTTGTATTTATAGCTTCTTGTATATCTTGAAATACTTTTACCATTTGAGTTCTTCATAAATTGCTATACTTAGACTTAATAGATTCTATGAGTTTGATGGAGTTATCATTTGTTAAGCCCCTAAATCCATTTCAAAGGTTAATACATAGGAAATAGAGTGGAGCGTATTTATGCAAATCAATATCCTCAATAACCGTATAAGTTTGATCATAGGGATCAATAACTAAAAACAAATTTAAATCGGAAACTATGGTCAAGAATCGTAAGTATGCGGCTATTTTATTATCAAACTGAACTTGGGAAAATTTAACCTTTTTCTTGATCTTGCTAGTTGCCTCGTCTCCATTCATTTGAATAGAATTAGTAATATAAGGAACTAACAGTTTTGCAGATTTAAATATCGATCATTGCTTTGTCGAATAAAAGAACTTATTCTTAGTAAGATAATGCTTTATATAGTTCAAGTTATAATTTAATGAACGTAGGTCAGTTATATTACCTTTTATGAGCTCCTCGTAACTATTTTCTTCTAAGTACATGAAGTACTCTGGTTCAAATACATCCTCAAATGTTTCAATGTAGCTATGATCAAGCAAATCTGTTAGTATCAATTCATAAGACTTCATATCCTCATGCTCCCATCATGACCAAAAGGATCTATTAGTAATAATAAACTTTGACCATAAGACAGATTCACTATCCATAATATCTTCATATTCTGAATTACTACAATACTCTTCATAGCTTATAGGTGCTTGAAACCTAAGATCAATTCCGATCTCCCTAATTATTGAGTTATTGGTTAAAGTTAGTTTGAGCATTGCATCTTTAATCTATTCTTTTCAATACTCTATAAAATAAAAAACGAACTTAGGATGTTGCACTGAGCTTATAGATATATTAGAGTTAGTTTCAATCTGGTTTTACTTTAGTCATTGTGTCTGGTTGAAGTTTCTAATGGTGATTTTTTTGATATATATTGGCAAATAAGCTCTTATCTTTTTTTTTATCTCTTCATCATTTTTTCACTCTACTCTAAATCATGGTAGTTGAGTTGAGGATGCTTTGTAATAAGTTTCTCAATAGTTATCTATTTGCTCTATTAATTGGTATTCTATTTTGTGTCTTGCAGGTATTTTAATTATAGCAGGTGATTGATGTGTTTTTTTAGGTGCAGGTGCTTTTCTCAACTCCTTCAAAATTCTTAGTCTTTCTGCATAGGAAATACCCTCTGGGAATACCTTTCTTTGTAGTTCAAACATCTCAATCTCTTCTTGAGTGAGATTAGTCTTTCGAGATTCATTAGGGTATTTTTTTTCGTACTCCTCCAATTCTTTAGCATGTTTTTTGAGAGCTTCGTCTCCATAATGTAGCATAATACAAATGATTTATCATTAAATTGCCTGAGTATCATCTTTTTTATCTTTCTAATCTACAGCATTAATTATAGCAGAGCATCTTCTAATTTCCTTTTTGCCGACCTTATATCTGGCATTGAATCTATGACTTTATTCAATAATATAGGATTCACAAATTTAAAATTGATGTTCCCAACTTTTGCCTGATTGTCGTAATCATTATTTATTAAAGAATTTGCTATACCCATATCGCAGTCTGTGTGTCAATCAACGTAATAGACTGTCCATTGATAGGCGTTATACAATAAATTAACGCTCAAAGACCGATCTTTTAAGTTTTCTTTTTTAGTAGTATTAGGAAGCCTATCTACTAGTTGATTGAAGAAACTAATTATTTTTAGAAGCGAACTAACTTCAATCCCAACATCGTACTTTTTTTTAGCTCACTCTAAAAACTCTAAATATTTCTCCACATCTTTTTTACGATCTTCCATGCTTTTACTTTCATCAAAATGAATTGCATTATTTGATAGTTTCTCTATCTCTTCTCCATGAATATGGTTTCTAAAATAATCATCAAAAATTTCTTCTATTTTTTCAACTTTATCATTGATATAAAGCATTACGTTTTTTAACATAACTTCAATATCTTCATTTTCAAACAGATCCAATCATTCATTTTTGATTCGATCTCCAAATCCTTCTCAATCATTACGTGATACTAAATCGCTATGATTATTACCTAAATAATATAAAATAAATTGATATATGGAGGTCATGTCCATATCATTATATGATTTTATTAGTGTTTCTACATCTACGTTCGCATCTTTTAAGGATTTTTTTAATGATTCGATTAATTCTTCTTGATCTGGTTTGATCATAAGTAAATAATGATAACAGTCAGCTACTTGTAGCATAGAAGTTGATTCATTCTCCCCTATAAAAACTGAGTCCCTAAATGGATTGATAGAAAAATCACCTCATTCAGCATCCTGAGTTTCGATTTGTTGGTTTTCTACCTCTTTTCCCTGACTAAGTATTCACCTAAACAACCTTCTGAGAAAACTATCTCATGACACACCATAGATTATATATATTATTCCTTCATAGTATATTATATCCACTATAAGCAAGAATAATAATCAGTACAGCAGTATATTGCCATTTGTATCTTCATATGTCATAATAATTATTCATACAGTAATCATGACTAGAAGCACAAATATTACGTTATACAACCTGTGCCATCATCTGTTTTTAAAACTTGTTTGCGGGTTCATGAGTATAGTAATAATAATAAAAAACGACCTTTAATAGCCGTTCCTCTATATCTTATTGTTAAATAATCAGAATAAGGGGACAACTTACGGCTCTAGGTTGCGACACCATCCACAATCCCCTACAAGAGAGCACTGCGTTGAACCGCAAATTGCCCTCTTTTTCTCGTAAGGTTATTGTTATGGATGATGTCGCATAACGATTATTACATATCCCGTATGTTTTTTCAATCAGAAAAGTACGCAATGATATTACTGCATTAATTCGCATAATTGTGTAATTTAGACTATATTTAAATGAGCATTGAGTATAGGGAGGATTTCATTCAATAAAAAATTCCTTGCATTGGTAGATATTTTTAATTATTACAAGTAGTACAAATGTACTACCTTTATCAATATTAGAGTTTATCAATGCTTATTCCATACTTTGAATCTATTTCTGCTTGATTTCCATCGCCTGCAAGAGACGATACTAAGTTTCAATTGGATTTTAATACTTATCTTGTTGATCATCCTTCTTCTACATTTACAGTTAGAGTTAAGTGAGATAGTATGAAAGATGCTGGTATTCATGAGAATGATCTTGTAATTGTAGATAAATCACTCAAACACAAATCATGAGATATTATCATTGCACAAGTAGATAGGGAATTTACTTTGAAATACTATATGGTTGATGATAAAGGTAGGGGTTATCTTCAGCCTGCTAACTCAGATTATCCACCTATTTATCCACAAGAGGAGCTTATTATATTTGGTGTTATTTCAGCTGTGGTGAGGAAATATACCTAATAAGATATTACTATTCAATTACACTCAGTATACAACGATTGCACCTAGTGTTTGGCGATGTATTTATTACTCTAAAATATGCTCCTACAAGAATCCAATAAACTCTATTGTTTGATTGATTGCGACAGCTTTTATGCAAGTTGCGAGATTCTTCGTAATCCTAAATTACAGGGTAAAGCGGTGTGTGTTTGCAGAGATAAAGATATTGTATTGGCTAGTAGTTACGAAGCTAAGAAGCTTTGAGTTAAGACAGGAACAGCAAGCCGAGATGCTAGAAAGATACTAGGTAATCATTGAGTATTTATTGAGCCTGACTTTGCTTGGTATGGGATTATTAGTAATAAGCTGAATCAGTTTCTGGATTCCTTCGTCAATCATACTGAAGTATTTAGTATTGATGAGACCTTTTGTGATATAACCTGATTACCTGAATTGTATAAACTCACACCTGAAAAGTTTGCCTATTACCTCAAACTAAAGATAAAGAAAGAGATTGGTATTCCTACGAGTATTTGAGTAGCAAGGACTAAGTTACTTGCTAAGTTATTTTCTGACATCAACAAATCATTTGGGGAATATGCGTGATTAGATGATGATATGAACGATGCTTTATTTAAGACCTTAGATGTGGATGAGATATGCTTTATCTGAGAGGCTAGGTCTGAGCATCTGAGAAGTCACTGATACACTACAGTTTATGATTTCAAATATGCTGATCATAACTTCGTAAAGAAGCTACTTGGCATGGATGGATTGAAAGTACGAATGGAGCTACATAACTACAATATCCTAAGCTTTGCTAATACACAAAAACCTAAGAATATCACAAGATCAAGATCGTTTCATCCAGAATTTACTAAGGATAAGGAATTACTTTGGTGTCATCTGTTGCACAACGTGGATAAGGCATATAGTGAAATGATTAAATGGAAGCTAGCTACAAGATATATCAGAGTAAGACTTAAGGACAAAGATTTTCTTAGTCATAGTCAGGATATGCGATTGGATCACTATACCAATGATAAAGCTACACTTCTCAAACATATTAAAACATTATTTGATCAATGATACAAGTCTTGGATTTGGTACAGAACTACAGGAATTGTCTTTTGACCACTGAAAGATACATTGCACCTACCTAAGGACGACTTGTTTACTTATCATATTTCTCAAAGATCTGTAAAGATACAGTCTACTGTAGATATGATAAACAAAAGGTATGGCAAAGATTGCATAAGTAACTGATCCTTAAGTCAAAACACCATTTATAATAAGACTGAGGCTAAAGATAACTTTATAAGTTTTGAAGTTTAATAGCATTAAGCCTACTTATGTCATCTCATACTTTCATTCCACTTCATCATACAAAAAGGTTCAATCACTCCATTCTACAAGAAACTTCATAGTGTTTTAAAACTGCTTTATGACGGTTTTGAATATCCATTTTCTTTGTGATGTAGCTTCAATGAGCAGTGTATATAGTATAAATGTTTGAGATATTTATTCTCTATTACTCTAGCCGAAATCATAAGGCTATGGTATATATTTTTTATGTTATTTGTTGACTATAAACTGAGTAGATTATACTTAATAACTATACAATCCCATACTTTTTATATAACTTACTTGATCTCATGTTTTCAGCCATTAAATGCATCGCTAAATCTAGTTTTCAACTCAATCTTAAGTATCTAGCAAACTTCTTTGTAGGCTTGCCGTTTCTATACTTATATTTTATGGATTTATATAATTCCTCTAGATATGGATATCATCAAAAAGTAAAACCTCTTAAGGGTCTACTTTCTAATTGGGCGGAGTAGCATAAGTTCATTGCTTTTCTATCACAAAACCATCAATTTGATTGTAAGTAGAGTTTTGTACATCTTCTTCCCGTACAAGGACATAGGAACCAGTATCTATATCATCCGAAGTTACTTGATGTTTTATCAAGTTTTATCTTATAATTAAGCTCTTTTTTGTTTCAATTAGTGGTATCTGTGGAAGTAAATATTACTTGTATATAGTCTTCCTCACCTATATTCACGATAAAGAATATACTTCCCGTAGGTCTTCATGCTCTTGAGAAATTTAGAGTTCCTTTTCAATATCCTTTCTCTATATATCTCCATTTGTAAAAATCCTTTATTGAGATATTTTTATAATCATCAACTGTATCTTTTCATCCACGTAATCACATGATGAGCATTGTTAATCTTAAATAGATTTTGTAGTAATTATATCTCTTAGATGGTGCTTACTGTCGTTGGCTTTAGGGAGTATAACCACATAAATGAACACTTTGGTTATTTCCCCCCCCCCACTACAGCATCTAAAGATTTAATTGGGTAGTTATACAACTAGAAGTCTTATATATAAAAACAATAATAGATCAAAATGTAGGGGAAGCCCTTGAAATACCCCTTGTTATACCCCTTGAAAAAACACTTGCATTTTCCTCGCAATTTGTTTATACTAGTAGTACTTAATTTGGCGAGGCACTCCGTTTATTCGGGGTGTTTTTGCATACAAAAAATTAGCTTAATAAACTATTTAAGTATATAAGTAATCCTTCCTTTTCTTCCTTCTTCCAGTGGAGAAGGGTTTTCTTGGTTGAGTGCTCGTTTTTGTTAAATAATCAAGAAAGAATTACAGGCAAGGGACACTTATCTTGTTCATTTGCTAATATGCATTCAACCCAATCTTTAAGGTTAGTTATTTCTTGTGGCGTAGCCTCACTAATCTTTTTATAAAGTTCGGGAGGTATACACACTCATCTTGAATGACTTTTTAATCTCTCTTTTATAGGTCAAGAAATTTCATTATCCTGATGAAGATCAATAAACCTACATACATCTAAAGAGAACTTTTGAGTATAATTAATTAATTCTTGATTTATATGGCCTCTGGTGCTAATAATAACAACGTTTTTACTGGAGTTAGTTATTAGTTTATCTACAATATATTGAAAATCACCATCTCCCGAAAACAGTACTAATACTTCTCGTTTATCCTTTTGTTCACATATATCATATCACATTTCAGTATCTACATTTCCCTTCTGTTTACCTCCTTTTAGCTCTAGTTTTTTAAAATAGAAATGAAATTTTTGATCATTAAATTTTTTCTCTAGAGCCAATTTCCAGTTAAACTGATTAACATTAAGCTTATCATATGCTCAATAAAATCCCACATGAGTTATATTCCTATTTAGGAGAAGGGAAGACAAAAATTGCTTCATATCATACTCCCAACCTAATGTATATTTAGCGTGATATAAATTTGAGAAATCAATGTACACCCCTATTTTTTTGTCACCTAGAAACTCAAATATATCTGGATATTGATATTCTCAATTTTTGAGCATAATTAAATATAATAAGAAATAATGGTATTAGCATAAAGCTTTGAGGATTTTTCTAGCTTGATAGTAAGAATATTATAATCAAAAACAACCCATTTTTGATCTATATTCTAGTTAAGTACTGCACTCTACACGTTTTCATTACTATTACATCACTATTAATGATAATTAAAAGGTTTACTTCACTTCTATACAGTCTATAGGATTATAATTATCCTAGAGGTATCTACTTTAGCTTATTAACACTCAGCTTATACCTCCATACTCCTAATTTTCCCCTTTCTTATCAGTGAAACTAAACAATCTATTTTATCACTATTCACCT
>ERZ724520.1124-NODE-1124-length-13764-cov-4.186447_pt1 | contig 13764 bp, 15 predicted proteins | sample MGYA00376053_ERZ724520 | MGnify/ENA primary metagenome ERZ724520 (study PRJEB28724, sample SAMN07190886) | activated sludge metagenome | isolation source: activated sludge of sewage treatment plant in Hong Hong | place: USA: Christiansburg, Virginia | collected... | reverse complement strand
CCAGTTTTTGATGGTGAACTTGAAGTTCGCTAATTCCTTACCTATGGAAAAAATCCGCATCCTCGCAGATGGAACGGTAATTGAAAATGGTCCAGATGTTGTTCCTGATACGATTGTACGTGTTGAGAAGCTTTTAGATCAGCAAGTACTGCGTGAGCGTATCAAAAGTGGAGCGTATGGTCTGGTGGTAGGTATTGATGCGAGTGGCCGAGTACCAGCGCTCCTGATGCATAAAATCGTACAAGGTTTTAGGCAAACACCACTACAATTTGTTGCAGGGAAACGCACGTATGGGCATGATGATGAACAAAATCGAGCTAATGGCATTGGCTCAGTTATATATGGTATGCGTGATACCTTAGAAGATCAGGGTGGGGGTAGAGTTTTGATTGTTGACGATGTTATCAATAGTGGCGATGCACTCACTGACATCTGTCGTGAAATGCGGGCTCTTGGTATGACCTTTGATGTCGCAGTATTAGGTGCGATTGGAACTGATAGTGAGAGCACCACTGATGGGCAAGCCAAAAAATTGGGTGGAGAAATTTTTTATGCACAAATTGATCATTCGACCAGTAATTCATTTCCTGAAATTTATGGTCGGAGCGATTACTCTGGTGTAGTAAAAACGCCTGGAGCAATCTACGCGCAACCCGCAGTCTTACATGATGAGAGTAATTTTCATGACACCCGCGTTGCCATTGATAATGCTGCCTCAGTTTTAATCGCAAAATTAGAAAATCAATAGTTTCTCTTTCTAGCTATGCCAGTCTTTTTCGGCGTAAATGGAAACAGTCCGGCGTTTGCGTGCCCGTCCCTTGAGCACATGCTTATGCGAGCGGTAGATTTTGTGGATGATGAATTTTTCACCGAGGAACTCCGTTAAGGCTTCTTCAGTGTAAACATATTCCGGTACACCAATGACTGGGTGGATGTAAGTGTTTTCTTCTTCAGCTGGTGCGTCCTTGAGGAGGCGACGGGTGTGGAGGTCACCATCCGCGAGGAAGGTTTTCATAAAGAGGAAACCACCTGGTTTGAGGACTCGGAAGATTTCATCACGCAAAACGGTGCGTTCGGCAGACGAGAGGAAGTGAGACGACATCATATCAAGCACGAGTGATTGTGAGTTGTCTGGTACGGTAATCGGACCAGCAATTGACCGGGCTTCGTATTGGAGCGGCAACCCGGTTGAGGCGACCTTCGCCTGGGCTACTGCCGCGGTGGAGATATCGTATCCAACACCTTGCATACCAAACTGGCGAGCGAGGAAGATGAGATTACGTCCATTACCGCAACCAACATCAAGAGCAGACTCACCGGGAGCCAACACATCCTCACGCTCTTGGCGGGGGATGAAGCGAGTGAACTTCTCGAGGTCTTCACTATGATCAGTTGAGAGCTTGAGGTGATTGGCGTTTTTGTACTCATTATCCCAAAAAGTCGCGCCGTGTTGTTTGCGCTTTTGTTTGCGAATGAAGGGTCGTTTTGCCATGAAGTGAGTAAACGAGCGTAGCGATTATTACGAACTTCGTTCCCGATTCGCCCCTTCCTAGGGCGAATCGCTGGAACCAAAATATTCAGTTGCTACACAATCAAGAAAAGTCTTGAATCGACGTTAATAAGATTATGGCATAAAAATAAGCACTTTACAAGTGTTGCCAACATCGCTCCAGCGAGCCTGCTCTGGTACAATAGCCCTATATGAAACCCGTTAGAAATAACGAATAAGGTTTTGTGGTTAATTTTGATTTTTTATTTTCATGTCTTCTACTTCTAACGGGTTGAAAAATCCATGGGTTATTTTGGGCGTTCTATTTGTCCTTCTTATTGGTGGCGCTGTTTGGTATTCAGCTGGTGCCAACGACACGTACAATGCCGGTGTTGAGGTAAAGGCACATATCAAGGGTAATCCTGATGCGGCAGTGAAGCTTGTTGAGTATAGTGATTTCCAGTGTCCTGCTTGTGCGCAGTTCCATAGTGTTGTGAAGGAGATTGTTGATGAGTACGGGGATCAACTCTCGTTTGAGTACCGCCACTTCCCATTGTCACAGATTCACCGTCTGGCTGAACCAGCCGCTCGGGCCGCAGAAGCCGCTGGCCAGCAGGGGAAGTTCTTCGAATATCACGACTTCTTGTTTGAGAACCAGGGTACTTGGTCAAACAGTACAAATCCAGCTCAGTTTTTCCTCCAGTATGCGAACGAGGTTGGACTTGATATCGATGAGTTTACCCGTATGCAGCGCTCATCAATTCTGCGTAGTCACGTGCAGTCACAATTTGCCGAAGCACGCGACCTTGGCTTTACTGGTACACCATCATTCCTCCTGAACGGTGAACCAATGAAGTTTCAGACTTTTGATGAGTTCCGTGCTCAGATCATCAACGCGATAGATCCATCAGTAGATGTTACGGGCGGAATGGGTGCTCCAGCCACTGAAGGTGCTGTAGAAACACAGCCAGCCGCTGCTCCAGCTGTACAATTTGGGATTTAGTCTCGGTAAACCGTTGTTACCTTGAGTAACTCAGGATAATGTAATAATTGAGAGTACTTTTCTTCATTTAAACGTGAGGTTACTAGTGTTGCTTCAGTTATTTTGTCCCCAGTACTCGGGTAGTGAAGCACAACCGTATCTTCAATTGCCGCACTTGTTTCAAAAGTGAGCATTTCTATCCGGTCTGCGACAGTTGCCACCGGAAGTTGTGGTATATATCCGACTGATAGTTTATATATCAACTGACCGATGCTAGAGTTTTGCCCAAACAGATTTCGGTCCTTGCCGTGCGAGATTTGCTGCTTGTTGAGCTTAAAAGCATTTTTGGCAATCATGTATTCAGCATATAGAGATGGGGAAGCTTGTAATGATCCCTCTGGCCATTTTGGTAAAAATGCACGGTACGCAATCATGAGTCTCTCAGCGTTGGCAAAGATAATTGCACCACCAAGCCGATGATTATTCATCATAACCGTAAGAGACCAAAAATCATATGTTGGATTTGAGCTACCTAAAGTTTTAGTATACAAATCATGTAAATTGGCATTTTTCTTTTTGCCAATTAAGTCAACATACATCGGACTAAACCAATCCAAGAAATCAGCAGAAAGAGGGGTAAACTCACATACAACATTAAGCTCATCGGCACGAGCTAGTGTTGACCGTATTCTTTTAGCATTTTTTTTACTATAGAATTGCTCGGGATATTCACTGGTTGGTTTTCGCCAGATTTGTTTTGCAGCGTAGGGTATTTCCATAGTGTTACTTTATAATCGTATTAATTTTTAGGCGGTCCCCATACGAAAAAAGTTGATCGTACTTTTTTAGATTTTGTTCGTTGCAGACGAGCGTTGCTTCAGTTATCAGCTCACCAGTTTCAGGGTAGTGAAGGACAAGCGTGTCGGTAGTGAGACTATCAGTATCAAGTTCAAATTTTTCTAAATGGTTGTGTCGAAGTTTTGCATTGCAGCCAACTGACAATTTGAACATAGCAAGACCGATAGATGAATTAATACCATACGGGTTACGGTCTAGACCGTGAGAGAGTGTAGCTTTTTCATGAGTACGTGTATATTCATCCATGAGATACTCAGCATAAAGTGCCGGGTTTGCGGTAAGACTGTAGTCAGGCCAGTCTTTGCTGAATATACGATAGGCAATCGAATAACGTTCTTCCCAACATGAGAAGATACACCCACCAACAATTTTTTCACCTTGCCAGAGTGTGAGTGTTTTATAAACAGAATTTTTGTCTGGTTTGTCTACGGTTGTACCGCGAACATCAAAAACCAGCGGATTGTTCTTTTGGGTAATCGTTTCGTTGTAGAGTGGTATAAACCACTCAAAAAAAATCTCATCTGCTTTGGCAAAAACCGCTTTTATATTGTGTAAGGGAGCTTCAATAATTGCTCGGCTGAGTCTTTTTTTGTCACTTTTGCCATAGTGACTAAGGCTATCGGCGGCAGTTTCTTTGAACCATGAGTGATGGCTGGCGTGGGTAATAACCATATATTTTGGTAACGTGCCTTTACAATACCACACTTTATGGTATTATTCAAGACCTGATAATCCCATCTAACCTCTCTAGTCATGCAAAAACCGCGAAAAGCTAAAAAGAATATTATCGCGTTTGTCGAGCTGGCTCCAGCCCAAGCAATAGAGACGGTGCGAAAAAATCTACCGGGAACCAAAATTCTGGCTTTGCGTGATGTAAAACATCAAGCCAAAGATACCCTAGAGAGCCTCCATGCTGATTTTGTTGAACATATCGACTTTACGAAGGCGCACAAAATTGCCACAGCTTTACTGCCATACCACGACCAGCTTCGAGCCATTACTGCCCGTGGTGAAGCGGGTGCATCACGACTCAGTGAAGTGGTGCCACATGTGCCGTATCTCCGAACACCAACTTCAGATTCGCTCCGCTGGGCAACCGACAAATATGAAATGCGCAAGCGGTTTCGCCTGTTTGATCCAAAAATTACTCCAAAATTTACTCGTGTTAAAAATTCGACAAAAGAAGAATCGGATCGAGTTATTAATAAAATTGGTTTTCCGCTCATTATCAAACCTGGAAACTTGGAAGAAAGTAAGTTGGTCACCAAGTGCTATTTCCGTGAGGAATACGACAAAGCCATTGTTAATATTTTCAAACGACTAAAGGTTGAGTATGCCAAACTAAATCGTTTGCAAGCGCCAACGGTGATAGCCGAACAATATATGGAAGGTGAGATGTATACGATTGATTCGTATGTTGATTCGCGCGGTAAGGTTTGGCACTGCCCGCTGGTAAAGATAAAAACTGGTAAAGATGTTGGATACGATGATTTTTTCAATTATATTCAAATGACACCTAGTGGCCTCAAGATGGAAACGGTCTACAACGCACGCGAAGTGGCTGAGACTGCCATACATGCACTTGGATTACGCAGTGTAACGGCCCATATCGAACTCATGAAAATTGATAATGAGTGGAAAGTAATTGAAGTGGGACCGCGAGTGGGAGGTTTTCGTCCGCTACTCTACGAGTTAAGCTGTGGCATCGATCACTCGCTTAATGATGTGTTAGTTCGCATTCCAAAAACTCCAGTCATTCCAAAAAAATGCCAGGGTCACGCGTGTGCTATGAAGTTTTTTTCTAAAAAAGAAGGTGTATTGACCAGTATTCTTGGACTAAAAAAGATCCAATCACTTGATTCATATCACAGTGTGGCAATCAATAAAAAAGTTGGTGATCGTGCGGTGTTTGCAAAAAATGGTGGAAAGTCAGTGTTTAATCTTTTTATGTACAATGTTGACCGAGCAAAATTGCTTGCAGACATTCGACGGGTTGAAAAGTTGATTGAGATAAAAGTAAAATAAATGGGGACGGGGCAGACATGCCCCGTCTTTGTTTGTTATGATAGTGCTATGGTACGAACCCGCGATTTTGTTCTGTTCCTCCTTGCGGTGGCATTTTTACTCCTAGCAATTATGGGGACTTCGGTCTGGCAGACCTGGCAGTCGCTGCCATTTGTTGCTAGTTTCCTCAGCGAGAGTGATGCCGAGGTGGATTATGCTGCAGATGTGCCGACGCCAGAGGACAACCGAGCGAGCCGGCTTGAAGTCCTCCGGGCTAAAGTAGTTGAACGGCTGGGTGCTAGTACGGTAGCAGAAAGTGAACCTGAGCCAGAACCCGTAGCGCCAGTTACTGTGCCGACCTCTACAACACCGACTGAAGTGGTAACGGTAAAAACCTGTGCTGGCTATCGTACCCTTGCAGTGCAGTGGATACCACAACAGATTATTGCAGAGAATCGTGAGGGCGCGCGCGTCTACTTCGAACGTGGTGTGGCTAATGCACTATCTTCAACCACTCCCGAAACTATCCGGGCAGTTATCTCGCTCCGTAGTTGGCCTTCTGGTAGTAGTGCCTGTCTCCAGGCTGATGTGATTGGTATTGCTACTGATGGTTCCCTCATTCGTAACAATGAGCTCGCTCTCTACACGGTCTTCGGCGGTGATAGTCTTGTCGGTTACTCATTAGATGGTTTTCCGATCTATGGACCGAGCAAAGTAGCGACTGATGCCTGTGGTGGAGCAATCGTCGGTGGACAGTATCGGTATGTGCTTGACGCGGATCGTCCGGGACTCATTACGTGTTTTAGTGCTAGTCCAAGCCAGATAAATTAGCACGCTATGTCTACTCTCATTATCGACATTGAAACGGTAGGGGAGGAGTGGGACAGTTTTGATGCGGTAACCAAAGACGTACTGACGCGCTGGCTACACAAGACAACCACTGACAAAGAAGAGTATCAGGCGAAACTCGATGATATCAAAAATGGTTTGGGCTTTTCGCCGCTAACCGGTTTTGTTGTGGCGCTCGGTGTATACGACCTCGAACGTAAGCAGGGGACGGTCTATTACCAAAACAGTGGTGAAGCCACTGACGAGCGGATTGGTTCGTTTTGGTATCGCGCCCGTAGTGAGACTGCGATGCTTGCTGAATTCTGGGAAGGTGTCGCGCAGTACGAAACGATTGTGACTTTTAATGGCAGGATGTTTGATATACCATTTTTACTGCACCGGAGCGTGGCAAATACTGTCGTGCCGACGGTTGATCTTATGCGGTACCGGTACCTCACGCAGCAAATACCGCCGTACCATGTTGACCTGGCAGACCAACTGACTTTTTATGGTGCGATGACAAAGCGGCCGAGTCTCCATATGTTCTGCCGGGCTTATGGGATAGAGAGTCCAAAGAGCCATGGAGTAGCGGGGGATGATGTGGCGGCATTGTTTGCACAAGGACGCTCCCGCGATATCGCAGTCTATAACACGCATGACCTGCTCGCCACTGCACTCTTGTATGAAAAATGGCGCACCTACCTCGCGCCACCATTATTCCGGAAACCAGCCGAAGAGATTGATTTTCTTGAATAAAGTTGTATAATCTTGTAAATTTGTATAACGAGCGCGGGAGGCGCTAACTTGGTGAAAAAACTATGGAAAGAGTTGGTGGATCGGTCAGGCTGGTGGCAAGATGAGTCTCGCCAACTCAACCTGCAGTGGTTGGTGTTGCCAGGAGATCCAACCGCACGTCGGCCGGAGGACTACTTTATCCTCTGGCGCTGGTGGTGGCGATTCGCATGGAAGTGGTACATCCTCAAAGTCGGGGATGTTGAACTGGACTACCGGTTGGTATTCCTCACTGATTCGGCGCAGCGAATCTCGAAAGCAAGAGTGAAGAAAGATCTTGTCGCGGTCAGAATTGGGCCGCAGAACACTCGCTTCGGACTAGTCAGTGGTCTTAAGGAGTCAGCCTCACTGACAGTTGTAGCTGGCCCGTTTACCTGGAGAGAGATCCAGACGGTCACCGACCGCGAGCTGGCAGCTCGTAAAGGGGTGATGTTCTACGACGCCCAACTGTTCTGAGGGGATCTGGAAGATCAAAAGGGCGCGATCGCAATCGCGCCCTTTGCTATACTGGTAGTAATGAAAAATGTATTGGCACTCCTAGCGGACTGGGCAAATGGTATTTTTGCGGTACTCCTTGCGGCTACCATTGTAGGCATTGACCCACTGTGGTGGCACTTTATTGTCGGTATAGTACTCGCAATGTCACCCGATATTGATGCGGTGCCTGAGCTCCTTGCTCGCGGTAAGGTGGGCTCAAGTGCCGAGCATATGCGTGACCACCGCACCTTCCTTCATTATCCTGTCATCTCGATACCACTTGGTTTATTGGCGTGGTACCTGTTTGGCTACTGGGGACTCTTATGGTTCATGGTACTTTGTCTCCACTTGATAAATGATTTGTATGGGACCGGTTGGGGGTTGGCACTGCTGTATCCTTTTTCGACACGACACTACAAATTTTTCACACGACGGGTGAATCAGACACCATTGCTGCTTCGTGAGACCGGAACGTGGCATGAGCTGCCAGTCAGCGAACGTGAGGTACGAGTGGTAACCTCTTGGTCTCACGAAGAATTGCCGAGCTACATTAAGAAGTATGGTGTTGATGATTGGATTAAGTACTGGTATCTCACCATAAATCCCACCGCTTTGATAGAGTATTCATTGTTTATGCTTGCTATCATACTCATGAGTATCTCTCTGCTATAATTTCTCTGTTATGAAAAAAACTTTTCCAAATGGGTTCTACTGGGGTGCGGCTAGCGCCTCCTACCAAGTCGAAGGCGGTATCGAGAATAATGATTGGGCGAAAGCCGCTCGCGAGGGACGTGTCCCGGTATGCGGTATTACCTGCGATCACTACCATCGCTATGAGAGTGACTTTGATCTCGCCAAAGAGCTTGGACATAATGCCCACCGCTTTTCGATTGAATGGGCCCGGATTGAACCGGAGGAAGGGAAGTTTAACCAGGAAGCGATTGAGCATTATCGTTCCGTGTTGCAAGCACTTCGTGTTCGCAACATCACGCCGTTAGTTACTTTATGGCACTTTACGTTACCGTTGTGGTTTTCGGAACGGGGTGGATTTGAACGAAAAGATGCACCAGAAATCTTTGCGAGATATGTAGAATTTGTCGTTAAGGAATTGGGTTCACAGTTGGTCGTTGTGTCTACCATTAACGAGCCAGTTGTGTATGCAGGGCTCGGGTGGTTAAAAGGGAATTGGCCACCATTTAAACAATTTAATTTTGTTACCGAGCTTAATCAGCTTACATATTCTGGTGATAGAGAAAAGGCGAGACCAAACCGCAGCTTTTGGAATGCGTTTGTCTATTTCAAAGTCCTCCACAACCTCGTTAAGGCTCATAAAAAAGCTTATCGAATGATCAAGAAACATGCACCTCATATTGATGTGAATATCGTCCATCATGTTGTGGCTTATGATGCAAATCATGAATTTAAAAATCGATTGCGGGCAAAATTGCAAGACTGGTTTGTTAACCGCCTACTGCTGCGTCGAGTGGTACGTTTCTCAGATTCTATTGGTCTTAACTTCTATCACTATGTGAAATATGGCGATCGTCCATCATATAAAAAAACTGACATGGGGTGGGAAATGGTACCAGAAGGCATCTATCAAGCACTTCATGTATTAAAGCCTTACAATCTTCCAATTTATATTTGTGAAGCAGGGCTCGCTGATCATGATGATAGTGATCGGGCTGAATACATCACCAAACAAGTTGAGGCGACGTGGCGGGCGATTCAAGATGGTATTGATGTGCGTGGCCATATCTATTGGTCACTCTTTGATAACTACGAGTGGGCGCTCGGGTTTGAAAAGCGATTTGGACTCATCGCTATCGATTACGACACCCTCAAGCGAACTCCGCGTCCATCAGCTTACGTGTATAAGAAAATTATCGAAGACAATGGTCTGATAGAATAATGGCATAATGGCGTGGATATTACTCGCAACCTTCGGACAGTTTATTAGTGCGATTGTTGCGATTCTCGATAAGTACATTGTGTCGGACGCTACCGCGATGCCGAAGCCATTTTTATATGCCTTCTATTCTTGTATTCTTACCGGTGGGTGGGCGGTTATCTTCGCCTTGGGGTATATACCTGGTCTCCAAGACATAGGTTTTCCGCACCTCAAGAATCTCCAAATGCCGTCGTTGACGGTGGTAGCCTTGGCCTTTTTGGCGGCGTACACTTTCTTTATGGCACTCGTATCAATGTACTCCGCTCTGCGGGAGTCTGAGGCGGTGAATGTCATGCCAGTGATTGGTGCGATCTCTGCGCTTATGTCGTTTGGGTTTAGTTGGTTGTTTTTGGATTCGGGCTTTTCCCTCAATCTGCTCTGGGGAGTCCTCGTACTTGCTCTTGGTACCATGATGGTGGCTCAAGGCCTACCCGATTGGGACGCGACCCTCCATGTGTTTCATAGTGGACTCTTTTTTGCCCTTCACTACGTGACAATGAAAGGACTTTTCCTCGAAACGAGTTTTGATGATGGATTCTTTTGGTCACGACTTGCTTTTGTCCTCTTTGCGCTCTCGTGGCTCTTGGTACCGATGAACCTCCGCAAGCTCAAAGAACAAGCCAAGGTCACCACAAGGCGTACGAGTATACTGGTGATCTTTACCAAGATACTGGCCGGTGTCTCAGCCTTTTTGATTCTCAAAGCGACGGATATGGGAGACGTGGCTGTGGTGCAAGCCCTTGATGGAGTGAAGTTCGTCTTTATCCTTCTTATCACTATTTTCTTCGCGGCCTGGCTGCCTGATAGTGCGGCGGTTCACGAACCTCGTCCGCACGAAGTGATGCGACGGGTACTCTACGTGACGCTCATTATGGTTGGCTACTTCATTTTGTTCTTATGATGAAACGACCTCAACTCAAAAAAATCTTCTTTTGGACCCTGGCCGTTATAGGTGTCGGTTGCATCGTGGTAACTGTCTTGGCTTACAAACCAGTTCCTGAACAAATTGCCTACGGTATGTCTTTTAATACGCCGTATGCACGGGAACTCGGACTCGATTGGCAAGAAACCTACGACGCCATCATCGACGACCTTGGTGTCAGACGACTTCGCTTGGCAGCTCATTGGCCAATGGTTGAACCACAAAATGATGTATGGAACTTCAAGGAGCTCGACTACCAGGTCAAAAAAGCGGAAGAGGCAGGAGCCACGATTGTCATGGCAGTAGGGCGACGACTGCCGCGCTGGCCAGAGTGCCATGTGCCAGACTGGGTAGATGCCCTTGATGCAGAGACACAACAAGTTGAACAGCTCACCTACATGACAGCTGTAATTGACCGTTACAAAGATAGTCCTGCCATTATCTATTGGCAGATTGAAAACGAACCATTCTTGGCACTCTTTGCTTTTGAACATTGTGGACATCTTGATGAAGAGTTCTTGGCGAGCGAGGTTGCTTTAGCGAAAGAACTTGATCCAACCAGACCAATACTCGTAACTGATAGTGGGAACCTCGGTACTTGGGCCGGTGCGTACCGTCATGGTGACGCGTTTGGAACGAGTGTCTACGTACATTTTTGGAACCCCGAGCTCGGGCAATTCCGCACCCTCCTACCACCGTGGTTTTACCGATTCAAAGAGAGTCTGATGGAGCTACGTTACGGTAAGAAGCCGACCTTTCTCATTGAGCTTTCCGCCGAGCCCTGGCTCGTGGCACCAGTCACTGAGGTGCCACTACCGGTGCAATACACACGAATGAATCTCGAAAAATTTAACGATATTCTTGAGTATGCCAAGCATACTCGTTATGACACTCAGTATCTTTGGGGGGCTGAGTGGTGGTATTGGCTTCATTTGCAGGGAGAGGACGCTATGTGGAATCGGGGTAAAGAGTTGTTTGACGTTACTCCTGCAACTCAGACAGACAAATAAATTATTATGCAAAAAATTAAAAAAACTATTGAAACGTCAGTTGTTACCACTCTTGATACTATAGACGCAACGATGGTCGGAGCAACTCAAAAAATTGATACGTTGGTACAACCGGCCCGAGAGAATTTTGCAAAAAGGTACCCCACCTTGTTTTCTTTGTTGACGACACTAGGTGTGATTATGACGTTTCTCGGGATTGAACAGCTATTACTTGAGGCTGACATGCTTGAGCGATATCCGGTGCTTATCCTCGCGCTGGGTGTCGCGATATTGGTGCTCACTGGTACACTATATAAGAAGTTATCGTAGTTATGAGTTTTTGGCAGTTCGTTTTTTTCTTTCTCTATATTCGTAACTGGCACACTGGCCAGCTCGAATTATCACGACCGCGCTTGGCGCTCTTTTTTGGCGGTCTTTTCTTTTTTGTACTGGCGCTCCTCTTGGTATCAATCATGCAAGCTCCAGTGACATATGTAGCACCGACCGCTGGATAATATTCGCCAAAGTGTAAATTTTGTGTTATATTTTTGGTTACTATGAAATTTGTCCCAGCCTTTATTATCATTGCTTTATTTGGTGTATATGTACCAACGGCCAAGGCCGAAACAGTGGTTCGCACCGGTGAAGCCATCTCCATTGCCGACGACCAGCGTGTCGAGGGGAACTTTTATGCGCTTGGCAGCACCGTCTCTCTTTCTGGTGCCGTCGCTGGGGACGTAGTGGCTGCCGCTGGGACTGTCTCGATTAATGCTCCAATTGAGCATGATGTATTAGTCCTCGGGGGAACGGTGGGTGTTAATGCGACGGTTACTGAAGACGTTCGTATTATTGGAGGGGACGTAACTATTGCCGACCACGTAGCCGGTTCAGTCTTCGTTGTTGGTGGGCGTGTATCTATTCTCTCTACCGCCACCATTGAAGGTGATGTGCTCCTTGTGGCCGGTGAAGCGGTGATCGAAGGAGTGGTCAAAGGCGATGTGCTTGGTGTGGCCGAACGAGTGCGTGTTGATGGAGCTATAGGTGCTCTTGATATGAAGGTGGTCGGACTAACACTTGGTGATCGAGCGATAGTGACGGGGGATGTTGCGTATACCAGTCAGACCGATATCGTGCGTGCACCTGGTGCGCAGGTAGCTGGTACTATTACGAAGAGTGACTTGGTGACAACTGAATCAACCAGTAGTCCGTACCGCGGTGCAGCCATGGCCTTTTTGGTCTCTCTCTTTGCGTCGTTATCGATCTATCTGGTACTCAAGCGTCCGCTTTCGCTCTATGCCCGTCAGGCTACAGACAATATTGCTCGTGAAGGATTTATTGGTTTTGGATTACTGGTTGCTGTTCCTGTAGCGATTATGATTCTTATGGTGAGTGTGCTCGGCCTCTTCCTTGGTCTCTCACTCCTTGCAATCTTTTTGATGATGTTGGTGCTGGCGCTCCCACTAATGAACGTGATTGCCGGTACGCTCATTGGCCGCACCTTCCAAAATACTCATGAGGTCAATACGCTTCTGATTACACTAGGTGCTCTCGCTGTACAGATGATGCTCTTTGTACCAGTGATTGGCCCTATCCTCCTCTTTATCCTCTTCCTCGTGACGATTGGTGGAGTGGCGACAGGCATCTACCGACTCCTGAAGAGCCAGTAATCAACAAGTCTCACAAAAAGCCATTACGGCTTTTTTGTTTTAGTTGGGGAGTGAAGTGACGTCTTCGAATGCGGTGATGGTGTATCATAGAGAGTGATATGCGCGAGGGTGTTCCTCAAGAGAGATTTACCAGTCCTGAAGAAGAGATTGCTTTTTTGCGTGAGCGCATCGCGCTCCGGGAACGCGAGTTGCTATCGCGCCAGCCAGAAGCCGACCATAATGACTTTGAGGCGGTGGCAAAGACTGAGCTTCGCGAGTACGGCATGTTTACGCCGAAGGTCATTCTCGACGGCGGGCGAGTAATGGATGGTCACGAGCTCGCGAGTCTTCAGGAGCACATCACGACGACCCGTACACCGGTAGAAGATATTCTCGTACTCGCTGCCGAAAAAGGCATTCGCAACGCGCTCTCGGTCCTCGAGAAGGTTGATAATCCGTATGTGATTGATGAAGTACACCGGTCCCTCATCGAACAAATCAAAGGTGGTATGACGACCCAAGATCTCAAAGAGGGGGTGCCGCCTTGGCAGATACTCCATATGACGCTCTTTGAGGTGACTTTGCCGGAATTGAAAAATAGCCAAGACCGCGAATACCAATTGGCTGACCTCATCGGGATGATGGAACAGCTATTTCGGGGACTGCGTACAATTTCAGCCAAGGACAGTTCCCAACACGTGGCGCTTGAGATTGCGGTGGCGGACAATAGTGACGACATCGTATTTTATGCAGCGGTCCCAACCCAATTTGTGACTTTGTTTGAAAAGCAAACGCTCTCGCTCTTCCCACACGCGGTCTTAAGTGA
>ERZ724520.1122-NODE-1122-length-13781-cov-4.405654_pt1 | contig 13781 bp, 15 predicted proteins | sample MGYA00376053_ERZ724520 | MGnify/ENA primary metagenome ERZ724520 (study PRJEB28724, sample SAMN07190886) | activated sludge metagenome | isolation source: activated sludge of sewage treatment plant in Hong Hong | place: USA: Christiansburg, Virginia | collected... | reverse complement strand
GTTAATCGTTAATTGTCAAACGTTAATTGTTAATTGTCAAACGTTAATCGTTAATTGTCAAACGTTAATCGTTAATTGTCAAACGTTAATTGTTAATTGTCAAACGTTAATCGTTAATCGTCAATCGTTAATCGTTAATCGTCAATCGTCAATCGTTAATCGTTAATCGTCAATCGTTAATCGTCAATTGTTAATCGTCAATCGTTAATTCTCATTAAAATATAGATATGGATAATGTAGATAGTTTAATTTTAGAAAATAAAAATCCTTCCCCAGAGCGGAATGAATATCAGATAGTTTTTTTGATGGCATTTATTGGTTTTTTAGCCTCCACCGATTCTATGTTACTGATGCCTTTGAGCAACATAATCATGAAGACGTATGATGTGTCTGCACAAGTTTCTACCTGGGTAATTTCGGTATATTCCATCTTTGCAGGAATAGCTGGTTTTTTATCGGCTTCAATAATGGATAGATTCGATAGGAAATATTTATTAATAGGAACCTTTGTAGGTTTTATTATTGGTACATTTCTTTGTGGATTTGCAAATAATTTTGGATTATTTGTATTGTATAGAGGTATTACGGGAATTTTTGGAGGTATAGTAGGTGGTGTTGGCGTGGCTATTGTAAGTGATTTAATTCCTTATACTCGTCGGGCAACTGCCATGAGTATTATTTCCTTATCTTTCGCAGTATCAGCAATTATTGGTGTTCCCATCGGAATTCATTTTGCAAGTGAATATAATTTATCTGTACCATTTAAACTCTTAGCAACAGTTTCATCGTTTACACTTATTCCCATTGTAATGTGGCTTCCCAAGGTTAATAAACATCTTTCCGATTATAAACCTACTAAAAGCCCTATTGGAACTATTAAAGAAGCCATCCAGGATAATAACCAATTATTAGCCCTATTGTTATCTATATTAATTGTGTTTAGTCATTTTGTAGTATTACAGTTTATAGTTCCATATATGGAAAACAATGTAGGTTTTAGTGCAAAATTAGTACCAATCATGTATTTTATTGGAGGAATCTGTGCCATTGCCTCTGCGCCATTTATCGGAAAAATATCTGACAAAAGAGGAAACTTACCTTCTTTTACGGTGTTAATGATACTTTCTTTTATTCCCATTATTTTAAGTACGCATATTAGCGTAGTGAGCATGCCGATGGCATTGTTTATCTGTTCCACTTTTTTTATTTTAGCCGCAGGTCGTATGATTCCTGCATATACGATAATGAGTGGTGCTACTGCGCCCGATAAACGTGGAGGATTTATGAGTATGCGTTCTGCCAGTATGGAATTGGGAACGGCGTTGGCTTCAATCGTAAGTGGATTTGTGGTAAAAATAGGGGAAGATGGTATTGTTCATAATTTCAATTATGTGGGCTATATTTCGGTAGCAGTTGGGCTTTTATGCATTTTTTTAGCGGCTAAAATTAAAATAGTTAGTGTTGAGTAGCTGTATTAAGTTAAGTTTATGTTGAAATTTTTATTACGGAATATCAATAGATTGATTAAATTTGTGAAAAAATAACTCTATTATGGCAAAAATAACTAAAGTATTCGGAGCAATTTTCTGTGTATTAGGTGCTATTTACTTTACAGTGTCAGTATTTTTATACATGAATACTTCTGCTTTTTTAAATTATAATGAAGCAAAGCAAATGACGTTCATTCAATCTAAAACACCTTATTTTTTCTTAGTGGCTATATTGCTTTTAATTTTTGGCGTTATCTTCGCAAAAGACAAAGTAATTGATAAAAAATCTCATTAAAAACGATGTTTGTTTTTTCATGATTATAAGTATTAATCCCTGATTTTTTTCAGGGATTTTTTTATATTTAATGAGCAATAACACCACTTCCGATAAGTTCTTCGTCCTTGTACCAAGCACAAAATTGTCCCGGCGAAATGCCTTTTTGCAATTCTTTAAAAATAATATACAAGCCCTCTTTTTGTTGATACAAATAGCATGTTTCTAATGCTTGTCTATATCGAATACGAGCCTTGTATTCTCTTCGTTCATTTGGAAACATCCTCAAGTCCTCACGAATCCAATGTATGTCTTCATTGCAAATAAAAAGTCCTGCACGGTTTAATCCTTTGTGTGTTTCGCCTTCGCCTAAGTAAATTATATTTTCTTTAGTATCTGTTTCTATAACAAATAAAGGTGCTTTAAAACCTCCAATTTTTATACCCTTTCGCTGTCCAATGGTGTAATAATGAGCACCCGAATGTTCGCCTATCTTTTTGCCATCAACAGGAGAGAAGTGGTTTGCAGTAGTTAGTTTCTTCAATTCTTCTTCTGTACAATTGTCAAATTGGTATGTAATTTTATCCTCTACACTTTCATTTGGAATAAGAATTACATTTCCCGTTTTAGGCTTTAATTGTTGTTGTAGAAATTCGGGCAAGCGCACCTTTCCAATAAAACACAACCCTTGAGAGTCTTTTTTATCTGCCGTAATTAAATCTAATTGTTTAGCAATTTTCCTTACTTCCGGTTTGGTTAATTCTCCAATTGGAAACAGTGCTTTGCTTAATTGTTCTTGACTTAATTGGCACAAAAAATAACTTTGGTCTTTATTTTTATCTACACCAGCAAGCAGATGAAATATCTTTTCATTTTCGGTATTGATAGTTTCACTTTTTCGGCAATAATGACCAGTGGCTACATAATCTGCCCCAATAGCAAGCGCATGTTTTAAAAAGATATCAAATTTGATTTCTCTGTTGCACAATATATCCGGATTGGGAGTCCTACCAGCTTCGTATTCTGCAAACATATAATCTACGATTCTATTTTTATATTCTTCACTTAAATCTAAAGTTTGAAAAGGGATTCCTAATTTTTGTGCAACCAACAAAGCGTCGTTACTGTCATCAATCCAAGGGCAATCACCCTGAATAGTAACGCCACCATCGTGCCAGTTTTTCATAAATAATCCAATTACTTCATATCCTTGTTGTAGCATTAAATATGCAGCAACGCTGGAGTCCACTCCACCAGACAAACCTACTACCACCCGTTTTTTCATCTTGCAAAATTATATAAAACAATGCTCATTGTTATGTTATAGAATAATGAATCCAATCTATATTAAGATTTTTTGAATAGAGTATTGTTGGGCTTTAACTTAATTCTATTGTACAGTGATATAAATTTTTACTACAAAATTCATTCGCTTATTGGATTATTGAAATGTTCTATTTCTTTATTCTATACTTCAAATACCACCAATTTGGGTTATTCTATTCTACTTTTTCTCCAATTGCTATTTTGTACATTTTCTGTTTCTTCAAATACAACAAAATTGGCTGAATTTTCTTTTTGTAATTTGCTTGCTATCAATGCGGCTAATTTTAATTCGTCTTTATTTATTTCATTTGGATGAAAATAATTTTCTACAAATTTAGTATCAAAATTTCCAGTGGTAAAAGCAGCATGATTTAATACAAAAGTCCCAAATGGAAGGGTAGTTTTTACCCCTTCAATTTTATAATTGTGAATAGCATTTTTTAGTTTTTCAATAGCATCTTGTCGGTTAGTACCGTGTGCAATTAATTTGGCAATCATTGGGTCATAATAGATAGGTATATCCATGCCTTCATCAAAGCCATCATCTACTCGCACGCCCTCGCCGGTAGGAATTTGATACACTTCCAGTTTGCCAATATCTGGCAAGAAATTATTACTCGGGTCTTCAGCATATACACGCAGCTCGATAGCGTGTCCATTTATTTTTAAATCTTCTTGAGAGAAAGAAATTTTTTCACCTTTGGCAATATTGATTTGTTCTTTTACTAAATCTATTCCCGTTATCATTTCAGTCACAGGATGTTCTACTTGCAAGCGCGTATTCATTTCTAAAAAATAAAAATCTAAATTGGCGTTTACAATAAATTCTACGGTACCTGCTCCTAAATAATTGACGGATTTGGCAACTTGCACCGCTGCTTCGCCCATTTTCTTACGCAAAGCAGGAGAGAGGACTGCACTCGGAGCTTCTTCCACTACTTTTTGATGACGCCGTTGTACAGAGCAATCTCTTTCAAATAAATAAACAATATTGCCGTGAGAATCACCTAATATTTGTATTTCAATATGACGTGGAGAGGTAACAAATTTTTCTATAAAAACACTTCCATCGCCGAATGCTGAAGTAGCTTCGGAAACAGCCAGTTTCATTTGTTCTTCAAATTCGTCTAAATTATTAACGTTGCGCATGCCTTTTCCGCCACCGCCGGCACTTGCTTTTATCAAGATAGGAAAGCCAATCGCAGTAGCTAATTTTTTTGCTTCCTCAATATCTGTAATGGGTTGGTCGGTGCCAGGTACTAATGGAACATCAAAATGCGAAACGGCTTGTTTGGCTGCTAATTTACTGCCCATTGTCTCAATAGCTTCTACACTGGGTCCTATAAAAATAATTCCATTATCCTGACAGGCTTTTGCAAAGGTGGCATTCTCACTCAAAAATCCATATCCGGGATGTACGCCATCTACCTTTAGGTTTTTACAAACCTCCAATATAGTGTCAATTTTTAAGTAAGACTCTTTGGACGCTGCAGGGCCTACACAAACGGCTTCGTCGGCAAAGCGCACATGAGGCGAGTTTCTATCTGCTTCGGAATAAATAGCAACAGTAGATATTCCCATACTTTTGCAAGTACGCATAACACGCAATGCTATTTCACCTCGATTCGCTACTAATATCTTTTTCATTCTTTTTGGTGGTGTGTTTGATTTGTTTTAAAAATATTCGGAAAAATATCTATTCTCTGTTGAAGTGCAAAGTGTTCTATTTTATTTTATTGTAACAAAAGTAAAGAAATTACCCGATTGTTGGGAAGGCAATTATTTTATTAAAGTATTCGGACAATTTTTATAAAACGTTTGGCATAATATGGCTCGCTTAATTTGTTGATTATAACACCTTTTGTGGTAGAAGCGTGAATAAACAATACATCATCTTTGGTGGTTTCTGTAATAATTCCTACATGTCCCGCTTTCTTTACATTGGCATCAGAGCCGGTAAAAACGATAACATCGCCTTTTTGAGCATTGGATTTTTGTACGGTCGTTCCATAGGCAGAAAAATCATAAGAAGTTCGTGGAACTTTTATATCAAAATGTGTGAATACATAAAATAGAAAACCCGAACAATCCAATCCACCGTTTTTTGGGTCGGCAGAAGCGTATTTGTAAGGTGTATTTAATTGTTTTTTTGCAAACCAAACTAATCCATCTACATTTGTTTTTGTAGAAGAAGAAGGTTTTGGTTTAGAGATGTTGGTCGTTTGTGTAGCTTTTTTAGAAGCAGAACAGGCACTCAATAAAACGATAAAAAAACTGAAAAATACTAAGGCGAACAAAGGTGGAATACGAACAGACATGCAGAAACTTATTTACTTGGATTTAATGTAATGTTGCGACTAAAATAGTCTATTTTTGTAGATAAATTACAACAATAACCATGCCTTAATTATTTAGGTAAAATAAAAAGGAATGTTGAATAATATAATCAGATTAGTACAAAAAGAAATTCAATTAGAGTTGCGTCAAAAGACGGCATTGGGCACTATTTTTATTTATGTATTAGGCACGAGTTTCCTTATTTATTTAGTGTTTCAAGGCAATATCACCCTTCCGATGTGGGTGTCTTTATTTTGGATTATTGCATTATTTACCACCGTAAACGCAGCCTCTAAATCTTTTATGAAAGATGCCAATGAACAATTTTATTATTTACGAAGTATTGTTTCACCTTTAGAAATTATTTTATCAAAAATCATTTATAATGCTTTATTAATTACTGTACTGTCATTGGTAATTTATCTTGTTATGATTTTATTTTTTAATCAAAATGTAGAGCACAAAGGATTGTTTTTATTGACCGTACTATTAGGTGCAATTGGCTTTTCCAATTTATTCACCTTATTGTCGGCAATAACGGCGCGTACACAAAATTTTGTATTGTTGGCAATACTTGGTTTTCCAATTATTTTGCCACTTTTATTATTGATAGTAAAAATGAGTGAATTGTCTAATTTTGCTATTCAGCAAAAAGATATTTATATGCACTTAGGCGCAATTGGATTATTGGATATGATAACCTTAGTACTTTCAATTGTTTTGTTTCCGTATATTTGGAAAGATTAAATTATGTCTATGAAAAAGAATTGGTGGAAATATTTATGTATTGTTTTATTGTTTTATACCATTATAGCTGGTTTTTTAGGTCCCATTCCGCAATTAAATATTTTAGAAGAATCTATCCGCAATTTATACTTTCACGTTCCAATGTGGTTCTCTATGATGGCTATGATGTTGGTATCATTGGTATTTAGTATTCGCTATCTAAGCAAACAAAAAATTACAGATGATATTGTAGCAGCATCGTTTGCTAAAGTCGGTTTTATATTTGGGTTATTAGGGGTAATAACAGGCTCTGTGTGGGCACGTGCAACTTGGGGCGCATGGTGGGTATTTGCCGAAGTAAAATTAAATGGGGCAGGAGCAGCCTTATTAGTATATGCAGCCTATTTTATTTTAAGAGGTTCCTTTGATGATGAAGAAAAAAAAGCTAGATTTTCAGCAGTATATTCCATTTTTGCTTTTGTTATGTTTATGGTTTTAATAAATGTAATTCCAAGAATCAGCAATTCATCGTTACATCCAGGCAATGGAGGCAATCCGGGATTTAACAGCTACGATTTAGACAGTGATTTGCGAAAAGTATTTTATCCCGCAGTAATGGGTTGGGTTTTATTATCTGTCTGGATTAGCACTATTTTGATAAGAATAGAAAAAGTATTCCGTAAAAAACATGGACTAGACATTGAATAATAGTTTAAAAAAATTAATCAAGCGAAATAACATTCTATCCATTAAATTTGTTATCAATAAAAATCTAAATTTCAAACTTTATATCTTCAGTCTTTTTCTAAATACCAAATATTATGAACAACAAATCTTCCATACTGATATTATTCTTTTCCATAATTTCTAAAATTTCCAATGCACAAACAGCAGATATTGGAAATAAACTGGCAGAAAATGGAAAAATGAATACCGTTGTGGTGGTTGCAAGTATTATTTTATTAGGCATTTTTATCTTTTTATTTTTGATTGATAGAAAAGTAAAAAGACTAGAGGATGAAATCAAAAATTAAGTCATGGAAACACAAATTAAGTTCTTTCAGAATGTACAATCGTATGTTGACCAAGCGGCGAAATTCACCTCCATTCCCAATGGTCTTTTAGAGCAAATAAAAGTTTGTAACGCAGTGTATCGGATTAATTTTCCGGTGAAAATAAAAAATGATATTAAAGTCATAGAAGCTTATAGGGTGCAGCACTCTCATCATAAGTTGCCAACCAAAGGAGGTATTCGGTACAGCGACATGGTAAATCAAGATGAAGTGATGGCGCTTGCAGCTTTAATGACTTATAAATGCGCCGTAGTAAATGTGCCGTTTGGCGGAGCGAAAGGCGGCATAAAAATAAATCCAAAAGATTTTACAGAAGAAGAATTAGAACGCATTACCCGTCGTTATATTTTTGAATTAAATAAAAAAGGATTTATCGGTCCGTCCTTAGATGTTCCGGCGCCTGATTATGGAACAGGAGAGCGGGAGATGAGCTGGATTGTCGATACCTATATGCAATTCAATCAACACGACTTAAATGGAGCCGCCTGCGTAACAGGAAAACCAATAGGACAAGGAGGAATTTGGGGAAGAACAGAAGCAACCGGTCGTGGTATTTGTTATGGATTAAAACATGCTACATCCTTTGCAGATGATATGAAGAAATTAGGAATGTCAACAGGGCTTGAAGGGAAAAAAATAATAGTACAAGGATTGGGAAATGTTGGTTTTTATGCTGCAAAAACATTGCAAGAACAAGGCGCTTTGATTATAGGAATTGCAGAATATGACGGCGGTTTATACAATCCTAAAGGAATTGATATTGACGATTTAAAGAAATTCCAAATAGAACATAAATCGATAAAAAACTATCCGAATGTTAAATTTGTAAAGAGTTCTTCTGCTTTAATAGAACATGAATGTGATATTTTAATTCCGGCTGCTTTGGAAAATCAAATTACCAAAGAGAATGCACCAAAAATAAAAGCAAAAATTATTGGGGAAGGTGCCAATGGGCCTATAACTCCTTTAGCAGAGAAAATATTAATAGATAAAGGAATCATGGTGGTGCCCGATTTGTATTTGAATGCTGGCGGTGTAACTGTTTCTTATTTTGAGTGGCTGAAAAATTTATCGCACGTAAGTTTTGGAAGATTAGATCGCAGGTATCAAAACGATGCTTTCAATAATATTGTTGATTTAATAGAAGAAAATACCGGCAAAAAAATTACAACAAAAGAAAGAGAAAATCTGAAAGGAGCAAATGAGTTAGATTTAGTGCGCTCCGGCTTGGAAGATACCATGATTAATTCTTATGAAAATATTAGAAATATCTCCAAAAGAAGAAAAAAAATTCCGAGCCTAAGAACAGCAGCCTACATAGATGCTTTAGAAAAAATTGCAATTACTTATGAGAAAATGGGCGTATTCCCATAATTTTCATCCACTTATCCACCGCTATTGATATTTAATTCGTTTTATATTTAATTGTCAATATTAATTTTACTTTTACTTAAACTAACCCTGTGTTAGGCTGTATTATTCACTATAGTAAAATTAGTAATCATGAAAAATATACTAAACTTTGTATTTGTATTTATAGTTTTTTTAAATGGAAACGCCCAAACACCCTTAAACACCAAACCGCAGTTTACAGGAGGCGATAAAGCATTGGTTGCTTACATAAACAACACAATGATATATCCAGATGAAGCTCAAAAGCAACGCTGGGAAGGAAAACCGTTCATCGCTTTTACCGTTAATGAAGATGGTACGCTTTCCAATACAAGAGTATTAAAATCGGTACAATTAGTATTGGATAATGAAGCATTGCGCATTGTAAAATCAATGCCTAAATGGATTCCTGCAACGGAAAATGGAGTGAATAAAAAAGAAATGGTGGTGCTACCTATTACTTTTGATTTATCAAGAAAGGATATTTTATTCAAATAATGATTTATGAAAACAAAAGATGAAATTGTACATAATTGGCTACCAAGATATACAGGGAAAAATTTAGAAGAGTTTGGAGAATATATTTTACTAACTAACTTTTCAAAATACATACATTTATTTGCAGAATGGAATGGAGTAGAAATAGAAGGCGCAGACAAGCCAATGCCTAATGCCACTGCCAATAATATTACCATTATAAATTTTGGAATGGGAAGCCCACTAGCCGCCACTGTAATGGATTTGCTTTCTGCTATTAAGCCCAAAGCAGCTTTGTTTTTAGGTAAATGTGGTGGATTAAAAAAGAAAAATGAAATAGGAGATTTTATTCTTCCAATAGCAGCCATTCGTGGCGATGGAACATCGGACGATTACTTTCCATCGGAAGTGCCGGCACTTCCATCTTTTGCATTGCAAAAAGCAATTTCTACCACTATTAGAGAACATAATCGAGATTATTGGACAGGAACTGTTTATACCACCAACCGTAGAGTGTGGGAGCATGACGATGTATTTAAAGAATACTTACAAACCATCCGTGCCATGGCAATAGATATGGAAACAGCCACTTTATTTTCGGTGGCATTTGCCAATGAAATCCCCGTAGGTGCATTGTTGTTAGTGTCTGACCAACCTATGATACCTGATGGCGTAAAAACAGAAGAAAGTGATGTAAAGGTAACTGCCAATTTTGTCGAAACACACTTGCAAATTGGTATAGATTCTTTAAAGCAACTAATGGATAGAGCGACAACTATCAAGCATCTGCGATTTGAGGATTAGATTTTTTCTTCATAAATCTATACTGCAAATTATGTATTGACAGTGACATGGCTGTCGTATATTTTGAGTTGACTTTTTTATTGATTAAGAAAAAATAGTGGAGTTGTGTTGGGTTGTATTTTTAACCCAAAAAAAACCCAAAGGAAGCAGAATACAGACTATTAAACAAATCCAAAAAGTACTATCTAGTAAAACAAGATGCTTATATCCATAATAAAAATGTGTAATAAATGGAAAGATAGCCATACTTGCATAAAGGAGCGAGCGATAGTTTATTCTGGAAAAAACCATCCACCAGCAAATACCATAAGTGATAAAATAAATTCCATGCCACCAAAATGGATTTCCGTCTGGTTGTATAGCAACATTATAAATATGAACTCCAATAGCAATGATAAAAAAGATAGAAAATAAAACATTAATGAGTGTCTTCATTTGTATCATTTTTATTCTCGTCTTTTAATATTTTGTTGAGGGCAATACTGTTGTTTAATTCAAACCCGAATAATAAAACTAATGCATTCAAATAAATCAACATCATAATAACGATTACAATCCCTAAAGAACCAAACAATCTGTTGAAATTATTTAAATATGCAGAGTAAAATCTAAACCCAAATGTCATTAAAATTGAAAACGTAGTAGCAAAAGTAGCACCAACTGAAAAGTAACGATATTTCTTTTTAACAGATGGACCGAAATAATAAATCAGTGCAATAATATTGAAATAACTAAGAATAATAAATATTATTTTGATAGTTCTTAAAATGAATGCCGTTGTTTTGTTTTCAGTATGCAAAAGCCTTAGCATTAATTCAATAAATTCTTTTCCTTTAATAATGAACAATACGGCAACAATAATTTGAATACTTACTAAAAATAAGATTCTAATACTTGCTAAGCGTTTTTGTATCCAAGTTCTTTCTTTAAATGTTTGATTCATTTTATCAAACGTTTTCATCATAGAATTGACACCATTGGAAGCGACAAACATGGCTAAAAAAAAATTTATAGATAAAATTCCACCGTGTTGTATGCTGATTATATCACTTATGGTAGATTCTAAGATTAGAAAAGCCCTATTAGGTAAAATAATTTGAAATCCATGCATAATGGAAGTATCCAAATTGCGGATAGGAATATAAGGCACTAACGAAAAGAAAAAAATAATAGTAGGAAATAAGGCTAATATAAAATAATACGAAATAGAGGAAGCCCTGATGGATAAATCATCTCTTTTTATTTCTTCTCTAAATCGCTGCACCACATCATAAATTGGAATACCCTCAAATCCTGGTAATGTAATTCGTTTCAATTTGTCTTGAAATCGCTCAGATTTTACCAATCGTTTATATTTTTCTGTTCTTTTAGATAAAGACATACTCTTGCTAAGATAGTGAAAAAAAGTGAAAGTGAGAGTGAGAGTGAGAGTGAAGTGAGAGTGAAGTGAGGTTCTGTAGCAATATTTATACTTCTTTTTTATAAAAAATCAACATTTCAGAATCGTTTATTACTCTGTTTTTTCCTTTTTTTCTTCTTTTAATTTCTTTAACTCTTCCCCAAAAAATGGTTTCAATGATTCACGCACAATTTCAGGTAAATGGCATCTTCGGAGAGAATCTTTTTTTACAAATACAAAAGTAGTTTCACTACTTGTCAGTAATTGACCCTGTTGATTGTAAATTTCACCGATGAAAATAATTTTTTTATTGGGCCATTCTCTGATAATGGTTTTTATATTCACCAACTCATCATATCGTGCTGGTCTAAAATATTTTATATTCAACTCTACAACTGGCATGGCAAAACCTAATTCTTCTAATTTTTTATAAGCAATATCATGCTTGCGCATAGCCTCTGTTCTGCCAATTTCGAAAAATTTTGCATAATGTCCGTGATATACAATTCCCAACGGATCACAATCATGGTAGCGAACTCGTAATTGTATGGTTTCTTCAAACATATTTTTAATGAATATTTCGGTCGTTTAAAGCTTTCTGATACCTACGGGCATTTTCTCTATGTTGTTCAAAAGTTGCCGCAAAATTAGAATATCCTGAAAAATCTTCTCTAGCACAAAAGTAAATATAATTATGTTCTTCCGCATCTAAAGTTTCATCAATACTTTTTAATTCGGGCAAACAAATTGGTCCGGGAGGCAATCCTTTATTAATGTATGTATTGTAAGGTGAATTTATTTGTAAATCTGCCCCTCTAACACGCCTGCTAACACCTAATTTTTTTAAAGCAAAAAGCACTGTAGGGTCAGCTTGTAATGGCATTCCTATTTTCATTCTATTCAAGTAAACACCCGCAATAATAGGATATTCATCTATTTGATTAGATTCTTTTTGTATGATAGATGCTAAAATAATGACTTCCGTTGGCGTCAAGCCAATAGCTTTTGCTTTGTCTATTCTCTCATCATCCCAAAATTTATGATACTCTTTCAACATTCGACCTATAAATTGCTGGGCGGATGTATTCCAGTAAAATTCATACGTATTGGCTAAAAAAATACTGGAAAAATTATCTTCATTTAAATCTAAAGAATCTATTAATTTCTTATTGTTAAACTCTCTGAGTAATTCTTTTTTTGTTGCTTCAATTTGCGTAGCAATACGTTCTGCTAATTGTTCTTTATTTTGTATATTATTAAAGGTGATTTTTACAGGATCTTGCAAGCCTCCCCGAAGTTTGCGCACCAATACTAAATTGCCCATATTGTTGGATAAAATATAGCGTCCTGGCTTTACATTTGCATCATATTGTACTTTTTTAAAAACAAGTTTTAATGTATTAAAATCTTTAATAATATGCTGATTTTTCAATGATTTGATTACATCATTATAAGTTGCTCCAGTATGAATATATAAAATATGATATTTTCCGGAAGGATTATCGATAATATTATCGGAAAAGAGGAGCTTATAGGTGAAAATAAAACCAAATAAAGCAATAATTAATAGGGAAACCAGGAAAATTAGTAATTTTTTTTTCATTTTTTGTAAATAATAAATAATTGATTTTTAAGTTATTACAAAAATATGAAACTTTTTTTTGATAAAAATCAAAAAAAAGTTAAACAACTACTTGCGAAATACAAAAAGTTGTTTAACTTTGTGGTAGGGTTTTTATGTTTCTAGACTTTAGGGTCTTTCGGGTTTTGTGCAATGCAAAACCCGATTTTTTTTGTCTATACTCGTCAATCAGCTTCTCAGCCTTTAATAAATGAATGTTTGTGATTTTCTTTGCAGAAAATAGTTAGTTTTTGTTTTTATGTTTAAAAGTTAGTTTAGTTCCCAATAGATAAGTGTTCTTACTTCTTATCTGATACAAATATGCACCGATACTTGCTAAGTACATTTACGTATTTTTTTTTAGAGTGACACAATTAATTATACTATTAATTTTGTAAATCATTGATAATCAATATTTATTAAATAATATTATCATTTAAAAGTGACTAAAATAGCACTATTTACAGGATGATTTTAGCCTGTAAATAGTAAAAATAATTTAAAAAAAGATGAAAATAAATCTGTTATGCCTGTTTATTTCGCATATGCTTCGATTGGAAGGCAGGTGCAAACCAGATTTCTGTCGCCATAAGTATTGTCTATTTTTGCAACACTTGGCCAGAATTTAGCTTGTTTCACGTATTCTAACGGAAATGCGGCCTTTTCTCTGGTATAGCAATGATTCCAGTCGTTTGCAACCACTTCAGCTACAACATGCGGAGCATTTAAAACAGGGTTATCCTGTTGTGTAGTAATTCCATTGGTAATATCGTCAAGCTCTTTACGGATAGCAATCAAGGCCTCACAGAATTTATCCAGTTCTTCCTTGCTTTCACTTTCCGTTGGTTCAATCATAAGCGTG
>ERZ724520.1116-NODE-1116-length-13813-cov-5.047536_pt1 | contig 13813 bp, 18 predicted proteins | sample MGYA00376053_ERZ724520 | MGnify/ENA primary metagenome ERZ724520 (study PRJEB28724, sample SAMN07190886) | activated sludge metagenome | isolation source: activated sludge of sewage treatment plant in Hong Hong | place: USA: Christiansburg, Virginia | collected... | reverse complement strand
TTCCTTCTATTCCTTTTGGAAATTCAGGAGGAGTGGCTACTTCAATTTTACTATTTAATTCTGGCGAAGCTATTTCTCCTAAACGGTTATTTTTCCAAACTAAGTTTACGTTGTAATTATGCATAACTATTGGTTATTGTTAAATAAATTAATTAATTCTTGCGTTGGCACTACACCAGCTTGTTTCCAAATTGCTTGTCCATTTTTAAACATAATTAATGTTGGTACATTTCTAATTTGATAAACATGTGCTGCTTCAGGATTTTTATCTACATCTACTTTAATAATTGTAGCTTTTTCTCCTAGCTTTGTTTTTACATCTCTTAAAATGGGAGCCATTGTTTTACAAGGTCCGCACCATTCGGCAAAAAAATCTACTAATACTGGTTTTTCAGTATTTATTAGGTCATTAAAAGTGCTCATGATTTTATGTATTAATTATTTTTGTGGTATTTCGCAATTGCCATCTGCACAGGCAACGCAAGCATTCATTACGGCATGTATAAGTAAAAATACTCCGCCAAAAAGTAAAATATAATCGGCTTTAATAATACCATTTACAATAAATATGATAGATAATACAGCACGTATTATTCTCCATAAATTCCACGGAGTCATTAATTTTGATTTTATAGTACTTAACATGTTATTATAATTTACTGTTTAAACTCATCCAGCCACCGCCATTGTGTACTTCTTTATATCCCATTGATATTAAGGTTGATTTTGCAGAAGCACTTCTCATACCGCTAGCGCAACAAGTTATCAAAGGTACATTTTTTTTAATTTTATTTGCACTCGATCCAATTTCATTTAAAGGAATATTTACACTACCTTTTACATGTCCTCCTGCGTATTCACCACGAGTTCTTACGTCAATAATTTGAGCACCAGCTTTTACTAATTCTTTATACTCTACTTTAGGTCCAAATCCTAATATGTTTTTTAATGTATTTATCATGTTATTTGTTTTTTTAGTTACTTGTTATTTTGTTTGATTTATATTCTGAACTGTATTTGTAAAAAAAGTTTAACCATATTATCCTCGACCATCTTAATGTTAGAGGCGCTACAGCAATTATAAAAAAGGAAAAGAATAGAATAAAATTTAGAGTATCCCAATTGAGTATATAGCTTTGTAATGCAAACAAAATCATAAACCAACCTGATGAAATGGCATATGAAACGTAAAGGGCACCATAAAAAAAGCTTGGTTCTCTCTCATATTTTAAATTACAATGACTACAATTAGAATGCAATTTAAACATACTACTTAAGTTGTATGGATTTTTAGAAATAAAAATATCGCCTTGATGACATCTAGAACACTTGTTCGTTAGCATCGAATACAGCATATTATATAATAACATAAATTTAGAATTTTAATTACAGGACAAATTTACAACATGCTATTACCAAAATATGTAATATATGTTACATATAAAAAAAGAGGTTGTATCAAAAGTCATTTTTTAAGTCATTCTGAACTTGTTTCAGAATCTAGAGATGAGTAATATCAACCTCTTAAGAGATGCCGAATCGAGTTCGGCATGACAATTTTGGACTTTTGAAACAGCCTCTTAAGTTTTATTGAAAATATGCTATTTAATCAGCATTTTCAATTAGAACCACATTGCTTTCTTTTGAGCGACCAATAACCAAGGGGTCTACTTTGCCAATAGTGGCATTGTTTTTATTATTATAAGGTATTTTGTGTAAAATGTATTTAATAACGTTTAATCTAGCTCTTTTCTTGCAATTAGATTTTACTACTGTCCATGGAGCATCTGAGGTATCTGTATTAAAAAACATTTGCTCTTTTGCTACAGTGTAATCTTTCCATTTATCTAGTGATGCTTTATCAATTGGTGATAATTTCCATTGTTTAAGTGGATGTGTTTCTCTTTCTTTAAATCGTCTTCTCTGTTCTTCTTGGGTAACAGAAAACCAAAATTTAAATAAAATAATACCGCTTCTCACTAAGTTTCTTTCAAATTCAGGCGCTTGGCGCATAAATTCAGCATATTCTTCTTCTGTGCAAAATCCCATTACATGTTCAACTCCAGCTCTGTTATACCATGATCTATCAAATAACACTATTTCTCCTTTAGTAGGTAAGTGTTTTACATAACGTTGAAAATACCATTGTCCACGCTCTTCATCCGATGGTTTTTCTAAGGCTACAACCCTTGCACCACGAGGATTTAAATGTTCCATCACACGTTTAATAGTTCCTCCTTTACCAGCAGCATCTCTTCCTTCAAATAAAATAATAACTCTGCTACCAGTTTCTTTAACCCAGGCTTGTAATTTTAAAAGTTCAACCTGTAAATTGTATTTTTCAATTTCATAGTTTTTCCTCGACATTAAATTTTTGTAAGGATAACCTCCTTCGCGCCAATTTTCAGATAATTCTTCATCTGGATGTTTTTTTACTGGGTTCTTGCCTAGTTCATTTTGCAAAATTTTCAGTAATTGTTGCTGCTCATCAATAGGGAAGTTTTTCAAATATTCCTTTGCAGAAATTTGTTTGTCTTTGCTTTTTAGTATTCTGTCTTCAAGTACTGTTGCTTCATTACTTAGCTTTGATCTAATTTTTTTATTAATTGTTTTAACTTGTATTTCTTTTTTGCTTTTACCACCAATAATATCTCCATCAGCTACTGATTTTGTTCTTGAGTTTAGTTTTACTGGTAGCTTAACGCTAGCTGTTTTTTTTGCCATATATCTGTAATTTTTAATTCGGGTAAAGTTAACTGTATCAGTACTTTTAAAAACTGCCTAAAATTTCGTTTAGATAGTGTTTATATCATTTGTTTTTTGATATTTTTTTTGTATTATTATAAGAAACCATTTTGTTATTAAGTTCTAATTCAAAAGTGGAACTGTATATATTTAAAAAGCCATAATCTATAAGACTATGGCTTTTACTTAAAAAGAAAAACTTTATTATTTTACTAATAAAGCATACAACGAATCTTTTAAGGTAACTCGTTTTTTACGTAATTCATTTAAATGTTCATCAGTAGTGGCAGTTGCGCCAGTTTCAATACTGTGAATTGAATGATCTAACTCATGATATTCATCAAATAATTTTCTAAAATGTGAATCAGAAACTTTTAAATCATGAATTTTATCTTTTAATTCAGGGAATTCATGTAATAAATCGTGTTTTTGCATAGTTATAGGGTTTTAATTTATACTATCAAATTTAAATAAGACACAGTTTAATAAAGTTGATAAAAGTCAACTTTATTACTGATTTAGAACACTAAGAATGTCAATGACATTTAAATAAATCAAATGTTTCTTTACAATCAGAACATTGATATAGGGCTTTGCAGGCTGTAGAACCAAATTTACTAATTAGCGATGTGTGGCTTGAATTACAACGTGGACAAGCAACTATTTCGATAGCTGTAAACATTTTGTTGCATGATGAGTGGTGTGGGGGAGCAATTCCGTAATTTTTTAATTTTAGTTTTGCTTCTTGCGATATCCAATCAGTTGTCCATGCTGGTGTGTATGTTAATACAACTTTTACCTTAGTTATACCCTTGGCGGCTAGAATTTCTTTTATTTGATCTTCTATCATACCCATTGCTGGGCACGCTGTATAAGTTGGCGTAATAGTAATGATATATTCGTTATTTATTTCTTTTACATCTCTTAAAATACCTAAGTCTTTAATTGTTATTACAGGTATTTCAGGATCTGGAATTTCAGAAATTAAATTATATATATCATTACTATTTAATTGCTCAGTTACCATGTTGCATCTGGATAAGCTCTTTGTAAATATTGCATTTCTGATAAAATATGCCCTAAATTTTCAGAGTGTATTCCTTTTTTACTTCCTGTTTGCATGAATGAATCTGCAGGTGTTGCAAGTTTAGCTTCAGTTAAAACATCATTTATTTCTTTTTGCCATAATGCTTTTAAAGGAGCAGCATCAACTGCAATGTGTTGATGTAATAAGTAAGTGTCAAGCACATCCATTTCAAACAATTCACCTGAATACATCCACAAATTATTTATTGCGGCTTGCATTCTCTTATTACTTTCTGCTGTCCCATCACCTAAACGCAATGTCCAATCTATAGCATGTTGTTTATGGTATCTTATTTCTTTTATTGTTTTTGTAGCAATGGCTGCTAAAGTAGTGTCTTTACTTTTTTCTAGTTCGGTATAAAATAAATTTTCGAATACAGATAAAAATAACTGACGTGCCATTGTATGCGCAAAATCGCCATTAGGTTGTTCTATTAATAAATTATTGTAATAATTTATTTCTGGTCTGCGATATGCTAAATCATCTTCAGTTTTACCAGCAGCTTCAACCTCGGCAGCATATTTTAGTAATGCTTGTGCACGCCCAATCATATCTAAAGAAACATTTGTTAAAGCCAAATCTTCTTCTAAAATTGGGCCTCTGCTGCATAGTTCAGATAAGCGATGTCCTAAAATTAAAGCATTATCGCCTAATCTTAAAGTGTATTTATAGATTGCATCTTTTGTTGTCATAATGTTATGTATTAAATGTTTTTAGCACCATCTGGCATTACATAAAAAGTTGGATGACGATATACTTTGTCGTTAGACGGATCAAATAACATATCGTTATCATTAGGATTAGAAGCTACAATGTATTTAGATGGCATAACCCAAATACTTGTTCCTTCACCTCTGCGAGTATAAATATCGCGGGCATTTTGTATTGCCATTTTTTTGTCTGATGCATGCACGCTACCGGCATGTATGTATGGAAGTCCTGATTTACTTTGAATAAATACTTCCCATAAATCTAATTGTGTATCTGTACTCATAATATTATTTTAAGCAGTTTCTAATTCTTTTTTAGTATGTTTTTGTTTGTAAGCTTCAGCAGCTTCTCTCACCCAAGATCCTTCATCATGATATTTTAAGTGATGATCCATACGTTGTTTATTACATGGTCCGTGGCCTTCTATCACTCTATGAAACTCATCCCAGTTAATTTCACTAATAGTATAATGGCCTGTTTGTTCATTTAAAATATAGTTTTTATCAGGAACTGTTAAGCCGATTAATTCTGCTTGAGGTATTGTTTTATCAATAAATTTCTGACGCAATTCATCATTAGTTTCTCTTTTAATTTTCCATTTCACAGCGTTAGCACTATTTGGAGAATTTGTATCATGCGGACCAAACATCATTAATGAAGGCCACCACCAGCGGTTCATAGCATCTTGAGCCATTGCTTGTTGGTCTTTAGTTCCACGCATCATTTTAGCCATAATTTCATAGCCTTGGCGTTGGTGAAAACTTTCTTCTTTACATATACGAACCATTGCTCTACTATATGGACCGTAAGAAGTACGTTGCAATGATACTTGATTTACAATTGCAGCTCCATCTACTAACCAACCTATTGCTCCAATATCTGCCCAATTTAAAGCTGGGTAGTTAAATATACTTGAATACTTTGCTTTACCAGAATGAAGTTGTTCAATCATTTCTGAACGAGAAATGCCAAGTGTTTCAGCAGCACTGTATAAATACAAACCATGTCCACCTTCATCCTGTATTTTAGCCAATAAAATTTGTTTTGCTCTTAAACTAGGAGCACGTGTAATCCAATTACCTTCAGGCTGCATACCAATTACTTCTGAATGGGCATGTTGCGACATTTGTCTGATTAAATGTTTACGGTATGCTTCTGGCATGTAGTCCTTTGCTTCTACATGTTCTCCGCTATCAATTCTAGATTGAAAAAGAGTATCTAATTCTTCGTTTTGCATAATTATAGATTTTGAGATAAAAGTATCTCTACAACCTACTTATACAAATGATAATAGTCAATATTACTTGATGATATATATCACACTATTACTAACCAAATGCCTCGTAAAGTCCCCAAAATAAAATCCCTAAACCTATTGTGGTGAAACTATACATTACAATTGTAAATGATTGGTTGGAGTGAAAATTTATAAAAGTAATTGCAAATCCTGCAAATAAAAATAACACACCAAAAAGAACTTTAGTTAATCCTCTTTTTCTTTTAACAGCATAATGAACTTTTTTTACTTGCTTAATTACTTCATTAATCAATTCTGTATCATTAGTTTTTTGTTTAAGATTATGTTCAATATCTGGAAAACTTATGTTTCTGTCAGCTTGTTCTTTAGCATAAACATATAAATTATCCCAAATGTCATCTTTATTTTGCATCATTATATATAATTACTTTAAGTCTAAAATACTTAAAAAAATAAATTACATCAATATGATTTTAGTCATGTCTATTTTACTCTTGCGTTTAAAATGAATTAAAATAATAGAATGGACTAATGTTTATAAAGTAATACCTCGGTTAATAATATTATTGATTTGGCATTAAGTTCGAATATAAATTTGTATAAAAATTAAAATTATGAATACAATTCTTGGTTATTGGTGGGTATTAATCCCAATTGTTATGTTACTGTTTTATAAATTATTATTTAGGTTATTTGGAATTATCATTGTACCTGAAGATAAAATTGGTTTAGTAACAAAAAAGTTTGTTTTGTTTGGTGCTCATAAGGAATTACCAGCAGGTAGAATTATTGCTGTTGATGGCGAGGCAGGTTTTCAGGCTCAGCCTTTAGCACCAGGTATTTATTTCTGGAAATGGATTTGGCAATATGAAATTAAACTTCAATCATTTACAATTATTCCTGAAGGCAAAATTGGTTTACTTGTAGCTAAAGATGGTAAGGAGTTAGAAACTGGTTTTATTTTAGCGCGTAAAGTAGAATGTGATTCTTTTCAGGATGCTGAGGCATTTTTAAGAAAAGGTGGAAGAAAAGGTAGACAATCAGCAATAATTACGGCAGGTACGTATCGTATTAATACATTTTTATTTGATGTAATGACCTATGATATGACTACAGTATCTGAAAACATGGTGGGTATTGTAACTACAATGGATGGTATGCCAATTGAAGAAGGTAATATTGCTGGTAAACAAACTGCAGGACATAATAATTTTCAAGATTGTGATGCATTTTTAGCAGCTAATGGTAACAAAGGTTTACAACCAGAAGTGATACTTGCAGGTTCTTATTATTTAAACCCTTGGTTTATACAAGTTGAACAAATTAAAATGACAGAAATTCCAATTGGTTATGTTGGAGTTGTTATTTCTTATGTAGGTAAAGATGGAAAAGATTTAAGTGGAGTTGAATTTAAACACGGTAATATAGTTAGTAAAGGTGAAAAAGGTGTGTGGGCTGAACCTCTCGGGCCTGGTAAATACCCTGTTAATACCTTTATTATGAGGGTAGAATTAGTACCAACGACTAACTTAGTTTTAAATTGGGCCAATGCAAGAAGTGAATCTCATCAATTAGATAAAAATTTATCTACTATTACAGTTCGTTCAAAAGATGGCTTCCCATTTAATTTAGATGTATCTCAAATTATACATATACCAACTAATGAAGCTCCTAAAGTGATTGCTCGCTTTGGTAGTATGATGAATTTAGTTGGTCAAGTTTTAGAGCCAACAATTGGTAATTATTTTAGAAACTCTGCTCAAGATAGTGATGTAATTGCTTTCTTAAGTACTCGTAAAGAGAGACAAGATGCTGCAAAAGCAAAGATTAGTCAAGTGTTAGATCAATACAACGTTAATGGTGTAGATACCTTAATTGGAGATATTGTTCCACCAGAAAGTTTAATGAAAACATTAACTGATCGTAAAATTGCAGAGGAACAAAATACAACTTTTGAAACTCAAAAACGTGCAGAGGTTACGCGCCAAGCACTTGAAAAAGAAACAGCTGTTGCAGATATGCAGAAAGAAATTGTTAAAGCGGATCAAGGTGTATTAATTTCTGAACGTATTGCAGATGCAGCAGTTAAGAAAGCAACTGGTGAAGCTCAAGGTGTGAAAATTTCATCTAATGCTGAAGCTGAGCGTTTAAAAGTAATAGCAGCTGCTGATGCTGAAAAAACCAAACTAATTGCAAATGCTGAAGCAGAAAAAATAAAAGCTTTAGCAAATGCAGAAGCTGAAAAGATTTCGGTTACTGGTAATGCCGAGGCAGAGAAAATTTTAGCAATTGGTAAATCTAATGCTGAAGCTTATAAACTTTCTGTTGAAGCAATGGGTGGAGATAACTTTACTAAGTTAAAAGTTACGGAAGCAATTGGCAAGGATAAAATTAAAATCATACCAGAAGTATTAATTACTGGTGGTGGAACCGATAGTCCGAATGGACCAATTAGTGGGTTATTAGGAATGAAGTTGTTAGAAGAGGTTACAAAAAATTTGACTAACGAAACTCCAGAAAATAAAAAACCTACACCTCCTAATGATTTAAAATAGAGTTTTTATAGTTTCAAAAAAAATGGATTATTTTATAATCCATTTTTTTTGAAATAATCTAGCTTAGAATTAAAAATGGCCGCCATTAATGTGCCTCTTTTTTTTGCTTCTTCGGCAATTGGCCCTTCAAAAAAGCCGTCAACTGTTTCCGTAAAATTTTTTACCCAAATTATGAAATGACTTTCATCAATAGGTAAATTTGCATGCGGAGGAAATGGTGAACCGCTATAAGTATGTTCTGAAAATAGAATTGTTTGCCAAAAACGATACATTTTTTCTAAATGCTCTGGCCACCTATCTTTTATTTTTTCGGCAAATATGGGCCCAAGTACTTCGTTTTTTTGAATACGATCATAAAAAGTATTTACCATTAATTTAATATCTTCAATATTTTCTATATCTCTTTTCATGATTGTTTATTTAAGCTGTTGTACTAAATACGTTACCTTCTGGCACTTTTTTCCAATAGCGTTTATCATAGGCAAGGCAAATATTTCTCAAAAATAATTTACCGTTTTCTTTAATAAAAATTGTATCGCCCTTTATTTCTAATAAATCATCTTTTATAAATTCTTCAAATTTATTTTTAGCATCAACATAATAACTATCTACATTTGTTTGATGTTTACACATTAAATCTAAAATATGTGTTCGAGTTATTAAATCTTCTTCTGTTAGAGAATGACCTTTAAATAAAGGAAAATGCCCTTCATTTACAACTTTTTGGTATTCTTCAACTGTTTTAATATTTTGAGCAAATCCATCCCAAGTATCGCTTATTGATGAACAGCCTAATCCAATTAATAATTTAGTTGTATTAGTTGTATAACCCATAAAATTGCGGTGCAAAGAACCTTTTTCAAATGCATCAAACAATGAATCATTTGGTAAAGCAAAATGATCCATGCCAATATCAGAGTAATTAGCAGCAATAAATAAATCTTTTCCTGCCTGATATAAACTTCTTTTGTAAGAATCTGCTGGTAAATCTTTTTCGGAATATTTTCTTTGTCCTGGCTTTAACCATGGCACATGCGCATAACTATAAAAAGCAATGCGTTCGGGTTTTAAAGAAATTATTTTTGTAATAGTATCGTTAATTGAGTTAATTGTTTGATAAGGTAAACCATAAACTAAATCAAAATTAATTGAGGTATATCCAATTTCTCTGGCATGAGAAATAACTTCTGTTACTTCTTCAAATGTTTGATAACGATTAATGGTATCTTGTACTTTTTCGTCAAAATCTTGAATTCCAAAGCTAACTCGTTTAAACCCTAAATTATAAAGTGCTTGTAAATGTTCTCTGGTTGTGTTACTTGGATGACCTTCGAAACTAAAATCGTATTCTGGAGAAATTGTAACGGTGTCTAAAATTGTTTTTAATAAATAGCTTAAATTATCTGCCGAAAAAAATGTGGGTGTTCCTCCTCCAAGATGTATTTCTTTAATAATTGGTTTATCAGAAAACTGAGTTAAGTATAAATTCCATTCTTTTAAAAGCGTTTCAATATATGGCAATTCTACTTTATGATTAACTGTTATGCGCGTATTACAGGCACAATATGTACATAAGCTTTCGCAATAAGGTAAATGAATGTATAAGCTTATACCATCATTATTGTAGGCTGTAAACGCTTTTTTTAAATGGCTTATCCAAGTTTGTTCATCCATATTATTATCCCAATAAGGTACAGTAGGATAACTTGTGTAACGTGGAGCTGCAATATTGTATTTTGAAACTAAATCTCTCATTTATATAATTTTACCCCTTGTTCATTTTTCAATTCGGACAGAAAGTTATCAATAATTCCTGGCTTAACATGAGGCATTACTACAATTTTATACCAATTAGGTTTTTCTTCGTGATTATCAGGCACTAAATGGTATTTTACAGCTAATTCATTACTAATAAAATTGGCATCTATTGTAACAATATTTAAATCGGGATGCCTGAAATAGTTAATTTCAAATTCATCTAATTTTTCACAAATTGAGGTGGTTCTATCTATTAATTGGTGCATTTTTACGCTCCAACCAATTGACCCATGAATTCTTAAAATCATCCAAACACAAACTGCATTTGCTCCAGAACGGCTACCGCATAAGGTATAATCTTTTCCTTTTACATAGCCAGCTTCATTTGTACATACATATTTCATGTAGTTTTTTCTTATTAAGAAAATACCAGTTCCATATGGCGCTTGTAGCATTTTATGTCCATCAATAGAAAACGATGTAATGTTTTCGTTACTAAAATTAAAGCGGTTGTTTGTATTTATAAAAGGATAAATAAAACCTCCATATGCACCATCAACATGAAGTTTATAATTAATATGTAATAGATTTAATAAGGCTGTTATTTTATCAATATCATCCACAGAGCCAAACATGGTGGTAGACATGTTTACATTAACGATAAAGTATTTTACCCCATCTGCAATTGCATTTTCAATACTATATTTTAAATCTTGAATATAAACCTCTCGAGTGACTTTATTTACAGGAATTTCTATACCTTTTAAATTTAATAAGTTAACTCCTTTTGGGATAGAATAATGTGTGTCTTCCGAATAAATTACAGCAATATCTTTGTTTTCTGCTTTGTATTCTTCTAAATAAAAATTGCGATAAATCCATAACGCTTCAATATTAGCTTCTGTTCCACCACTTGCAACATAACCATCATAAGAAAATGGTTCTGCACCAAAAATTTCTTCTGCACAAATTTTTATTAAATCTTTTTCAATTTCATGTGTACCCTTAAAAAAATCTTCGTGGTCATCACCAAACGTGTGCACCCCAATATGATTAGGATTAGCAATTAAGGTTGATAAAAATGGCGCATCTTTTAAAAATGGTGCGTCTTCATAAAAAATATCTGTATCAAGGAAAGTACCTGGAATACCTAAGATATTTTCAGTTCTGTAATTTGCATTATTGCTTAAAGCTTCAAATACTTTACTTTTTATTTTCGAATATGTATATTTTCCCCAGAACATCTGTTAATGGCAATTTTTAGGAGAGCATTTTATTAATGGTTTATCTTGAGTATTTTTTTCGCAACAAGAAATTTTATGTGTTTGTTTTTCAAATTCAGGACTTAAATAGGGGATTCCTAAATTTAATCCTCTTACAATTAGTAATACAGCCATTATAGAAACAACAATGGGCATTGCTTGTCGTATGTGGTTTCTGAATTTTAAAGTTATAAATTGCCCAAAGAAAGCTACAGCATACATAACTGGAATAGTGCCAATACCAAAGAACAACATGAATTGTGCTCCGCTAAAATAATTGCCTGTTGCAATTGCACCCGCAATTCCTAAGTATACTAATCCGCATGGCAATAATCCATTTAATACACCTATTAAAAATAAAAAGTGTAAGCCTTTTTTATTAAATAATTTCCCTAGTTGATTTTTTACTGAATTAATAAATTTATATATAAATGAAAAATGTGGAGTATTAAACCATTTTGTGTAAGTAAAAATTATGGAGAGTAATAAAAGAATGCCAATTGTAATAGAAAGCGCTTGTTGAAATCCTCCTAAGAAAAATGATTGTCCTAATAGCCCAAATACCAATCCTAACACTGTATAAGTGTATACTCTTCCAAGATTATATAATAATATACCTAAGTATTTTTTTAGTGGAGAGTATTGATGAACGGGTAGGGCCAAAGCTATTGGTCCACACATTCCAATGCAATGAAAACTGCCTAAAAGACCAAGGGATATGGCTGCAATTAACACTTCCATTGCATTTTAGTTTATAAAAATTACTTCTTCTTTAAAATAATTTTTTTGATTACTAACCCAAGTTAATTGTAATTTATAGGCACCATGAATCAATTTATCTGTATTGATAATTTGCTCATTGTTTTTAAAATCCATTTTTAATTCTATATCTTTTTTAGAATCAGATGGGCGATAAAAATTTACAGTACCTGAAAAATCATTACTTACTAAAGCTGAATCAATCTTTAAAATTACTTGCTTACCATTTAATGAATGGCTAATACTGCTAGTTAAGCCTTTTTCATTATTTATAGCATTAATCTTTTTTTGAAAGTTAAGTTCTTGTGAGTAGTAATCAGTACTAACTAATTCTACATCTTGATTGTAGCACATGATTACAAGAGTTAGTATTAAAGCCACAAAACTTAAATACAAAATTACTATTCTACCTCCAAAATTCATATTTTCTATTTTTTAATTAAACTTAATTGGACCTAAGAAACTTGTTTTAATTGTTTTAATTTTTTTACCATTTGAGTATACACCAATTTCTATGTTTACTTTTCTTTCTTTTATATCATCTTTATTAAGGTATACAAAGAATTCCCCCATTGTTATTCCTTCTGGTTTTACTACAATATCTTGACCTACCAATTGTATTTTTGAATTTTTAAAATTCTCAATTTTTAATTCAACCGGTAATTTTTCACGTGTTTTGTTTACAAGTTTAATTGTAAATAAATTACTTAATTGATTATTTGGTTGCTCCTGATACAACATACCTTTTGCTCTTAATATTGTTGCATCATAATCAGAACGGGTTGTAAGTAAAACTACTTCAATACTTATAAGAACTAATAGAACCGCCGTGTAAGCTTTCATTCTTCCTGTAAAAGCAAGCTTTACTTTATTTTTAATACCGTTTTCAGAATCATAACGAATTAAGCCTTTCTCCATTCCAACACTTTCCATCATGTGGTCGCAAGCATCAATACATGCAGTACAGCTTACACATTCTAATTGGGTTCCGTTTCTAATATCAATTCCTGTAGGACAAACTTTTACACATAAGTTGCAATCAATACAATCTCCTCCAGTTCTAACTTCATTCTTTTTAAAATGATGTCTGTCTTCACCTCTTACATAATCATATGCTACAACTACAGTATCTTTATCTAACAATACACCTTGCATACGGCCATAAGGACAAACAATTAAGCAAACTTGTTCTCTAAACCACCAGTATACAAAGAAAAATATGGTTGTGAAAATTATTAAACCTATAAATGATCCAATATTTGAAGATATATGACTTAAAATATTTAATACATTGTCAATTCCAATTACATATGATAATAATGTATTTGCAATTATAAATGAAATACTATAAAAAATAACAAATTTTAAAACCCTTTTTTTAATTTTATCAGTATTCCAAGGTGCTTTTTTTAATGCTTTTTGGTAAGTTGCATCTCCTTCAATCCAATATTCTATTTTACGGAATATCATTTCCATTAAAATTGTTTGCGGACAAGCCCATCCACAAAACAACCTGCCAAAAACTACTGTAAACAAAGCAATAAATACAATAAAAATCAACATTCCTAATCCAAAGATGAAAAAATCTTGGGCCCAAAAAATAGATCCAAATAGGATAACTTTTTTCTCAGGAACATTAAATAAAAAGAGCTGTTCGCCGTTATATTTTAAAAATGGA
>ERZ724520.1113-NODE-1113-length-13815-cov-6.197747_pt1 | contig 13815 bp, 11 predicted proteins | sample MGYA00376053_ERZ724520 | MGnify/ENA primary metagenome ERZ724520 (study PRJEB28724, sample SAMN07190886) | activated sludge metagenome | isolation source: activated sludge of sewage treatment plant in Hong Hong | place: USA: Christiansburg, Virginia | collected... | reverse complement strand
CTAACCGGATTTGCAATCCGGGGCATAACCGCTTTGCTACCGCGCCATATATGCATGCTTGACCTGCGTACCCCACCTTCCAATGAAAGAAAAAGGGAAGCTGGAAGCTTCCCTTTTTCGGAATGTGGAGCGGGAAAAGAGTCTCGAACTCTCGACCTCAACCTTGGCAAGGTTGCGCTCTACCAACTGAGCTATTCCCGCGTTTCAAGCCCTATATTATAGCGTGAATCTTTATTGATTTCCAAATTCTGTCAAAAAATCAAACGCCTCCGAGGCTCATCAACTCAATTAATGCTTCACTGAACCCTGCAGGTTTGCCACGGGCAGATTCGGAGTGACGACCGGTGACGCCGGTGCTACCTCGTCGTCTGGTAGTGCGACAGGCTTGGTCTCTAGTGCCAAGTCCAGAACTTTGTCGATCCAGCGCACCGGAATGATTTCCAGACCGTCCTTGACATTGGCCGGAATTTCTTGCAAGTCCTTGGCATTTGCTTCCGGAATAAGGACGGTTTTGATTCCCCCTCTCAACGCAGCCAGCAGCTTTTCCTTCAAACCACCGATTTCGGTAACCTCACCGCGCAAGGTGATCTCACCGGTCATCGCCACATCGCCCCGCACGGGTATACCGGTCAGAGCAGATACAAATGCCGTTGTCATCGCAGCTCCTGCGCTAGGACCGTCTTTTGGCGTTGCGCCATCCGGCACATGAATGTGGATGTCTTTCTTTTCAAACACCTCATCTTTGATGCCCAAGCGGCGGGCACGGCTGCGGACCACAGTGCGTGCTGCCTCTACCGACTCCTTCATGACATCGCCCAAGGAACCTGTGCGTGTAATGACACCTTTTCCAGGCGTCAACGCTGCTTCAATGGTCAACAAATCTCCGCCAACTTCAGTCCACGCCAAGCCAACCACCTGCCCAACCTGGTTTTGCTGTTCGGCGCGGCCGTAGGTGTACCTGCGCACCCCTAGATAGTCATTCAGATTGTCTGCCGTAACCAAAACCTTGGCTTTGAGTTTTTTCAACAACAAACCCTTAACAACCTTGCGACAAATCTTGGACAGTTCGCGCTCCAGTGAACGCACGCCTGCTTCTCTGGTGTAGTAACGCACAATATCCCGCACAGCATCCTCAGCAATCGACAACTCGGTATCTTTGACACCGTTGTTCTTCATTTGCTTGGGCAGTAAATACGTGATGGCGATGTTGGTCTTTTCGTCTTCCGTATAGCCAGACAGCCGAATGACTTCCATTCGGTCCAACAATGCCGATGGAATGTTCATGGAGTTTGAAGTTGCGACAAACATGACGTCGCTCAGGTCGTAATCTACTTCAACGTAGTGGTCCCCGAATTTATGGTTTTGCTCCGGATCGAGCACTTCTAGCAGCGCACTGCTGGGGTCGCCACGAAAGTCAGTGCCCAGCTTGTCAATTTCATCCAGCAGGAACAACGGATTGCGGGTACCCACTTTAGACAAACTTTGCAGAACCTTGCCGGGCATGGCGCCAATGTAGGTGCGTCTGTGACCTCTAATCTCCGCTTCGTCACGCATGCCGCCTAGCGCCATACGTACGTACTTCCGCCCTGTGGCCTTCGCAATGGACTGCCCCAGAGAAGTCTTGCCGACTCCCGGAGGTCCCACCAGGCACAGGATCGGAGCCTTCAGTTTGTCAACACGTTGCTGTACCGCGAGGTATTCCAGGATGCGGTCCTTGACCTTGTCCAGCCCGTAGTGATCTTCATTCAAGACGGTTTCCGCATTGGCCAAATTGTGCTTGATCTTGGTCTTGGCGGCCCAAGGCAATCCAACCAATACATCTATGTAATTGCGTACTACCGTGGCTTCCGCAGACATTGGAGACATGAGTTTGAGCTTTTTCAGTTCGCCCTCAGCCTTCTTCAACGCATCCTTTGGCATCTTGGCCGCTTTGATGCGTTTTTCAATGTCCTCTATGTCAGCGCCCTCTTCGCCTTCACCCAGTTCTTTCTGAATGGCTTTGACCTGCTCATTCAAATAAAAATCGCGCTGGTTTTTTTCCATCTGGCGCTTCACACGACCGCGAATCTTCTTGTCAACATTCAAAATGTCGACTTCCCGTTCAATTTGCTCGAATAGATTTTCAAGCCGTTCCTTGACACTGGAAAGCGCCAACACCGCCTGTTTGCTATCAAGTTTGAGCGGGAGGTGCGCGGCAATGGTGTCCGCCAGGCGCCCCGCGTCGTCGATGCTGGATATCGATGTCAGAATTTCGGGAGGTATCTTCTTGTTGAGTTTCACGTACTGATCGAATTGCTGCATCACGGCTCGACGCAGAGCTTCAATCTCGCTACCCTTGCCACGTCCCTTTTCGGCGACGTCGCTGACTATCTCCACAGGAGTGACATCAGCTGTGAAAAAGGTCTCGCCTTCTTCAATACGATTAACAGTCGCGCGCTGGTGGCCCTCGACCAACACCTTGACAGTGCCATCGGGCAATTTGAGCATTTGGAGGATGGTCGACACACACCCGACGTCAAACATGTCAGACACCAATGGGTCGTCTTTGGCCGCAGTTTTCTGCGCCACCAGCATAATCCTTCTATCCGTTTCCATTGCCGCCTCAAGAGCCTTGATGCTCTTGGGGCGTCCAACAAACAGAGGAATAACCATGTGCGGAAACACGACAACATCCCGCAAAGGCAGTAGCGGCAATTCGATGGACGTTGGAGGCAGGGGGGAATGACCAGACATGAAAAATCCTCTTATTTACCCATTGAATATGGTTCGTGAATACGGAAATTCAAGCGATAGCCCACAATCAGAGCACACATCGCCAAAACTCCTGCGTAAACCCCGACAAAACCCGCATTTTCAGGAAATTGTCTGCGGATTCGGTCACGCTTTTTTGGCAATCTCGCGGTAGACCAGCAAGGGAGCCTTGTTTTCGTCGATCGTGGACTCATCGACCACAACCTTCTCGACATTGGACGCGTTGGGCAGTTCGTACATCGTGTCAATCAGGGATTGCTCCAGAATTGAACGCAATCCCCGTGCGCCCGTCTTGCGCGCCAAAGCTTTTTTTGCAATCGCCTTCAGCGCAGACGGACGGATCTCCAACTCGGCACCTTCCATGGCGAGAAGCTTCGTGTATTGCTTGACCAGCGCGTTCTTTGGCTCTGTCAGAATTTGAACCAGGGCGTCCTCAGTCAACTCTGCAAGGGCCGCGACCACCGGCATGCGCCCGACCAGTTCAGGGATCAATCCAAACTTGATCAGGTCTTCTGGTTCAACTTCCTTGAACACATCCGTCAAACTGCGTTGCTGTTTGCTCTTGACCGTTGCGCCAAAACCCATACCCGAAGACTGGGTGCGATTCTCGATCACTTTTTCCAAGCCAGCGAAGGCACCGCCACAAATGAACAAGATGTTGGTGGTGTCGATCTGCACAAAATCCTGATTCGGATGTTTGCGGCCACCCTGGGGGGGGACGCTGGCCATTGTCCCCTCAATCAGTTTCAACAAGGCTTGCTGCACTCCTTCGCCAGATACGTCACGGGTTATCGAGGGGTTATCAGATTTTCTGGAGATCTTGTCGATCTCATCGATGTACACAATACCGCGCTGGGCGCGCTCGACCTCGTAGTTGCAGCTTTGCAGCAGCTTCAGGACGATATTTTCTACGTCTTCACCAACATAACCGGCTTCTGTCAAAGTGGTCGCGTCCGCCATCACAAAAGGGACATCCAGCATACGAGCCAATGTCTGTGCCAATAACGTCTTGCCAGAGCCTGTAGGCCCGATCAACAGAATATTGCTCTTGGCCAGTTCCACTTCGTCCTTCTTGGCCTTTTCCTTGTGACGAAGACGCTTGTAGTGGTTGTAGACGGCCACGGCCAAAATTCGCTTGGCCGCTTCCTGCCCGATAACGTAATTGTCGAGATTGGTCTTGATCTCTGAAGGAGTCGGCAGATCCCCTTTGCCGTCTTTGGCCTCTGTGGTGGCCGGCAATTCGTCGCGAATGATCTCATTGCACAACTCGATACATTCATCACACACAAAAACGGAGGGGCCAGCGATCAGCTTCTTGACTTCGTGTTGACTCTTTCCGCAGAAGGAGCAGTACAGGGTTTTTTCACTGGAAGAGCCTTTTTTTTCGGCCATGGGTCACTCGCCTTTTCGGATGGTGTCCGAATGATACTCAAATAAAAAACGGTGCTTGCGTCATCGCAAAACACCGTCAATGAAGGTGACCTGTAGCTGTCAGGCGCGTTTCGCAATCACCTGATCGATGAGACCGTATTCCTTGGACTCGTCGGCTGACATGTAGTAGTCGCGCTCAGTGTCGCGCGCGATGCGCTCCAAAGACTGGCCAGTGCATTCCGCAAGGATTTTGTTAAGTTGTTCACGGGTCTTAAGAATTTCTCGGGCTGCAATTTCGATTTCAGTCGCCTGCCCTTGGCTTCCACCGGATGGCTGGTGAATCATTACCTTGGAATTCGGGAGTGAAAAACGCTTGCCTTTGGCACCTGCAGCCAGCAGAAATGCACCCATGCTTGCGGCCATACCAATACACAAAGTGGAAACATCGGGCTTGATGAAGTTCATGGTGTCAAAAATCGCCATCCCCGCGCTAACCGATCCACCTGGGGAGTTGATATAGAAAGAGATGTCCTTGTCAGGGTTTTCGCTCTCAAGAAACAACAATTGGGCCACGACCAAATTGGCGGTCTGGTCATTCACGGGGCCAACCAGAAAAATAACCCGCTCTTTTAACAAGCGCGAATAAATGTCGTACGAGCGTTCACCGCGACCAGATTGCTCAATGACCATGGGCACCATACCTAGCGCTTGAATGTCCATGTTGCCACTCGTCCCAATATCCAAGTTCATAAGGTCTCCAAAAGTCTGTTCAGACTGTAACGAATATTCCTAAATCCAAATGCAAATGGGGCTTGTTAGCAGGACTGCAAGTCCAACACAAGCCCCATGGCACCAAAGAGTTCGCGACCAACAGCGAACTGATGGTTAGCTCTGACCCATCAACTCGTCAAAGGAAATTGCCTTCTCTACAACTTTGACCTTTGACAAAACAAAATCCGTAACGTTGTTTTCAATCACAACACCTTCAACCTCGGCCATGCGGCGGTTGTCGCCGTAATACCAGCGCACCACATCAGCGGGCTTCTCGTAGCTGGCCGCCAGTTCATCAATATGCGCCTTGATCTGTTCAGGTTTCGCATGCAGTGCATTGGCACGAACCAGTTCACCTACCGCCAAGCCAAGTCGGACACGGCGCTCAGCCTGTGGGCGGAACATGTCGTCAGGAATCGGCGCTGTGTCGGCATCCTTCATCCCGCGCTGCTTCAAGTCTGCGCGGGCACTGGCGATCATGCGCTCCAACTCCGCTTGCACACTCGACTTTGGCAAATCGAGTTCCGCCTTGGACAACAAAGCATTCATAGCGCCTTGCTTGTTGCGTCCCAGCAACCGGTGCTTCACTTCACGCTCCAGATTCTTGCGAATGTCACTGCGCAGACCTTCCACGGTCGCGTCAGCAATACCAAGAGATTTTGCCAGTGCGCCATCGACGTCTGGCAAGTTTGCCGCCTCGACCTTTTTCAAGGTGACCATGAAGTCTGCCGTTTTGCCAGCAACGTCCTGGCCGTGGTAGTCCGCAGGGAAAGCCAACTGGAAGGTCTTGCTTTCGCCGAGTTTCATGCCACGCACGGCTTCTTCAAATTCCTTGAGCATCTGTCCATCACCAACAATGAACTGGTAATCTTCAGCCTTGCCACCTGCAAAGGGCTCGCCATCAATTTTGCCTTCAAAATCAACGACTACACGATCCGTGTCTTGAGCCGCAGCGTCCTTTGCACGCAGCGCAAAGGTACGGCGCTGCTTGCGCAGAATCTCTACCGTCTTGTCAATGGCCGCTTCTGTCACCTCGGCACTGATTTTTTCAACTTCGGCCGTCGCCAAATCGTCAATCTTGACCTCAGGAAAAACTTCGAACACCGCATCAAAGGCCATCTGGCCTTCGGGCGACACGGCACTCTCGGTGATCCGGGGTTGGCCAGCGACACGCAATTCCGCTTCGTTGGCAGCCGAGGCAAACGCTTGACCCACTTTGTCATTCATCACTTCATAGTGCACCGAGTAGCCATAACGTTGGGCAACGACATTCATGGGCACTTTACCGGGACGAAAACCGTCCATCTTGACCGTGCGGGCCAACTTGCGCAAGCGTGAATCGACTTCTGACTGGATCGCTCCCACTGGCAAAGTCAGGGTGATTTTTCGCTCCAGCTTATCCAGAGTTTCTACAGTAACGGCCATGATCAGTCTCCTAAACTAAATGGTGATGGCCGGACCTGGCGTTTCAACGCTTTCGGTTCGACCATCAAAAAATCAAATACGTGGTGCGCGGGGGGGGACTCGAACCCCCACACCATTGCTGGCGTCAGGACCTAAACCATAAATTCCCAACCGCGCTCCGGCTAAGTTCTCCAATGGAAACTCGAAATTTTCAATTGATTTTTTCGGGTTTCCCAAACTATTTCCCAAACTGCGCGAGAATCTAAACACTTTCCGGCACCGTTCGAGGCAACCCGCGATTCTAACGTAGACATCTTCGAGAAAAGAGAGCCCAGGCTATGGCAACCCCGACAAACCGCTCCCCGTGGCAGGTCAAACTACCCGGAAAAGAGCCAACCCGGTTTCGGCTGAAGTCCCAAGCCCTGGCGCACCTGGCGGCACTCGGTTTCGACGATCCTGCCAAATTCCCCAAGAACGCATTGAAGCAGCTTGAAACAGCGTTTGAGGTTCAAATAAAGTTCAAGGACAAGGACGGCAACGTCGTCAAGCGGTCTGAAACGCACGACACCTACGAACAGGCCCAAAAGTGGGCTACTCAGCAAGAAGCTCTTCTCAACAAGATTCGGCAGCAACAGGGTGGTTTTGAAATCAGCTTCGAGACCATCACTTTCAAAGAGGCTCTGGAAAAATTCCACAAGGAACACTACGCCGGAATGGCATCGTTTACGGAAATTGGATACCGTGTCCCCCACCTCGTTGAAAGAATTGGCGCAAACATGCTGTTTCGAGAACTGGGCAAACGTGACTTTCAGAAGCTGCGCGACGGACTTATAAGCGAGAAATACTCGGGGTCATCGGTTCGCAACTACTTCACTATTCTGACAACGCTGTACAAACATGCGGCCAATGAATGGAACTACCCAGTTGAAAACTCTGCCGGTGGAATCTCGCTTCCCAAGCCCAACAACGCAATTCAACGCTCATGGGTGGGCAACGAACAGGAGCGGTTGATGGCGTCGCTGGAAAAGCGATCACCTTGGCTCATTCCCATTGTCAAGCTGTCCCTTGAGATGGCATTTCGACGGGGTGAACTGGTTCAAACGGGTAAGAACAAAAAGACCGGCGCTCAATCCGGTGGACTGATGTGGGAACATATTGACTGGGATAACAACATCCTGAGCTTGCCCAAAGAGAAGAACGACAAGACGAAAAAGGCAACTGACTACCTAGGCCGGAGAGTTCCACTGACTTCCGAAATGCAAGCGATATTGCAGCCACTTTACGACAAGAGTCCGACCAAGTCCGGGCTGGTGTTTCAGGCGACGACCAACTCTGTGACCACGGCCTTTAGCAACGCATGCAAACAGGCAGAGCCGCCAATCAAGAAGCTAACCTTTCACACGATGCGAAAGATTGCGACAAAAAATTTGTCGCGCAGGGTCAGCAACGCCATGGAATTGAGCCGACTTTCGGGCCACAAAAACATTGAAGTTCTAAACAGTCGTTATTACGACGTTCAAGTAGAAGATCTGGTCGCACTACTGGCCCAGTCTTCTGGAACTATCAGACACCGTGGTATCACCGCACTCACAAAGGTCTTGGGACTGGCAGACTGCAAGAAGTTCATCAATGAAATTCGGGCCATGAAAACTGCCGCAGACGCGTTCAAGTAACGAGCGAAAAGCTTATCTGTCCGAACAGATTAGTCAGTCTACGAAGTCAGTGTCGCGTTTTTCGCAACTTCTCGAGCGGCGTAAAGAATGCGTTCGATTTGCTTACTCGTCAGCGTAATGTGTGCATTTTGATCTACTGTTACCCAAGTTTCCAGCGTACCGTATTTGGGGCGTCCAGCGGCGGCAGATTCAATGTAGTCACCACCCCATGAATCTGCGCCTCGAAACTCGGGACATTTTGCCAAGTCCATTGACAACCCATGATGTTGCGATGTGTCTTTCACCCATTGGATCCCTTTGAGGAATATCCATTCACTGCCTGTTGTGTAACGAATTTTCGCTGTCGGCTTGATGACCTTCGGGTCCAAATCAACATAGTCCGGATGAATCACGCCGTAATCCCCAAATGAGACATCTGTATGACCAGTGTGACAAACCGCTATCCATAGGGACAGATCATTCCGCTTCACACGATTCATGGAGTTTCTTTTGAAGCCACTGGTATCTGCCACCATGCTCGAAGCAGACAACACCAATCTGGCTGGACTGAGCAAACGCAATACCGGCAAGACCGCCATTACTACATTCGTCAATTTAGCAACGTCTTGTCCGACAAGACTCCGACAGTCAATCAAGATGTGCAGAGGCAATCCCCCAGCGCCAATCTGGCCTAGCAAATTTCGAATCTTCAAGTCAAGACCAACAGGAAGAAGCAAGTCTTCAACTTCAAGGCGAACAGCAATAGCTGTCGAGCCATTTGCAACTAATGACCGCAGCGCAACCAGGTAGTTAATGTCACGCCCCAACCCGGCGACTGGAATGAATGAGATCCTGTTTTTTTCAAGCAAATCGCCCACACATTGGAGGGGGTGTGCACCATTCATCGCTCGGGCATTGGGGTGCACGTCGAACAAATCGACATAACACGCTCCTTGCTGTGACCAAGCGAGATTGATCATGCGGACCTGTTTTTCCAAGTGCTTCTGAACATCAATTTCAGCAGTTACGCCCCGACTCAATGCGAGAACATCAAACATCGGAATAATTGCCCGCTTGACTCTGCCATCGAGTTCTTTGAGTGCCCTGGCTTCCCCGCGTTTCGTCTTTACAAACGGTGAATAGCTTGCGGTTTCGGTATTCATTGACTCTCCTTAATCCACACAATGTCAGGAAACAAGCGTCGTATTTCACCCTGCCCGACCATGTCCTTGAGAACTCGGTAATTGCCAGACTCTCTGCGAATGCGTCCAGCAATGATCGCTGGGTGAATTACGAGCTCCTCAGCAAGCTGTTCAACGGCATCCGCACGCTTCAAACGGTAAGCATCACTGCTCCGCCAAATTGCACGTGGAATAAAGGCCTCAGCAGCCACTAAATCCGCCTCAGTTTCAAGCGCATCCTCAGCCACAACGTTTTGCCCATCAATGGCGTCCACAAATGCCTTACCTTGCTTACCAAGGTGTCGTTGAACATGAACCAGTTCGTGCATTAACGTGAACCAAAAATTGTCGATGCGGTCAAATCGAAGTGTGATTCCAATCACTGGTGTTCCGTCCTCATCAAGCATGGCAGCACCATCAAGTCGAGTTTTCGGCAAATGGGGCTCAACTACCAGAATGATCCCTTTCATAGCCAGAAATTCTTTGGCAAGAATTGGACCTTGGTCTGATTTGCTTAATTTGGCAAGTTGACGCAAAAATTCATCGCTTAAAGAGCCGCTTGCGTACTTGCTGTCAGGCCGTTTAACTTCTCTGGCCCTGATCAAAACACGAGCAATCCAAGCGTACAGCGCGAACTTGTCGCTTCCTTCGGTGTCTCCTTGAATGGTTCTCCTGAGCAACACAGGACTCGCGGCCATCGATGTTCTTGCGAAAAATGCCCTAACCAATTCCTCCCCCGACTTACCTGCTTCACTAACGGACGAAAACCATCCCCTGCGCTGCATTTCTTTAATTGGAAACTTGCTCCACTCGATGTCAGCTGACGCATCTTCAGCCGGTCGCACTGGGGCTACCAAAATATCAGCAGAAATTCGCAGGCGTTCATGTAGGACCCGAATCATCTCGACAGTCAAGGGTCGCTTCCTAGCCAGTAGCTCAGAGGCTCTACTCTTACTGCCCATGATCTCCGCCAAGTCTTTTTGCTTGAGATTCAGTTCTGCCATTCGATACAGAATTGCATCTACTGGGTCGGGCTTTTCCATCAAAAATCGATTGGCCTCGTATTTCTCCAAAAGCAATGCGATTATTTCAAGACGCCCACCCTCTGGGCTGTCCTTCGGCGGATCTACCAGTGCAATCTCCTTCGCCTCGTCCAGCAATGCTGCATACTCCAACTCGTTGCCAATCATGCGCAAATGCATCACAGTCTCTCTTCGATTAATTTATTGGTGGCCGAAGTAGCAAGAATGATGACTACCCCGGTGTTAAAGGCAATTTGGGCTGTCACAGAACACCCTTCAGCTCCAAGGTGAAATGTGGCCATGGAGCCTGCTAGAAACCTCGCCCCCGGATAGGCCTTTAAAACATCCTCGCGGTCACGCCACTGAAACCGTTGCACATCGTCAACCCATAAAGATACGGCTGTGACGGCACCTACCGACTCCATGAGCAGCGTTGATAACAGTCTTTTGTTCAATAAAACCATGGCATCATCTTAGCACAGTTCCATAAATTGGAACACTTTGAAAAATATAGTTCCAATTTATGGAACTTGTTGCATAATTTGGCCGACAGTGATGCGGATGCCTCCAAAGAATTCATGACACCCGCACTCTAAATTTCACCCATCGGAGAGTTTTGATACCGAAGTGTCGATTTCTCGCCTTCTTCAAAACCGATCTGTCGTTGGGGCAAAGTAGCGGCAATTTGCCGGAAAGGGATCCAGAATGGCTACCAAAAATACAAAAATTGGACGTGACTCAGGAAATGGGCAGTTCATTCCTGTGAAAGAAGCCCAGCGGCGACCGGCAACGACACAAATAGAGACAATTCGTCGCTCACCCCCCGCAACGCCAAACAAGCCCGCGCCCAAAAAGTGAGAGCGTGTTAAGCCGTAAGTGTGAGGCGATGTAATTTGTGCAGCGGCGCTGCAATGGCCGCTGACCAGCAGTGCGACATTTGATTCGCGGCAATTTGAATTCAAATGCACTGCATTCCTATGGGCAACACCTGCCGAGTAGCCACTTTGCCAGCAACATTCTTCAAATTTTCTTCTTGCCAGAATTTATGGCGATGTAGTAAGATCACGTGGTCAGCGTATGAACGGAGCGGTGAAAGCCGTGCGTTGATCCCGCCCCGCAAGGGGTCCCCACCCAAGTGTAGGGATAACCAAGAGGCCCGATTTAATTCCTAAACGCCCTCCTTTCGAGGGCGTTTTTCATTGCGGCGCTTTAATTGCTAGCCCGTTGAGGGTGTTGTGCAAGATGACGAAGAAGCTGATTTTTTTTCGCGACGGTTTGTTGACATGCTGCCGGTCACGCACATAAGCACTCTGAACAAATAAATTAAGCGGCGCCACCTTTGAACTGGAACGCGAGGCAGTGAAATAGACCTCATAGGTTTCGGACTGCCCTGTCGAAGGATTCATGCTCTTGACAGTAAAAAAGTTCCCGTGGTTCGTGTGAAAACATGGTGATGTCGGCAATGCTTTCACAATGTCCACAAGCCTCTTGGATTGCTCATAACGGGCGAAATCAAAAATTCGCGTCTCTCTCGAATCTGCATAACCCAAAGGGCCTTTCAAATCCTCCGTGGCCAAGGCCTCACGCGTGAAGCAGTGCAAACTAAAAATTACTTGAACCGCATAGGTCCGCTGCGGTTTGTCGCCTTGGGCGGCCTGCTCAAAAGTGAGGTTCAGGGGATGTAGATGAGTGAGCTCATACGTGACACCATCATGAACAAAAGGACTCCACGCAATCATGACTTGACCGCACCTGGCGCGACACCCTTCTTGGTTGCCCTGGCCTTCCTGTAAACGCGGCTTTCCTCGCGCTTTTGCAACTCTTCCAACGCCAACGGCTCCGCCCCAGTAATCAGCCCTGCGAGCCTGTATTCATTGGAGTTGTGACGTCCACCTGGCTGCGGGCGCAATATGCGCTTTATCAAACCATCCTTTTCCAATCGAGCCAAGCGACGGCGCACGGTTGTCGGATCTTTGCCAATCGTATCTGCAATAAGTTTTTTGGAGGGGAATGCCAACTGGTCAGCTTTCCACCAGTGCGCGGCTATTACCAGAATGATGTTCATGTCGACCGGGTCCAAGCCCAATGCCTGTTGACGCAAGATGATTGTGCTCGGAATGCAGGTCCAACCGGCATCCATTAGTGTCTTGCCCCATTTCTTTTCATTTTCCTTAATGCTTGCCTTCGGGTCGTTGTCCACAGCAAGCTCAGGAGTCGTCAGCGTAGTCATGTGCATCTCCAATTCAGCGATTGGTGCCAGCATAAGTGACGCAGCGGGCAATTTGCACACGCAAAACTTTGAACAGGGAGGCGCTTGCGCCCCCCACCAAGTTATATAGGTTCCGTGTGCTAGCGTTCATGTGGTCAGAGCGGCGTCTACTTCGGGGGGTAATGCCACCTCCCACCTGGGGAGCAATTATGCCTCGCAGTGGGGAGCACTAAAGACCCCCTAACTTAGTCGAATTAAGGTCTGATTTGGACTACCAGGTTCCAAGAAATCAAGAAGCACCCCCTTCCCCCCTCGCCATATCAACTTCAACCCACCGCACCATGGCCAGCAAGGTCTGATCGTTGACGCCACAGAATGCATTCCGGTCGGAAGTCTCATACGCCGTATGAAACGTGGTCAGCCTGTTCAAAGCTTCCATCTCCCGCAGAACTTCGGTTAGTCCCCGTGTAATCAAGTAAGAGACGAGTGCCGCAATGTTCTGCTTGCGCGAAACCAGGTCCAGCACTTCGACCAAGCGTTTGTCCAACTTAAACGTGGTCGTCCTGTGGGTATCACCCGGCATCCGCGTGGTGGCCTGAATCTTCCAGTGTGACGGGTCGATGGGCACCACTGTATCTAGCGCCCCCTGAATCGGTGCCTTGGTCAAATTCGCCCTGATCTGCTTTCGCAAGGCTTCAAGTTCCTGTTCTTTCGCTTTGAACACAGGAGGTCGACCCGCCCAGGCGCGAACGTCCCTGAGCTTGTCGGTCATGACCTTGGTGGGCTTTGCATTCTTAGGTTCCATGGTGATGGTGTCCTCGGTTTGACATGGAGTGGCCAGTCGCCGTGTTTCAGGCATTGCCCGCCAAACAAACTGGTGACGGCATGCGTCAATACAGGGTCATAGTTGAATGACGTATTCTACTTCAAAACGCCAAATGTGACTTGTCATATTTCGCGGCACTTGCTAGTCTGACTGGACAACCCTTTGAGGCCGCTTCGCCTTGGGCCACTTCAACTTGCAGGCCTCAAATTCCTTCCGCATCATGGCACTCAACTCATAGGCCGCTTCAATCCCACGCACGCCACCTGAATTCCTCTTCAAGCGTTTCAGGTAAGTACCTTCGTCACCGTCAATCACGACGATGTTTAGTGATCCCCACGGCTTTGTAGTGACAAAGTAACCCATTCGATTCACGCGAGCCCAGCCCGGACTGATGACTGTTTCAGCCCCAGAATCCGATTCCAGCAATGTCCAGATCCTGTCATCGGGTGCATTCTTGACAAAGACCAGCTCGGAGCCGTAGGTCTCAAACAAATGCCCGTCATATGTCGCATTGCGATTGAGAGTGTTATGCACCGGGTTGAATTCAAGCTGCCATTCGGCGTAGGTGATCAACAACGTTTTGGATGCGGTATTGGACGTTGGAATGTTCGAATGTTCGAACTCAACG
>ERZ724520.1112-NODE-1112-length-13816-cov-3.858150_pt1 | contig 13816 bp, 15 predicted proteins | sample MGYA00376053_ERZ724520 | MGnify/ENA primary metagenome ERZ724520 (study PRJEB28724, sample SAMN07190886) | activated sludge metagenome | isolation source: activated sludge of sewage treatment plant in Hong Hong | place: USA: Christiansburg, Virginia | collected... | reverse complement strand
ATTTGATGGTTTATATTATAGTATTTGAATCTATCAAGATGATACGCCAGGGACGGATAGATTGGAACGATTCCGTATCAGACTTCATCACAGTCAAGGTCAAACGTCCCGAAGTGCTCGCAGAATTAATCCGACGAGAGAAGTAATGTGCAGAGAAATGGTCTTGCGAGAAAAAAATCGAAGAAGAGAGGAATCAATACGAAAGACTAGCAGCGGCATTTAGGAGCGACCAGCAGGAGTTTGAACAAAATATGGCAAAAAAAAGACATTTTCAGAAGGAGATTTCACGATTGTAAAATGAAGTTGTTCGCATGCAGTTCGACTTAGTAAAGTTTGAAGGACAGGAAAAGTTCCTTTCGAAGACCAAACAGGAAGACAAAGCGAGTTCACAGTATTTGCACAATTTAAGAAGCAATGAAAGTATCTACCAAAGCGAGCGCGAGAGTATGATGACTTAGTACGGCTGTTTGAAGGAAATGCTGAATAGATAAATGTAAGAGTTGGTTGCAAAAAGAATCGAGTTGAAAGAAGATTTAAGTAATTTGCAGTTGCAGCACAAGAAATTGAATGAATAGTTTAATTTTGAAACCCAGTTGATAGAGGTCGAATAGTAAGTGATAAAAATGGAGAAATAGTTGAAAAAGCAAAGAAAGCTAAAGACAGAGCTATTGGAAATGAAGAATTAGGTTGATTTGTCAATTTTAGTCGATAAAAAGAACAGGGAAGCTACTCGTTTGAAGGTCGAGCAAAATAGCAAACGGCTGAGAGATTTTGGTAAGGACAGCAAAAAGATACTGATAGGAAATGATGGCATCGGTAGTAAAAAGTACATGTAGTTTGTTAAAAAATACAAGACTAATACTCGCTAGGACGAGCTGAGGCTTAAAAATAAGCTGGCCTCGCTCAAATAAAATTAGGACAATCCCTACAATAAAAAAATATTTCGGGAAGTCGATAACCGGCTGGAGAAATTGAGAGAGACCATCACTGGCATTATGGATAGTTCCGACAAAAAGAAATTTACTAATCGCTAGTTTTAGGAGCTATAGCAAAAATGTGGTGATATTATGAAACGCTAGGCTGAGCTAATGCGGCTAGAACCACTATTGAGCCGATAGGTGTAGGCTCTTCAGGAAAACTTGCAGCGCAAAACTCGGTAGTTATAGAGAGAAATGGCTCGCTTGAATCGTAAACCTTTCTGATTTTTCAATACTTTTGCATCAGCAATCATTCGTATGGTAATCAAACATTTGGGTTTGTCTCACTTTGTCCGCCAGCCCTGCTACCCAAGGAGTAGCTCGAGAATTCGATAGTAATAGCTTTGTCAATGCTGACAGTTTGGAGCTGAGAAGATCGTCAGTTTGATATTAAATATAGCTTTGGATTAGCTCACAAGTTGAACAGATGTCTTTGCAGTTCTGATCACTAAAAAAGATAGAATTTTCTTAGAGATCAACCACTGCAAAGTTAATTTAATTTTCCAGTTCCTGTTTAGTCATTTTTTGTTGCTGTTTTAGAGTATCCGTTAATTTTTTCTTAACACTTTCAACTTCTTTCTATTGCCCCCAAAAGCCTACAATGATGGGAACTGGCGAGTTGGCAAATTAGAAGTGATGAGAAGTGATGGTCGCTGCTACAATGGGATATACATAGGTAAGTGGACTCAGTGATTGAATTAGTCCCATTGTTAGTTCTGAGATGATGTGTTTGTGTTTGTTGGTGGATAGTATTATGATTTTGTATTAGTGTAAAGCAAAATAGTAAAGGAGGACGAGTGTAAAAAATAACTTTTGCTATTTTTTCTTACTACCAAATTTCACTAACGACCACCTTACTTCCGATCTAAACAAATAACGGTTTATCTGGGGCTGAAACTTTTCCTGAGAGTGAACTTGTGACCAACTTTACCGTTGTTTTTTTAAGATAAATTATCTAATGTTTGTTTAAATGCAGGGGTACATTTTCTGAGTAACTCATCGCTTACTTTTCGGTAGATAGTGGAGAGGGTATCAGCGAGACGATCTTCATCTGCAGCTGCGGCTTAACTGACTCTGATTTAAAAGCAGCTTCCTATTTGCTGATATTAATACTTGCTATTTCATCCATGAGCTGGGTTAGGTCATCCAGGATGAACTACTGACTCACAAAACAGCAGAAAGTTTCCGTCCGGTAGTATTCTTGCTCTAGCACTCCACACTCCCTCAGTTCAAATACGAACAAGTACTTCGTTGCCTTTTACTGGCAGTTTGGCAGGATGAGGGGCAAAAAAGGTTTCGGCTGTGAAAACATTTCCTTCAACACATTCGTCATTGAAGGCGATTTTACGAGTTGCTTTCGATGATAGAGTTTATCCTCAAGGGTCAGCAGATCGACAAAGACTTTCCTGTCGCCCTATCCACTTCCCTACCTTCCCTTTATCGAGTATTAGTTGAATTCAAAGTTGTAACGGACCACAAAGTAGTCCAACAGTAAACCGTTTTAGAGCTATTTTAGCTGTTCCTCTTTGAAACTTAGACGCACAAAACTTTCCTTCACTTTCAAAATTTACTAATTCGACAATCGCTGCCCTTAAGGCGAGTTTTAAGGGAGGGAGAGACGAGGGTTGGTCCTGTTGATGATTGAAGATTTCGGTCGATATTACTACATTTATTCAGATGCATTTGATTTGGTTGAACTGTATACGTCAATGAGGGGTGCTATTTTGCTAATGCATGAGTCAATTTTTTACAGGAGAGAGCCTTGACTCATTGCGGTGCCTCTCTGCAGATTGATTTTGATATCGAGGAGTATATTAACAATTTCCTGGAAGGCGCAGTTTGTCGATTACATTGATAATAATATAAATCCTGGCCTTGCTAAATTAGTGTATACTAATTCAATATGGATTGCTAAAAAAGCACCCCACTGCAGGCCACTTCCGACATTGAACCTCTCATTGCCGACTCATTCCTCATGCAGGGACAACTCACCGACCTATACCTCTACCCCAACTAACTCAAACTACTACAAAAAAACATCACCAGGACCATACCCATTCAGTTCAATCTCACCTTCTCCATACTACAAAACTAGCAGGGACAACCCATCGGATTGGGCTTGTTCTGCGGAGAGGAAAATGTCAGTCTGGAGAGAGATTTTTGGCCCAGGGCTTGGGAGTGGGAAACAGTATTGCTAAACCATGTCATCAGAAGAGACTTTCATTAATTTTTCAAACCCTTGAGAAAAATCGGGAGGGGAAACTTCGCAACTGTCTATCTAGCAGAAGACAGAAGAATTACTCGTCTTACCGCAGTCAAAGCCTTCATGAAATAGGTGGCCTTCAAGGGAGATGGCAAAGTTGCCATATAAAACTAAATTAAAATCATGCGCAAACTCAAAAATCCGAATATCGTTTCTCTTCATGGAGTATACGAGACTAAAAATTCACTCTATCTATCAATGGAGTATGCCGAAGGGATGACTTTAGATTCATTTTTCAGAAAAAACAAAGAGACCTCATTAGACCAACGCCGAAAGATAATGAGGGGACTCTTGAATGGATTAAAATAGCTGGCTAGATTAAGAATTGTGCACAGAGACATCAAACCTGAAAACTTGATAGTGAGTGAAAATGGCGACACAATTAAGATCGTCGATTTCGGATTGGCGACTCACATCGATGATCCGGCCTACATATTCGTTCGTTGTGGAACTCCAGGGTACGTCGCACCTGAGATTCTAAAAATAAGAGATGTGGAGAATGCTCGATTAGGAGTTTAGAGTGACATGTTCAGCTTAGGGGCAATCTACTATCATTTGATTTATGGACAACCTCTCTTCCAGGGCAAGGAACAAGGCGATGTGCTCATCCAGAACAGACTCTGCAAAATCAAGTTACCCCATAAGGAGGGAGTCGGTTTCGGATAGTTTGACCTTCTCTGTGGAATGCTTAATAGTGACCCCAGCTTAAGAATTACTCCAGATCAGGCTTTGAAAAATAGCTATTTCTATGAGAGGAAGGACATTTTTTGCCGAGCTCTTCAGCCAATTCAAACCTAGACTGTTTCAAGTTGGATTTTCGAAGAAAAATGATTACTTTATTTTTAGCCACTTTATACTAAAATAATTTATTAAAATATCACCACCTTTTGATCGATTTAAGCGTAATATTATCATCTTATTACGACTGTTTACGATGCTTACCGTGCGTCCTTGTTTCAGCAATTGCCTGGTTGAGCCTTTGAGTCATGCTGATGCTCTTAAACTGAGTTCCAGTTAGGATGTGACTCATCCGGAACATCTACTCAGCTCCAACCACGTCCCTTATACCTCTAGGGATTTGCTTAGATATCACTTCAATTAAGTTTTGGTTTGAACTTGCATCACAATAACTATAGGCAGGAGCGCACACTTGTTTGCTCAGTTTATTTTTTAATATTATTGAAATGACAGACTTATCGATAGACGATCCCCTCTTTAAAAAGTTAGTTTTTCTAAAAATGTTTGTCGGTGTCTATCTTGAAAAGAGCGGCTAGTCTCTGCTTTAGCATTTCGAATGGGTTTTTATTATGGATAGCGGAGTATGAGAGCGATGACAGCGTCCTGATGACGAAGTGAAAGGCCGAATTTAAGCAGTAGAATCAGGACGGAGATAGGTGTAATCTGGAGTTTGTCTCTGGCGCTGCTGAGTTTGAGGTTTTAGAAAACCATTAGACCTAGATGCGGCTGTAATGAAGGCAGTGGAAATGTTGCGCTGAGACGAACTAGATCCATGGCCAGAGAGCAGTTGTCTCGTCTTGTACCGCAACTATTTGCGTTATTTGATGAGTTATGCTTGGGGAAGAGGCAAGTTTTGCTTAGCCGTCTGCACTCTCGCCAACATCTTATTTTATTATAACCAATGATCTTATTAACTCTGCCTTCCTTTGATTCGCACTAACTTACAGATATCTGATTATTTGCTTCAATTTCGTAATAATAAAATGCTGAGAAATATAGCCAAACGATTAGTGAAGCTGTCTCTCTATCAGCCTCTGCGTTTCAGATTCAGCGGAGAAGGCCACCACCACGAAATCGATTACCACGCAGTCGTCACCAAGAACATGAAATCAGGTACTAAAGCCGTAAATTAGGCTATTACCTTAATCCAAACGAAGTCGCGAGAAGAATCGCCAGAATCGTCGCTAATTTCGACGGAGCACTCAATGTTGAAAAGATGAATCTCAATACTCAATGGTGGTAGCTCGGTACTTACGCTCTTAGATAGGTCTCAACGATTTGGATTATGTGGAACTCACAGTCTTGGTCGAGGACGAGTTCAAGATCGAGTTCCCAGACGATGTCGCCGAAAAGTTTAAGGATGTCAACGATATGGTTGAATTTGTAGCCCGCTCGTTTTGGGCCGCCTGAGATAGTATTCAAGACATCATCTACTTTATCACCACTTAGCATCATTACAAAAATTGATAATCAGCCCTCATGCCCTCGTCCTATGTTCGGCTGCCACTCCCATCCCTCCCCATTTCCCTCTCGCTCTTGCACTTCGTCCCTCCGCTTTACAAAAATCAGCTCTGAACTTGAGATCGGATTGAGCGATTGCGGGTCTGAATGATTCTCTTTTTCACTGTGACTGTAGCCGAGTCCTCCAAATTTGTCAGACCCGAAAACGCACTGTCCAAAGGCCTTGTCAATGTCGATATCTACTATTTCTTTAGGTACTTTGTAAGCGGAGGTGATAAACGAGGTTATTGTTATAATTCTATTTTTCGAGTAGTTTGAAAGTTTAACGTTCCAGTTTCGCCATTTTCCGTTGAATCGAAGCAATCTTCTTTTCAGCTTGCTCTCCAATCTATCTTTCGAGTCTTTCATATATGGATTTTTCAAGCTATTATAGATTGTGCTGCAAGTTGAGCACCATGTTCTCGACAATTTCGTTGAGCATTTCTAAAAATTTCTTGCACAAGAGCATACCCATTTTGCTCTTACCTTGAAGTACCTGCTATGCCTAACGAATTCTCTTACTGAATTAAGCAATTAGGTCAGCTGGATTTGGGAGTGAGACTGCACTGTGCGAGTGAGTAATGGGTCGAGAGGGACTCGGTCTTAGGTCTCTCGATTTCGATCGGGAAAGCAAACGTTATATCTTTTGGCGAGTCGTACGATTTGTTTTACGAGATTTGTTTCCTGATAAGGTACGAGAACGCTCAAGAGTATGATTGCGATAGGGGGCTAAGGGATCCGGAGACTGCATTCTGTCCTGCCTCTCGCTTTTTAGATTGTACTTTTTGAGGTGTTTCATAAAATCTTCAAGACTTCGGTCATGATATTTTTGAGTTTATTTCTTGCTTCCTTGTCTGTGCATAACGACTATAACATGCGAAATTATTCACTCAAACTTTATTTTAATCAATTAAATCTTCAACTCGGCCATCTTAATCATCATACACTTTAAATTTCGACCTATTCGACGCAAATAAACCCGGATTTTAAATATATTTATACATTGCTAAAGCGGTATCAAGAGATCATTTATGTTCCAAGGCAGGGCAAGCATCTCTGACGTGAACAATTGCTTTGGTAAAATCTTTAAAGTGTTTCTTTAACCACTCCAAGTGCGAATAGTTGTGCTCGAGGACTGCAATCTCTCGAACTAACCCTCCAATAGCTCCCAAGCATTCATCGGGGAAAGCATTCTTTATAAACTTGGCCATTCCATGTTGATTGCATGAATCAAGAGCCGAAGGAAGTTGCTTGATTACTTTTCCCATATCAGTCAACGAAGCATTAAAGTCTCCTTTCATCAAATCATTATCAACTTTTTAGAACACCAAAGAGAGTCTGTAGGCTCCCTCAGCGCAGTCACCCTTATTTTGGACAGTTCCAAGGTTGTGTTCTTTGAGAGTTGGGCATTTTTTTTGGACTTGTGTCTGATAGATGGTTTCGAACATTGTAGAGTCTGAATAGTAGGTAGCTTACACACGATGATGGCTTTTTAATTTTTCTTTTGGTCTTCAGCGTAAAGACGCATAATTTTAAGTAGTAATTTAGCTTCTTTAGAGAGGACTTTAGTGCAAGCGGGTGGGTAGTCGTTACGAACTTGCTCAGCTTGAGTTTCTGCACCGCAAGTTTCGAGTAGGGTTGGCAGTTCCTGGAAAAGAATTTCGAGATGATCGATAATGATTTCAGTGTCTGCCTTTTTGAGGGCGGTTACGAATTTGGCTTCGAAGTTAGTGGCTGCCGTGTAGCATTTTTCGACTGCAGTTTAAGCGTGCAAGGCCAGGACGAGGAGAGAAAGGATGAGTAGAACCCTCATGATAGATTAATTATTAATTGTAATAAAAGATAAAATGAAACAAATGTAAATCGTATGCTCTTCGTTCGAAAAGTAGTGATTAAACTAATGGCTAGTTATAAAAATAATTAAATATAATGATCGTTGTTTATTTTCCTGCTCATTGGCTGCATCTATGCCTCAGTAAGGCGATATAATAATATATAAACCAATCGAATGGGTAAAATACTTCACATTCGTTTCGCAAAAGTGCAGATCGAGCACCAAAATGGTATGGAATAGTCCTATTTTTCAATAAGTTTCAGAGACAGGGAGTATTTCAGCTCCTGCTTTGACCACAATAACGGCAAACTCGGTGACGACGTGCTGCTATAGCTCTCAGAAGGTACTGTCCCCTAGAGTATCATTTTGCAACGGTGGTAGAACTGTATGATCATTTTCAGATTCGAGGTAGAGATCGGCTAACTCAGGAGTCGCAGCTTTACCAAAAAGAAAATATACACAAAACATCAAGAATTGCTCAGTCTCTAGTTTCAAATTTATGAATCAAAGGATATGCTCTTCACCAGCCAGTATCTCTAAAACGTTTCTCAGCACTATCTGATCATTGAGGATTTGTATTTTGCACAATAAAAAAATGTAACTCGCGCCTCCAAACAACCCAACTTCTTCACCATCACTACCCAGCAAGCGCACTACACTCTCCCCGTTCGCGGGGCAGTAGTCATCATCAAACTGCCTGATTCTCTTGAAATTAGCAGCTTCATCAACAGTTTTTTTAATGGGAAAAGTAGTTTCGTCCGACATGAAAAGATAGCAAATGAGCAGTAGATTAATTTATAAAAAGAAGGCAAATCAGTGGGCAAGGTGGTAATGAAGATTCGATGGGCTGTTAACCTCCATCGATGCCAAGTCGATCAAAATGTCCTACTACAATCCAACGAAATGATGCTGTATGATCTTGAGCTGCGTTTTGACAATCCAGCCGATGTAGTCGGATGCAGGTTCAAAATAACGCACGGTAATAAGGCTTTTGATTTCGTGGAAGATGTAAATCAAGCCAAAGTGACTAAAATTAAAAAAGTAATTTTCTTCTTGATTAAAACTGAAGCATAGGAAGTTTAATTTGTTATGACCAAAGGAGGGAAACTATTCTCGCATTGCAGACTGAACACTTCATAGTTAGTAGCTGATGGACTAACAATTATTAAGAAAAAATGGGCTGACTTACTTAATCCAAATAAATTTTATGGATACATCAAAGCGAGAGGATAAAGAGGACGAAACCTAAGCGTACCTCAAAATAATCGCTACTGGCGTTAGGTCCTAAGGAGAAAACATAGCACCAGTAACATGCTTTTGTCTATTCACCAAATGTCTATCTACTACTCTGAAAACGAACCGTTATACCTCGTTGGGAAAGTGGATAGCGAATAAAAAACATCTGGTACTCTCACGAATCTGAACTTCTATGAAGATCAAGATGAACCGAGCAAATAAGTAATGTAATTCGGACTAAAAGGATAGGAGAGTGCCTACTTAGTAGTCAAAGGAGATCCTAAAAATGTAGATTTTTGTGGAATAGGCGTTGTTAACTCTGGAGATTTACGTTTGGGAATCAACGCATGCTAGATTGGACTGTTTAAAAACCAATAAAAAATAGGGACTATTAACTGCTTGATCAACAAAATGGTATTCTGGCCGTTCCCTAAACCATTTTTTCAGAGTTAAACACAACTCCAGAATAGCCAAAACCAGTACATAGACATTTTCTTAAACCAAATCAATTTTTCAGCCTACTTTTACACGTACCGTTACGATGGCAAACAGGAAGTGTACTGTATCGTTTAAGCGAATCGATCGAAGAAAGTTTTAATTCTCTAAAATTCATAACACGATGAGTTAAGTTTCTTCGCTGCTGCTGGCAGTGACTCTCTCAATTATGAAGTAGATCAACCCGATGTAATCAAAATAAAGCTGTCGTTCCTGGTTTCAGATTTGGGACACTAATAGGAAATATATGGAAGCGCAGTTTGCAAGGTAAAAGGAGCTGATGTCTTAAAAGAGAATGTTAAACTAAAAAATGTATAGATTTGCAATGACTATGCTGTAACTCTCGGTTATGTGAATTTGTAGGTTTCAAAAGGAATCCCTCCCAAGTCATCTCCCAAAATGGCAACTCCTGAAAACTAAAGATAAAAGCCCAGTGTTGTTTCTTTTGATTTGTCTCAAGCATCCTTTGACACCAATCGAATCGGTCCTCCAGTAAGTGGTCCATCTCGACGTTACAGTGGCGGATATATAAATAGCCCCAAACCTGTTGCCCAACATTTCCTAAAGAAAAATACGCATCCTGGCAAGCAAATAATGGAGGTAAAATTGCCAGTGATTAAATAAAAAAAAGATAAAGACAATTTTTCTGACTTGCTGCAGATGATGAGAGTAAGAAAACGAGGCATGGGCGGTGCTTATGACGAAAAAGGGTTATCCACCCACAAGCAAAGCGATGTTGAAGTGCGTCGCCAGAGACACTCATTCGATCTGCAAAAACTATAGCAAACGAATCCGAACATTGAGAGAAACCTTTAGATTTTATTTCCGAAGAAAGGAAACGAAAAACAAATTCAGATGGTTAGATCAAAACAAAACGATTACGAAGACCGGCTAAGGGGTCTTAAAAGCGTAATGAAAGATATGAATGATATCGGATAGGTTTAACCCTCAATTCGATAATCTCAACATTAGCTAAAATATTAACAGTAATAGAGTTATGAGCCAGAGCCGGAGTGGGAGGGAAATTAATTTGTTAGCCCATACCCTTGATATTAATAGTTTTTATACTTTTAAATTAGAAATATTTACAAAATCACGTCGCAATTGAATAAAAATCTGTGCTCTGACTTCGACTCATCGCCTTCTCGAAAGACCTTTAAATTTATAGTATTTATTTAACCCCTGAATATTTGGCCGATGGGCGTGGCTGTTGTAGATCCAGCAATTTCAAGTCTACTTAGTGGTTAGCGTTATCATAATTGACAAGACCCTTAATCTTTGCTATTTTAATCCTTTTTTCTCTAATTTTTCTAAATTAAACCTAAATTACTTTTTAAGCCTACTCTATCTCTACAGTTCGGAAGTTATTGATTTTTTAAGTATGTTTACTTATTCCTAGAACTTCATTTGATAAACCATTTCGTTTGATATTTTGTCTTAGTTTCCCTGACGAATCTATTAGCCCTGAGTGATCTTTTGAATCATACCGATTATCTTATTTTATATTTAACAAGCTATCGTTGCCAAATCATCTATCTTTTTCTTTTGCTATTCGTATCTGTCTTTTTTCTATGACCAAATTGCAAGGACTCGCTTCTCCTATGCTTCCAACTCTCTCGCCTTCTGATTTTATTCTTTAAGTTTGCTTTTCTCACTCAGTAGCTCTCCCTCCATTTGCACTTGACTGTTGATATTTTGTTTCTGAACTTTAAAAAGCAACTATTCGTTACCTGAAATGCTTTTGATCAGTGCACGAATATGATCGTTAGTTTTTGCAGTTTGGGCTTCATAGTCTGCATTTTCTTGATATCGCTTGTAAAAAGTGTTTAAAAGCATACACAGAAACTACCTTGTTTCAATCGAAAGGTTATTGTCAACGTAAATGTTGGGATCAATGAGGAATCTTATTTTGGGCACTGGTGCTACATCTTTCAACTCCTAAATAAATCAACGATTACTATTATGCTCGATTTAATGGTCTTAACGTGCTGACGTTCAGAAGCACGAATCTGTTAATATTTTTGCAACAATTTTTCCAACCTCTATTTACGTTCAGTTTCTTTTTTTAGCGAGATGCGCATTAGTTCAAGGGAGGCTTCGTCTTTGCATGTGCCAGTTAGCAAACTCATACAACTTCCCTTTCTGCTCGCCAGACTTTTCTTCATGTTCTATTTATTATAAAGCCTTCCATATATCAATATTAAGAAACATCCCCACATTAAATTAAAACAAACATAAACCAATGAAATCAATTTGTTTTTGCACTTAGAGCTATCAATAATGCAAAAATACAATAAAAGAATATGATATAGTAAATATTTATTCAATGCTCGTATCTTACAAGTTCGTCCTCCCATTCTTATCCTCGCTCTGTTTTCTTTACGTTCTGAATAGAACCATTTTTGCGCTGACGGGAAAGGCTTGCCGACGATCTTGCGTCTTCCTGCTTATTTCGAGGTTTGAACTGACAATTCGGGCAGCCCTTGCCCCTCTTATGAATAACAGAATCAATCTAAATTTAAGAAAATTTGCTTTACAGTAATCCAACCTTGTCCATAATCTGAATATTTTAAATTTAAAACAAAGATAGTTTTTCATTGAGAAATTGTACTACTCGAGCCTGTTGCTAAGTCTTTTTACTCGCGAGATAGAGCTATTTCTTGAGAGATTCTACTAGAATAATGAGCTGGTCTCGCTCCTGGAGTGCCTCACTATTTTATAATTATCTTTTTAAATTTTTTATCTCATCTTGTAGCATTTTTCTATCGTTTGAATAAATCTATCTCTCTTTCTATAACTGAGCATTAATCTCATCTCTGGATTTGCATTTATCACACTATCTTTTCTCCTTCGCCTTGCTGTACTTCTTCGAAATCTTTGACAACTATCTTCTCAACTCTTCGATCTCCGCTTTCTGGTCATCACTTTCTTGCTTTGAGTTTTTTAGTTGTTGCTATATTAGGAGCCTCTTTTGCACCTCTAGCTCTGAAGTAAGTCTGTGATGTTCCAGCTACTCGAGTGTACCTCTGAGTTGTTCGTGAATGTCTTAATGGAAAGTCGGATTAGAGTAGTCCCTCTCGGCGAGATCGTGAAGAACTGGCGAGGGTCGTGTGGTTGATATATATTTTTTACTTTATTTCTCTCGTCTCCGCATCTTTCAAATTATGGAGTTATACTTTGCAGTTATGACTCAAAAACAAACAAAATATTTTTTGTCCTGGCTTGTACTCAGCTATTTGATTATAAAAGTAATTCAGCTAATAAACCAAATATGGTGAATTGGAGATTCTGGTAAAAATCAAATGATTAAGACAACAATCATTTAGAACCAGGTGAGAATCAGAAATATTAGACCAAATCCTACTTTAAAAAATACTCCAAAACACGCTCCTGCAAACCAGATTAGACAGACCAAAACTATATGATTTGCAAGTAAAAAGTAAATGACGGCGATTAAACCTATTAAAATTAAGAAAGAATACCCATTGATAACTATGGAAACTCCAGTATAAGTAGCTCGATAACCAGCAGTGTTAATATGTTTCCAGAATAGTCTTTTTTTGGATCTAGAAACAATTTCAATAATAATATGCAGGACAATATGAACGAAATGGAAAGAGATTTTATGGATTTCATGAAAATACCATTTTTTTCAGCTGCTTTTCCCCTTAATTTTCAATCAAACCTTCATTCTTTCGGCCCAAATGGATTTTTTGATTAGCCTCTAAACTCGGAAAAATGGGGCCAAGGCTTTAGTAATAGATCAACAAAGAATAACTAAAAGAGCAGCAAATAGCCTAAGAAATAAAAGTTCTACTTTTCTCATAAATAATAAAAAGACTATAATGTGAAAGACATTTGATAAACATTATAAACTTTGATTCTTATGCATTATTATCAATATCATTCTCAAAGTTTTAAATTCGGTTTTGTATTATTTATTTTTGGAAAATGAGTCTTAGAGTCACTTTTATTAGAATTTCTTGAAAATAGTTTTGCTTTCGAAAGTAGTTCATCATGATTTTTAAGTTATCCAATTATCTTATTACCACTTTTTTCTCTTAGGTTCATTGTTGATGAAGAGACTAAGTTTTCTTTTGGCTTAGTTTGTACTAAAAATTGACGTTTTGCATCTTTTACAGGTTTAAGAAAAATTGCCGATTTGCTATTTATTACATTTTTGAAAGGCTTTGCTGGATTTTATCGTTTTTATAGATTTTCTTGTTCTTTAGTAGGTTATTACCTTTAATCAGATTCTGATTAAGACAAATCTGCCGAATCATCTGTTTTCCAGTCATCTTCATCATCGCCATCAACAATCACAATTTAGGGTTATTATTATTTATCTTCCTTTTCCATTTAGATAACTTAATAGAATGACTATTACTTTCTGTTTTATGCTGAGTGACAAATTGATGAAATTTTTGGTATAGTTCAGGGTTAGTTTTGGACGTTTTCGTCAATTCCTTAAGAATAGATTGACTTTATTCAATGTTTCCTTCCTTTAAAGCCTTAAGCAATGCTAATTTTTGCTCGAGAGGTTTAGAAATTATTTGATTTTCCATTTAGAAGCAGTCGAATTATAAACAAAATTACAAAGTTATTATTAATGAAGCTATTATTTAAAAAAAATTTGGTTTATTAGAGCATAGGTTGTAAATATCATCTTAATTGCATTGTATCATTATTAAGATTCTAGTGACCAATATGGGAAACTAAAATAGTTCTAATGGAAACTCAGCCTCTGCAGTCGAACAACAAATAGTGTTACGA
>ERZ724520.1111-NODE-1111-length-13821-cov-8.751852_pt1 | contig 13821 bp, 9 predicted proteins | sample MGYA00376053_ERZ724520 | MGnify/ENA primary metagenome ERZ724520 (study PRJEB28724, sample SAMN07190886) | activated sludge metagenome | isolation source: activated sludge of sewage treatment plant in Hong Hong | place: USA: Christiansburg, Virginia | collected... | reverse complement strand
TGTCGGCTGCGCAAAACACGCAGGTCGAAATCGTGCGAAAGCACAGCCTGCAGTCCCAACGTGCCAATCAGGTAGAGCAACTCACACTGGAAAATTCGCGCTTGCGCAACCTGCTGGGTTTGCGCGATCGCTTGCACTCGCCCGGCATGGCGGCACAGGTCATTTACGATGCAGCCGATCCGTACAGTCGCAAAGTGATTATCGACAAGGGAATGGCAGATAAAGTTGGGCTGGGTTCACCGGTGTTGGACGAGTCGGGTGTTCTGGGGCAGGTGACGCGGGTCTATCCTCTGGTCAGTGAGGTGACGCTGATTACCGATCGAGACCATGCCATTCCAGTGCTCAATACCCGCACCGGTGCGCGCGGTGTCGCTTATGGAGACGTCTCTCTGCATGCCGATGCCATGGAGCTGCGCTTTATGGCAGCCAACGCCGATGTCACCGCCGGTGATCTGTTAACCACCAGTGGCGTCGATGGTGTGTACCCCCCCGGACTGCCAGTGGCCCGCATCGAAAAAGTCGAGCGTCGTACGGACGCCGTATTCGCCCGCATCTACTGCGTGCCGCTGGCCCTCGTATCGGGCGCGGCCCATGTGTTGGTGCTCGACCCGACAACAGCACAAATGGCGCCACGTCCGGTGCCCGATGCACCGGCTACCGTCAGTCGTCGCGGAGTCGGAAAATGAGTCATTTCTGCTTTGTTTGGCTGGCGAGGGGTCTTTTCACATGATCATGCGTCCAGGGCAGCAACTGCTGTTGCCCGCCAACCCTTTTTTCATCTGGACCAGCCTGATTGCGGCCATGTTGCTCAATATGATGCAAAACATGGGGTTGTTGGGCCGTGCGGCCTGGACTCCTGACATTCTGGCGGTGGTGCTGGTGTTCTGGACCGTCCACCAACCTTTGCGCATCAACATTGGTAGTGCCTTTGTATTTGGTCTGCTGATGGATGTTCACCAGGGTGGTTTGTTGGGGCAACACGCCATGGCCTACACCGTGTTGAGTTTTGCGGCCATCACGATCCACCGCCGCTTGTTATGGTTCTCTGTGCCCTCACAAGCGGCACAGGTGTTTCCGCTGTTTGCCCTGGCCCACGCCGTCGAGCTGGCAGTGCGCATGCTCAGTGGAGGCACCTTTCCTGGCTTTCTGATGTTGCTGGGTCCGGTGGTGGAGGCCGTTCTGTGGCCCGTGGCCAGCATCATCCTGTTGGCACCGCAACTGCGTGCACCGAATCCGGACGCCAATAGGCCCTTATAGGATGACCCCCACGCTTACCACTTCGTGTGTTGCGCTGCCCCCCGGGGGGGCGCTCCTAGCTTGGGGCGGCCCTGCGCTGCGTCGGCTATGACCGAGTTGCGCAACGTTGAGGCGGATCTGGCGCGGTTTCGGACCCGCGTCTTTGCGGTCAGCGTTGTTGTTGTTGTCTGTTTTTTGTTGCTGATCGCGCGGCTGGTGTACTTGCAGGTGGTGCGCCACGATGACCTGCGGGCGCAGGCCGAAAGCAATCGCACGTCCATCGTGCCCATCGTCCCGAATCGGGGGTTGATCGTGGATCGCAACGGGGTGGTCCTGGCCAGCAACTACTCGGCCTACACGCTGGAAATCACGCCCTCCAAGACTGGCGGTCTGGAGCAGACGATAGACGAACTGTCCAAGTTGCTCGACGTGACACCGCGTGACCGCCGACGGTTCAAGCGACTGATGGAAGAATCCAAAAGCTTCGAGTCCCTGCCCATTCGTACCCGCCTGACGGACACCGAAGTGGCGCGATTTGCCGCCCAGCGTTTTCGTTTCCCTGGCGTGGAAATCAAGGCCCGGTTGTTCCGCAACTACCCCTTCGGTGAACTTGCCAGCCATGTGATTGGATACATAGGGCGTATCAACCTGGCAGAAAAGGCCAAGATTGAGGACGACGACAACCAGGCCAACTACCGCGGTACCGAATACATCGGTAAGCTTGGTGTGGAACAGAACTTCGAGCAACAGTTGCATGGCACCACCGGGGTGGAACGTATCGAAACGTCGGCCGGCGGGCGCGCCGTGCGCAAGCTCGCCAGCACACCCTCTACGCCAGGCAACATGCTGGTGTTGTCCATCGACGTCAAGCTGCAAAAACTGGTGGAAGACATGTACGGCGACCGCCGCGGCGCATTGGTTGCGATCGATCCGCGCAATGGCGAGGTGCTGGCTTTTGTTTCGAAGCCGACCTTTGATCCCAATCTTTTTGTCGACGGCATCGACACCGAAAGCTGGGCCGCGCTGAATGAAGATATCGACAAACCCCTGTTGAACCGTGCGCTGCGTGGCACCTATCCGCCCGGTTCGACCTACAAGCCGCTGATGGCGATGGCGGCACTGAACAGCGGCAAGCGCGCAGCCAACGTGGTCATTCAGGATAACCTGACCTACAGCTTTGGTGGCCGAAATTTCGGCAGCCCCGAGGCCGACCGTCCGGGTCCCAAGGACATGCGGCTGGCAATCGTCGCCTCATCCAATGTCTACTTTTACAGCCTCGCCAACGAGATGGGCGTGGACCTGATCCACGACCAGCTGGAGCCCTTTGGTCTGGGCCGCCACACTGGTATTGACTTGATGGGCGAGGTCACGGGCGACCTGCCCTCCCAGGAATGGAAGCGCAAAAAATTCAGAAAGACCGAACAGCAAAAGTGGTTCGCCGGAGAGACGATTTCGCTGGGCATCGGCCAGGGCTACAACAACTTCACGATGCTGCAAATGGCGACCGCCTACGCGACCATCGCCTCCGGTGGTCTGCGCTTCAAGCCACGCCTGGTGCGCGAAATCAAGGACAGCGTCCAGCACACGACTCAACGCGTTGCCAGTGATGCACTCGAACCGTTGCCGCTCAAAGCCGAACACGTCGATGTGATCCGCAATGCCATGCACGGCGTGACGGTGGAGGGGACCTCGGCCAGGGTATTTGCCGGCGCCGGTTATACCAGTGGCGGAAAAACCGGCACGGCACAGGCGGTCGGTCTGCGGGCTGGCGAAAAGTACAGCAGTGTCAAGACCGACGAGCACAAGCGCGACCATTCCCTCTACGTCGCTTTTGCGCCGGCCGAAAATCCGACGATTGCACTGGCCTTGATTGTTGAGAATGCGGGCTGGGGCTCCGGATCTGCCGCGCCCATTGCGCGTCGTGTTTTCGACTACTGGCTGATGGGGCAGTATCCCAATGAGGACGACATGGCTGCCGTCCGCAAGGGTCAGGCCATGGCGCCCATCGGCAAACCGTTGGTTGCTGCTGACGTACCTTTGCCTCGCACAGGTGCCAGTGCGGCGGCCCTGCCCTTGGCGGCTAGCAGCACGGCAGCGCAGACCAGTGCCGCCGTCAGCACCCCCCGCTAAAGTTACCGCACTCAACGCAAAAAGGCGTCGTAACTGGTCTTCAGAATCAGGGCCGACACCACAACGATAAACACGCCGCGCACGAACCCCGTGCCATGTTTGAGCGCCAGGTGGGTGCCGGCCAGGCTGCCCAGCACATTCGCGATCGCCATGGCCAACACAAAGTGCCACCACACATGGCCCTTATAGGCAAACAACAGAATCGCGGCCAGATTGGACGCGGTATTCAGAAGTTTGGCACCGGCAGAGGCATGCAAGAAGTCATAGCCCAGCACCCGCACCAACAAAAACACAAAGAAGCTGCCCGTGCCCGGCCCAAAAAAACCGTCGTAGAAGCCGATCACGACACCGATTCCACTGGCGATCCAGGTTTCCCGCAAGCCTTCAAACCGCGGCCGGTGAAGTCGCCCCAATTGTTTCTTGGCCAACGTGTAGGCCAGGACCAAGGCCAACACCACGGGCAGACTCTTGCGCAGGTATTCGGGTGACACCACGGTAACCAGCCAGGCGCCCGCCATGGACGCCGCAAAACAGGCCGCTGCGGCCGGCCCCAATGCCCGCCATGGCAGGTTGACGCGTCGGCTGTACTGCACCGTGGCAAAGGCCGTGCCCCACACCGATGCGCCTTTGTTGGTTCCGAACAGTGTCGCCGGTTGTGCTGCGGGAAAGGTCGCAAACAGGGCCGGCACCAGAATCAGACCACCGCCGCCCACGATGGAGTCCACAAAACCGGCCAACAAAGAGGCCAACGAGACAACAATCAATTCCATGGTGTGATTCTCGCACCGCCGTGGAAATTGAATTTGCTATCGAAATAAGAGCTGACTACGCTTATTTCACGAGGGCTGGAGGCCCATTTTGCTTACATCATGTGGTCTTCGTGGTACTCAACACCCTGTTCCGTGCGTTGAACACGCTGTTGGTCGTCCAAGTACACCCAATACAACATGTCTTCGCCGCCGCGCCAGCGGTAGGTCAGGATATCGTGCGGCCAACTGGCGACACGGTCGATGGACGCCGGTGGACCAAATTCGCGCAGCATGTCGGCTCGGGTCCAGATGCCGACTTCGATGCGTGCAAACTCCAGGGTCTGCAGCACTTGGCGCATCTGAACGACCCGGCCTTGCGGGTCCAGATCGACCATCCAGGTCTCTTGGTTCGCAGGCTGGCCCGAGTACTGCAAACGCGTGCCGGAGGCAAGGGCGACCACCCTGGTGGGGACACCCATACGGGCAATGACAGCGTCACGCTCCATGCCGTTTTGAATCGGGATGACGGCACATCCAGTCAACACCACAACCCAGCCCAAAAGCAAGCTTCGCAAGGTTCGTACGATGCGGTCGATCAAACGTGGGTGCACAGCAGGCAACATGGGGATTCCTTGGTCTTACAACGGCGGATGTGCGATTGTGTCGGTGATGCAAAAAAAAAAGCACTGAACGGGTCAGTGCTTTTGTGAGCTGCATCTCAAGGTGGATGCAGAAATTGTTGCTTGTTGCTTGCCATCTCCTCGGCTCGCTTCTTCCGTTTGGCCCTTTGCAGTTGCCGTCTAACCTTTGAGTGACGTGACTGTACCCAGAGCAGCCTGTCTTTGCATCGGGATTAACCCTTCGTTTTTCCATCCGTTTGCAGGGCGGCATCTTCCATGATCCACTGCGCCGCCCTCTCGGCAATCATCAGCGTGGGGGAGTTGGTGTTGCCGCTGGTGATCAGCGGCATGATGCCGGCATCGACCACGCGCAAACCCTGCACGCCATGCACCTTGAGGCGTGCATCGACCACGGCCATGGGGTCATCCTCGCGGCCCATCTTGGTGGTGCCCACAGGGTGGAAGATGGTGGTGGCAATGTCCCCGGCCAGTTTGGCCAGCTCGGTATCGGTTTGAAACTGCACGCCCGGTTTGTATTCCTCGGGCTGGTACTTCTGCAGGGCCGGTTGGGCGACGATGTGGCGCGTCAGGCGCAGCGAGTCGGCGGCGATTTTGCGGTCGGCGTCGGTGCTCAGGTAGTTCGGCGCAATGGCGGGGGCGTCTTCAAACTTTGCCGATCGAATGTGCACCGTACCCCGGCTGGTGGGGTTCAGGTTGCAGACGCTGGCGGTGATGGCGTTGAAGTTGTGCAGCGGTTGGCCAAAAGCATCCAGGCTCAAGGGCTGGACGTGGTATTCCAGATTGGGGTAGGGCTGGGTCGGGTCGCTGCGGGTAAAGGCTCCCAGCTGGCTGGGGGCCATGCTCATGGGGCCGCTGCGTTTAATGGCGTACTCCAGCCCAATTCGAGCCTTGCCCCACAGCGAGTTGGCTTGGGTGTTGAGTGTAGTGGTGTTGCTCACCTTGAAGACCGCGCGGATTTGCAAATGATCCTGCAGGTTTTCGCCAATACCCGGAATATCTTTGACGACCGGCACACCCAGCGCTTGCAATCGGTTTGCTGGGCCGAGTCCCGATAGCTGCAAAATCTGCGGTGAGCCTATGGCACCCGCGCACAAAATGACTTCTGCGCGAGCTGTGGCGTCCACCATGCTGTGGCCATCCCAGACCTGCACACCGGTGCAGCGCACCGGGGTGGTCCCGGTAGCTGGCTCCAACAGCAGCTTGCTCACCTGGGCGCTGTTCCACAACTCAAAATTGGGTCGCGCGTAGCAGGTGGGGCGCAAGAAAGCCTTGGCGGTGTTCCAGCGCCAGCCGGCCTTCTGGTTGACCTCGAAGTAGCCCACTCCCTCGTTGTTGCCCCGGTTGAAATCGTCAGTGGCCGGAATGCCCGCTTGCACAGCCGCCTGGGCAAAGGCATCGAGCACATCCCAGCGCAGGCGCTGTTTCTCGACCCGCCATTCGCCACCGGCGTTGTGGTGGCGTAAGAGTGTGCGGTACAGGCTGCCATCCTTGAGCATCAGCTGGGGTGCGACGCCGCGGGCGCCGTGGGTGGCGCTGGCGCCTTTGTAATGGTCTTCGTGCAGCATGAAATAGGGCAGGCTGTGCTCCCAGCCCCAGGTCGCGTCGCCCACCAGTTGGCCCCACTGGTCGTAGTCGCGGGCCTGGCCGCGCATGTAGATCATGCCGTTGATGCTGCTGCAGCCGCCCAGCGTTTTTCCGCGCGGGTAACGCAGGCTGCGGCCATTCAGGCCGGCGTCGGGTTCGGTGTTGTACAGCCAGTCGGTGCGCGGGTTGCCAATGCAATGCAGATAACCCACCGGGATGTGAATCCAGTGGTAATCGTCCTTGCGGCCGGCTTCTATCAGCAGCACGCGCTTGGAGGCGTCGGCACTCAGCCGGTTGGCCAGCAGGCAGCCGGCCGTGCCGGCGCCAATGATGATGTAGTCAAACGTGGTTTCGCTCATGCCCAATCCTAAACGACAGACCGCTCAACCGGCCTGACAGAGCGATACCTTGTTCCAAATCAAAACCACAATGTGCGCCAGCGCCCAAAGTCATAACACCCGCCCGGTCTATGCTGACCCACTGCTTCCACGCGCCACACATCACCCACAATGCCCACTGAAAACCCTTCGACCACACAACCGCCAAGTCCGCTGTGGCATCTGCGCGATGGAATGGAATTGGCACGCGAGCAAGGGGTAGACCCCGAGCACGGTTTGCCCGCAGATGAGGTGGCGCAACGTGCCCAGCAACACGGCCCCAATGCCTTGCCCCAAAGCGAGGGCCGCAGTTTTTGGGCGCTGTTGCTGGACCAGTTCAGCGACTTCATGATTCTGGTGCTGCTGGCCGCGGCACTGATCTCCGGCGTGGTCGGAGACCTGGTCGACACCCTGGTGATTCTGACCATCGTGGTGCTCAACGCCGCCATTGGTCTGGTCCAGGCCTGGCGCGCGGACCAGGCGCTGGCAGCTCTGCAGCGCATGGCAGCATCCCAGGCTACCGTTGTGCGAGGTGGACAGGTGCAGCAGGTTGCTGCGCATGCGCTAGTGCCGGGAGACATTGTGCTGCTGGAAGCCGGCAACAAGGTCCCGGCCGACCTGCGCCTGTTGCAGATTGCCCAGCTTAAGGTCGATGAGTCGGCCCTCACTGGCGAATCGGTCACCGTGGACAAACAGGCCCAAGTGCTCACCGGTACGGAGCACAGCGTGGGCGATCGCCTGAACATGGCCTTTAAAGGGACGACCGCCACGCATGGCCGCGGGCGCGGCCTGGTGGTGGCCACCGGCATGCAAACCGAACTGGGCAAGGTCGCGGGGCTGCTGGACCAGGACAACAACCGCAGCACGCCGTTACAGCTGCGTCTGGCAGCCTTTGGCAAGCGGGTGGCGTTGGCCGTGCTGGGCATTTGCGGCATCATTTTTGTGGTCGGCGTGTTGCGAGGCGAGGCGCCTCTGCACATGGTGCTAATGGCGATCAGCCTGGCCGTGGCCGCCATCCCCGAGGCGCTACCAGCGGTGGTCACCGTGTTGTTGGCGCTGGGTGCGCGCAAGATGGTGTCCTTCAACGCGCTGATCCGGCGTCTGCCCTCGGTGGAAACACTGGGGTCGGTCACGTTTATCTGTTCCGACAAAACCGGCACGCTGACGCAAAACCGCATGCAGGCCGAGAGTCTGGTAGCCGGTGAGTTGACCGAACCGGCGGATGCAGGTCAAGTCACTTGGGTGCCCGGCACGGGGCAGCCCAATGCCGACCACCAGGAGCTTCTGCGGGGAGCGGCCCTGTGTAATGACGCGCTTCCTGGACCCGATGGCGGTTGGGTGGCGGACCCAACCGAAATCGCGCTGGCCGAAGTGGCCACCGGCGCGGGGCTGGACAAGCTGGATTTGGATGCCCAATGGCCGCGCGTTCACGAGCTACCCTTTGATGCCAGCCGCAAGCGCATGACCACTTTCCACCGCACGTCCGACGGCCTGGTGGCCTACACCAAGGGCGCGCCCGAGTCAGTGCTGCCCCAATGCGTGGCCCGCTGGCAAGCGCACGACGGCGATGGCGCCGCTGTGCCGCTGGAAAGCGCCGTCTGGCTGGCGCGTGCCGAGACGCTGGCGGCGCAGGGATTGCGGGTGCTGGCGCTGGCACGGCGCAACCACCCCCAGTTGCCAGCGTCCGGTGACGATGCCCTGGCACTGGAAAGCGGCCTTTCGTTTATCGGACTGGTGGGCTTGATGGACCCGCCACGTCCCGAGGCTGCGGCTGCCGTGCGCGAATGTATGAACGCCGGCATTACCCCGGTGATGATCACCGGCGACCACCCGGCCACCGCGCGGGCGATTGCGCTGCGTCTGGGGCTGGTGGCGGACGCGCAGGCACCGGTACTGACTGGCGCCGACCTGACGGCGCTGGACGATGAGACTCTGACAGACCGGGTGCAGCATGTGCGCGTGTATGCCCGCGTGGACCCGGCGCAAAAAATTCGTATCGTCGAGGCCCTGCAGGCGCGCGGCGAGTTTGTGGCCATGACCGGTGACGGCGTCAACGACGCCCCGGCCCTGAAGCGCGCCGACATTGGCGTGGCCATGGGCAAGGGCGGAACAGACGTGGCCCGCGAGGCATCGAGCCTGGTGCTGCTGGACGACAACTTTGCCACCATCGTCCATGCCGTGCGCGAGGGCCGGCGCATCTACGACAACATCCGCAAGTTTGTGCGCTACGCCATGACCGGCAACTCGGGTGAGATCTGGACCATTTTTCTGGCGCCGCTGCTGTTGTTGCCGATCCCGTTGTTGCCGATTCACATCCTGTGGGTCAACCTGGTGACCGATGGGTTGCCGGGCTTGGCGCTGGCGGCCGAGCCGGCCGAGCGCGGCGTCATGCAGCGCCCACCCCGGGCCCCCACCGAGAGTCTGTTTGCCAACGGCATGTGGCAGCACATTCTGGGCATTGGTCTGCTGCTGGCGGGCTTGTGTCTGGGCGTGCAGGCCTGGGCCATTTCCACCGGGCATGCCCATTGGCAGACCATGGTGTTCACGGTGCTGACGTTGGGACAGATGGCACACGTGATGGCCATACGCTCCGAGCAGGACCCGCTGTGGCGCATTGGCATTGCCAGCAACCGTCCCCTGCTGGGCGCGGTGTTATTGACCTTTTTTCTGCAGATGGCCACCATCTATGTGCCGGTGCTGAATCCGATTTTCAAGACCGAACCCTTGAGCCTGATGGAACTGGTCGTATGCCTGGGCGCCGCTGCGGTTGTATGGGGCGCTGCTGAAGCGGAGAAAGCCTGGCGTCGCTCGCGCCGCGGTGCCGCCAGCGCGGTTGCCATGGACGCTGTATGAAGAAAAGTTCTCCCACACCCAGTCACCACCTGGACCTGCGCGTACACACGCTGGCGCAACTTTTTAACTCGCTGGACCCGACGCCGTTCCTCAACAAGGACCTGGACCGCGAGGCCGAGGCCTTTATCGAAAACTGGGCGATGGCGTACCCCCCCAAAAGCCACCTACACATCACAGTCCACTTGGCAACCAAGCCCGAAGAAGCCGATCCCGGAACGCTGGTGGCCGATGCGATTCACAACTACTTTGGCTACAAGTCCAAGCTGGTGCGGGGTGAACTCAGCCAGTTGTTAACGCAGGGGCGCGCAAGCCTGGTCATCGGCCTGGTCTTTGTAACGATCTGCCTGCTTGCAGCCGACAGGGTGGGGCAACCCGGATCGGGCACTGCGGCGACGATTGCGCGCGAAAGCCTGACGATTGTGGGTTGGGTTGCCATGTGGCGCCCGCTTCAGATTTTTCTGTATGACTGGTGGCCCCTGGTGCGACGCATCCGCATTTACAAGGCGCTCAAAGTGTCTCAGGTGAGGGTTGTCCATACCACCTGAGCATGGCAGAACCGGCCATGTCATGGTTTGGTCACCGCATCTGAATATGCTGTCATTTCAAAGCAAAAGCATGGGTCAAAGAATTTCAAAACAAGATCCATAGACAGCAGAGAATGGCGATGGTGGCGAGAACGATAAGAATATCGTAGTACAGAGGAGGTGTATGGAAATTGAACTGAAGTTTGCCCTTCTGGCGACGGACCCAATGGCACTTGGACCGCGCTTGGCCGCACTGCCGGTGTTGTCGCGCCGCAAGGCCCAGCACTTCCTACTAGAGAATACCTACTTCGATACTCCTGATCAGCAATTGCGCGCCAACAAGGTGGCTCTGCGGGTGCGACAAGTGGGCACTGCGGCGGACCCTCAGTGGGTGCAAACGCTGAAAATGGGCCTGGGTGGCGACTCAGCGATGAGTCAACGTGGCGAGTGGGAGTTTGCTGTGCCAACGGGCACCCTTGATCCTGCCCAGTTGCAGTCCACGCCGTGGCGAGACCTTGACCCGGACGGCACGCTGTTTGCAGCGCTCGTTCCGCAGTTTGTGACGTCTTTTGCGCGCACCACCTGGGACGTCAAACAGCGCGATGGCAGCCGTATCGAGGTTGCATTGGACATTGGCACCATCGAGGCGAACGGTGCCAGCGCGCCGATTTGTGAACTCGAACTGGAGCTGCTGGCGGGCCAACCGGAGGCCCTGTTCGACGTCGCCAAACGGATTGCGAAGTCGGTGTCCCTGATCCCCTTGCATTGGAGCAAGTCCGAGCGCGGCTACCAGTTGGCCCACATGGAGTTGCACATGCCGCTGCGCTCGCGTCCGGTGCAGCTGGCAAACGGGATGTCCTTCACGCAAGTGGCGCACACCACTTTGGGTGAAATGTGGCTGCAATTCACCGCCAACCTGAACCACTTGAGGGCATGTGATGACCCCGAGGTCCTGCACCAGGCGCGCATTGGCTGGAGACGTTTCAAGAGCGCCTTGCAACTGTTCCGTAAACACCCCGATATGGTTGCTGCGCCCACCCTGGCGCCCTTGCAGCCCTTGGTGCATGCCATGGCCCGTCTGCGGGACCTGGACGTCGCCGCCGCCGAGACCCTGCCGATGCTGGCCAACGCTTACACAGGCGGTGATGCGTCGTACAAAGCCCGCTGGAAGGGTCTGGAAAAGTCACTTGCCGACGCGGTGGGTCGTCAGCGCAGCATCGTCCTTGGTCTTCTGGAACGCCCTGACGTGGGCCGCAGCTTGGTTGAGGTTACGCAGTGGCTGGAGATTCAACTGCCCGCGGGCACGGGTGGGCACGCCGCCACGCGAGCGGGCCAGGTCGCCGACTGGGTCTTGCGTCGCCTGACACGCCTGCACACCAAGCTCAAGGGCCAACCAGTGCACGCCCATGATCCACAAGTTCAGCACCACATTCGCATTCTTGCCAAACGCCTGCGGTATGGTGTCGAGGCGTTGCGGCCCCTGTTGCCCAAACGCAAGGCCAAGCGTTGGCTGCAAGAGGCAACCCGATTGCAAGGCAACATCGGGTCGGCACGTGACATTTCCAACGCGGTGGACATCGTGCAACAGTTGAATGTGGACGCCGGCATTGTGGAGTTTCTCCGAGGCGTAGCCTTCGGCGAACGCATGCATGCCCGTTGAGCTTTGGATTAGCATGGGCTCACACAGCAATCGGATGAGAACAAAGCAATGAAATTCCTCGACCTCTCAGGCGTCTATGAGCCATCCGCCATTCAGCAGCTGCCCGATGGACGTTTCCTGGTGGTGGAAGACGAAAAGCAGTTCCCCTTCAGCCTGGTCAGCATCGGCCTGGATGGGCAGGTCAGCAGCACACCGGTCAGCACAGGATCGTCCAAAACCGGTGAGGCTTCCCTCAAACTTGACGATCTGGAGGCGCTGGCGCTCGACCCGTCCGGTTATGTCTATGCCCTGACGTCGCATTCGCGTGACGGCGACGGCGACGAGAAAAAGTCCCGCGACAAACTGGTTCGGTTTCAAGTCGACCGCCAGCGCCTGGTCGCTCCCATGGTGATCCCCGGACTCAAGCGCGCCTTGGCTGATGCGCACCCCGTGCTCGCCGCCGCGGCCCAGATCCGCGATGTCAAGGACGCCGGCGGGCTCAACATCGAAGCGCTGGAGATCAGTCCTGGCCAGCAACAGTTGTTGATTGGTTTTCGCAGCCCCTTGAAGGGGCAACACGCCATCATCGCCAGTGTGGAGAATCCCGCAGCCATGTTCGAATCCGGCGAGCCGCCCCGGATCGCGGCTACCTTGCAGACGCTGGATCTGGGCGGTGACGGCATTCGGGGTATGGCATTTATTCCCGCCCTGCACGGCTACTTGCTGATCAGTGGCCCGGCCGCCCGTGCGGACGTACATTTCGGACTCTGGTTCTGGAGCGGCCTGGTGGGCGCTGCGCCGCGCCGTGTCACGGTGCCGGGTTTGCCAGGCTTTGAACACGCCGAAGGGGTGACTCCGGCCGTGATCGATGGCCAGCAACGCATCGTCATCGTCAGTGATGACGGCAGCCGTGAGGCCGGGCGCTGCGCCCGCTTTTTGCTGCTGGATCCGGGGCAGCTGCAAATCGCCCATTGATTCAGCCAACATTCGCCAAAAGAAAACCCGCATGAACGACACCCATCTGGCACTTCGTTTCGCGGTGGCCATTGGGCTGGGCATTCTGCTGGGGCTGGAACGCGAACGCACCAAGGGCGGTGACGGTGGTGCCGGGGTTCGCACGTTTGCGCTGATCGCGCTCAGTGGTGCCATGGCGGGTTACCTGGGGCAAAACCTGGAGTTGATCTGGCTGGCGCTGGCGGTTTTCGTTGCCGTTGCGGCGCTGATCGTTGGCATGTATGTGGTAACGGCCCAGCGCGGCGACACCGGCATAACCACAGAGGTCTCGGCGTTGCTGGCATTTTTGCTGGGCCTGCTGTGCACCTACGGCCAATTGCAGCTGGCGAGCTGGATTGCGGTCGCCATGGCTCTGTTGCTGGCACTGAAAGACTGGTTGCACCAGCTGGCCAGCCGCATTAACAGCACGGATGTGGAGGCCACGCTCAAATTCAGCATCGTCACACTCATCATCTTGCCGCTGGTGCCCGACGTCAACTACGGCCCGCCACCGCTGGATGTGGTCAACCCTTACAAAATTTGGCTGATGGTGGTGCTGATCTCGGCGCTGAATTTCGGCAGCTACCTGCTGATCAAAATCGTGGGGGCCGAACACGGTGTGGGCCTGGCAGGCCTGCTCGGCGGGCTGGCCTCTAGTACCGCGGTGACCCTCGGGTTTTCGCAACGCAGCCGGCAAACGGGTGAGGATGCCTCGCCGCTGGCCTTGGGCATTGTGCTGGCATGGACGGTGATGTTTTTCCGGGTGGCGATCATGACTGCGCTGCTCAGTTGGGAACTCGGTCGCCAGATCGCGCCGCCCATCGGGCTCTTGTGCGTGGCCAGCCTGGGCGCGTGTTTCTGGCTGTGGCAGCGCAACAAGCGCCGCCAACGCGGCGAGGTCCAGCCCGGCAGCAACCCGTTTGAGCTGGATGCGGCCATCAAGTTTGGCTTGCTGTTCGGAGTCATCCTGGTGGTCTCCAGGGCGGCACAGGTGTACTTGGGGGATGCGGGTCTCTATCTGGCGGCCGCCATTGCCGGTCTGACCGATGTCGACGCCATCACCCTGGCCATGGTGAACCTCACCCATGCGGATGG
>ERZ724520.1109-NODE-1109-length-13823-cov-3.460924_pt1 | contig 13823 bp, 12 predicted proteins | sample MGYA00376053_ERZ724520 | MGnify/ENA primary metagenome ERZ724520 (study PRJEB28724, sample SAMN07190886) | activated sludge metagenome | isolation source: activated sludge of sewage treatment plant in Hong Hong | place: USA: Christiansburg, Virginia | collected... | reverse complement strand
TCTCACATCTTAGCACTATAAAATATTCGACTAATTTTTAAAATTGGTTAGGATTTCATGACTTAACTCATTAAAATTCTTACTCTGCAACATAGAAACAATATACGCTTCTTTAGTTTTATCAATATTCATTAAAAATCTCACATAACCTTATACGTTGTTAATGAGGTAATGATACAACGGTTCTGAAAACTTATATTTTTACAAAACAGTTTCCTTTATTGTTGATTATTTCAATTGCTCGCAAACCCATTCACTAATCCCTAAATATTTTGATTCATTTAATTTGATCCTTTCTTTGTTATCCATCGATGAAGGTATGTTTCTTTCTATTTTCTCCCGAAAACTAAGAAAAGAAACTAATCTCTTGCATTGTTTGCTTTAAAAAAATTGTGACTACACTCCATTTAAATACCTCAGGGGTTTTTCTTGAAACATCCACTCATACTCATTGAAATCCTTATTTTCATCAATCTCTACAATTACCTCTTCTTTTTTCTACTATTGACTCTGCGGCAAATTTGTATCGATAGTGTCAAGTTCCAAATTCCCTTTCTAACCATCCTCCATAGTAACAGAATGAGCAGAAACAATAGTAGTTACCTAGAAACTTTGGTCGGGAGGTGATGATGGACTTATTGAACTCGTGAGATTGTTAATAGGAGAGAATTTTTATTTTGGTGAGGACTCAGCATAGACCTTATTGAAATTATGACCTTTTGTGGGCTTGACTTTCTAAATTTACTTTTCAACCTTTGCTACTTCTTAACTCGAACATGGAAAGTCATTGAAATTGAACCTCTTAGATGTTTTCATCGCTTTCTGTTGTTTGTTAATTATAAAATACTCAAATATACTGCCCAAAAATTTCACAAATGTATATTAAACTGTTTCATTTTGGTTCCAATAAAAAATCATCTAATATTTTTAAACTAAAGCTGCGTCAACCTTTCCTTCTCTACACATATTTTCTCCATCTCATTCATCTGATTTCTCAATTTTCCCAAACCAGATAAAAAACCGCTAAAATCAACGAGAGGCAAAGGCGGGCCTATCTAACTCTCTATTGTCGAGTTGCACGTCTCTTTTTTTTTCAAACTACCCATTTTTACTAGATCAAATTCAGGCTTAATTTTTGAATCAATAGGTAATACGTTTGTTTGCTGGAGCGATTCCTTCCAATTCTCAATACTTCGTAAACACTCACCACTCACCTCTACCACTGGCTTCATCTCATACAATTCAGGAGAGATAACTTTACCAATCTTCTATAATTAAAATTCCATCGTCAAAATTATTTATTTAACTAGTTTGTTTACTAGTTCCTTCTGTCTCTGTAGTTCCTGTAACACGTTCTGCTTAAACAACAAAAATTCACGTCGAATCTAGGCAATCCCTTGATTGGAATCCACTCCTCTCACAATTTTGAGGATAGTATTAGACTTTAAAGTACTATGATTGACACTGTTTTATTGCAAAAGTTGCTATTTTACCTATGAACCCGCTCTTGAAAAAGTTACTAACTTTTTCGAAGGCGTTTTCTCTTTTATCACTTTCTAATTCTACCTTGAAACATTCAGAGTTGACCTCTAATCGGAAGAAGAATTCATCCTCATCCTAGAAAGATCGAATATTTTATCAACTGACTCAGATTTATCCCGAGTCGGCATAAATTTACGAGGGAGCGTACTCTATATGGCCACTTCTTTTTAAGAACGCTATTTTGTACTTCCTATCGACCTCCACAGAGCAGAACGAGAACTCATTTCAATAATTATCTATTATCAAAAGCAGAAAGCTTATTATTTTAACTATCCATTATAATGCAAAAATAATGTGGATTTAGCACCGTTGATCAAATCTTACAAGAAGCTCACGAACGATAATTCGAGATAAGCCTACTCGCCGAGCAAGAAGCGTGGAAGCTCAAGGAAAGGATAGTTACATCTGCAAAAGAAAAGATCGATGAGTAATGATCAGTCTCACGCAGATAATTCAAAACAAGAATCAAAAACTTGTAGATTCAGAGCCGCGTGGTTGCCAATGCCAGCGTCAATCATTATCGAATGCTTAAAATTAGGTAGAAATATGAGTACTCATCCTCTGATGCAGGCTCTGTGAAAAGATATTCTCATAAATATAGCATAGAATACTCATCTTTTCAACAAATTAAACCCACAAAAACTAATATATGTACTTTCTTTTAACCTCAATCGTGGAGGGAATAGTTCGCATGTCTGAAGACAAACTTTTTATCCGCTGCCTTGAAAGAGATTAAGCTTACTTGAAAGAGATAATCCCTTTATGCATTTAATCTTACAATTATTACATGGAAATGCAGGTTGGTCGATCTTATGAAATCTAACTATCTCTCGCAAACAACATGAAACTTCAACCAAGATAAAATTTTCATGTCTCGCTTCTAAAAAGTGAAGAAGAAAAAGTGTGTATGGGCGGAGTTGTACTTGCCGACGAAAGTGGAGACGTCAGTTTCAAAGCTACCCTGGACTGCCGACTTAACATCTTAAAATAACTTTGCCTTCCAGACATCAGGGCAGCAATCTGGCAAAATTAAAATAACATCAATATTAAAAAAAATGATGGCAATATCAAATGATATTCTGAACTTTCTCAAACATCTGAGTCTTCAGAAAATGTCTGTAATCCTATTTATACTTCTGCAACTTAAACTGGTTCTTCATTTTCCTTCCGAAAAGACTGAGCTGTTCATCCTATTGAATAAATTGGTTCGTCTTTCGAGTAATGATCGAACTTGTCGGATCACTAACTCTATTAGTCGGCTCAGTCCGTAAATTTTAGTTCTATTTTTTATTCGTCAAATCAATTTTAAACTCACTCTATCGGTGGCCATTCTTTTCTTAAACATTTTCCTTATCCTCCATTTTTTATATTTATTTTTTAGTTAAAATGGCCAAATTATGAGCAAACAACATTCTATTCTACGTCTTAGGCTCATAACCCTATCTCTCATGCCTCGAGTCGGCATCCTTACGAGCCAAAATACTTTTCAAGTGATTATTGCTGCTATAGCACTAAGAACGAATCATATCCAGCTGCTTATTTTTAGATTTAATATTTTGAGTCATCTACTTAAAATATTCGTATGGATGCTTCTGAATTCTATATATGTTCGAGCCTTTTGATTTCTCGTCTCCAATCAACCTTTGAGTTGTCCACTCTTTCTTTAACTCACTCTCTTCACCTTTTTGCTTACCCTCATATTTGATACTAGCGTCAAAATCAACGTTAAACTTCTGTCTTCGCATCAACAACTGACTAGTTTGAAACCTTTGGCCAATATTCGATTTCCCAGAATGAAATTTCAGGCGATTTATCACCGAACTATGATCATTTGCTCCAGCTTTCAAGGGAATCGATTGAATTCTACTTGCTGATGAACTTTTGCTATATACAGGTTCAATCTCTTTTTCCTAAAATTTAGATTAAAAATCTTCACTCGGATACAGTTTTTTAAGATTAAAACACCTTTTATTCTATGTTTTCTTCGATATTTTCTTTAAACTAGATTGAGTTGTAAACACTTTCTTCAACTCCCTCTTGAAATTCTACACTTCCATTTGACTATTATCCATAAATATTGTATAATGCCTACTCTCATTTTGCCCACTCATTATGCTATATTATTTCTCAGATTTTGTAGTTTTCTTTCTTAAATGCCTTTTTTTATTCTAAAACTGAGCAATTACGTTAATAATGTAAGGCTTCGATGCTAATCTCGCATAAATCAGGAAGTAAATTATATGCAGAGTCTTCTACAAAGAATACACAAGTATTCGAGATATCTAAAATCCATACTCATAAAGCTAAAAACTCATCTTCAGCTTTATATAATAAGTCTCTATTGCCGCTAAACACTTCTCTCTAAAATCAATTGAACTAGGAAAACGGATATTTTTTTCTATCGCTATCAGATAATATAGGCACGCATGCAAAACCTGCAGATTCACCTTAAATTTGCCCAAAACGAAAGGAATCTTTAGCTAGTTAATATGGTTTTCGTTTACAATAGGTTATTGAAGAATTATCTGATTGTATTCGAGGGTAATTTCCTGCCCAAGAAACGAAATTTTTATTCTTTCTTCCATTATTTATATATTCTATAATATTAACAACATATCTTGATTCATGAATTGCTGTCCTTAAGGCTCATGGCCACAACTCTCAGTCTAGTATGCTCCTAAGGGGCATAAAACATAAAACGAAGGTGTGCCTATCTACCATGTCGGAGAAGGAAATCAAGCTCTAATCATAATTTCCGATATCTTTGGAGCTTCAAGCAGTCGCCACTAAGTCGTTGCTGATATTTTTGCTTCTCTAGGCTATAATGTCTTTATCCCTTAAATTCTCAATCCACCTTTTGCTGGAGATGTTAATTTTTAAGCTATGATTGCCAACATTAAGAGCCAAAGTTTTAATCCATGACAAAAAGATTCTAGAAATGTCTACAGTTTATGGAAACTAAAGGAGTAAAGCAATACTTCTGTATCGGGTTTTGTTGGGGCGTTTGGTTTGCCTTTAAAATGGCAGCGATATTTGATGGATTTAGGGCTATTATGGGTCCTCACCCATCCTTGGGAGTGGAAAATAAAATTTTTGGTAGTAGTTAACTTGCATTAACTTAATCTATAAAATGTCCAGCATATTTACAGCCGGCATCTAATGATCCTCCCAATGTCAAATAAAATGGAGAAATAATTGAATGCCTTAAAAAAAGATTTGGAGCCGATAAAACAGGAACCACCTAATATCCAGATATGGCTCATGGTTGGGTTGTTAGAGGCGATCTTAAGGATGAAAAGGTTTCAAGAGATTTTCACAAAGCTATTCATCAAGCTCACGATTACTTCAAAAAATTCCAATGATTTAGAACCTGAAATTATTTAACCTAAAAATAACAATCTTTCAACAGCATATTATTATTATAAATCTACTAAGATATGTAAAGCTAACATAAAGGATGCTGCCCTCCTGGCTCCTGGCCTGCTCTCAAAGTTGAATATCAACCTCAGGGAGAAACTTTTCAACTGAATGGTGTACCAGTTTATCATATTGGAAACGGACACAAAGTCATTATTATTATTACCGATATTTTTGGAGCCTTCACTGGAAGACATCAAAGCATTGCTGATACATATGCTAGCTGGGGATACAATGTTTACTTGCCTGAAATTCTTCCAGAAGTCTATGTTGGAGATCCTAGCGATATGGCCAAAATTGTGCCCTACGCCCAAGGCTTAGACCAAGCAAAAATGAAAGACACTTTTACTCATCTCGTTGCCCACATCTAAAAATAAGGACACAAAAGATTTTTCGGAGTGGGATTTTGTTGGGGTGTTTGGAAAGCATTCACTCTCGCAGCCGAATTCTAAGGATTCATTTCTATTGCTGGCTTCCATCCTTCAATCATTTGTTAGCTATTAATGGGAGGTGTTGAAGCAGAATTGACTGCAAAAGTTAAGTGCCCAGCATATTTTTATCCAGCTGGAAACGATGTACCAAACATTAAGGAAGGAGGAGAGTTAGTCAAAATTTTGCAAGACAAACATGGAGCTGCCAATTCAGGAACTACTGAGTTTCCAGATATGGTCCACGGGTGGGTTGTTAGAGGAGATCTAAATGATTAAAAGGTAAGAAGAGATACAGAAAAAGCAATAGCTCACTCCCATCACTATTTCCAACAATTTACACTGTGATTTCTTATAAATTCGATAGCAAATGATATGATTATCAAGGATGGGGACCTTATTTTTATGCTATCTTTAGATTTAGCTTGTATATATCGTTAAACGACATCTGATGTCTATCTCCGCCAAAGATTACCAACTCGTCTCCTATCATTACTGAACAATGACCATCCCGAGCGCAAGGCTTCTTTCCAATAACTATATTAGAATTGTTTTGTAAAGGCTACAAAAATTTTGATACTGACTCTTTACCAAAATCAGTTAACTTATCTTCTGATACCTTTATTTTTGGATCAGGATTTCCGATAACGTCCAAAGAGTTTTTCATTGCTTGAGATGATGTTTCAAGAGATACAAGCTTATCCTTCTCTGTTTTAGTAATCTAAAAATTTTTAAGCATTTCTGCCTTCTTTTGGTAAAACACCTTCTTTCTTTGCTCGTCTAACATTTTTCCAGGGCTTTAGCCTCGATTAATTACTTCTTCGTTGTAAGTAATCGAGAAGTTTTTCGAAGGGGAACCCTTATTTAAACCAGAAGTATGAGTTTCGTACCAATTTTTTTTCTTGCTTTGGTTTCTTTAGATTTATTTCTGATCATGATTCGATTAATTAGGATGAACTTTTTTATCAATCTTCCTTGGCGAATCTTGCTAAAGAGTGGTCCATTTATTGGTCTAAATCGATAATTTCGTACACTTAGAGTATAAATATGGAGATCGTCTAGTTACCATGTTATGTCGTGAATACCTCCAAAAACATACAACTTTCCTTGATAGTAATCCATAGTATGCCCATTTCGTATAGCTGGCACTTCACCATCATCTTTCAATCTTTGAAACTTAAAAGTAGTTAGGCTAAAACTCCAAATATCATTTAATCGACTATTTTCATCCTTACCCCCAAACATATACACATTCTCGTTATCCGTAGCCATAGCACATCCAGTTCGTGGACTAGGCACATCTTAATAACATAATATGTACCACCCTTCTTTGGCTCTGCACCCTCAAACAAAATGCTTAACTTATTTTTGTTTATGTTATACTCATAAACCACATTCGAAAGAGACGCTTTTTCTTCATTGAAACCGAAAGCAATAATTATCTTCTATTCCTCACCAGAATGAATTATTACCGCACTGAAAGATTCAATAGCAGGCAGTGTAACACCATCAGGCTTCAACAATTGCCACTTCCCTGTGGACGGATCAAAGGCAAATATTTAGTTTGACGCCTCATTATTCCTTAATAGCCCTCCCACTAAGTAAATCTTAGACTTTCCTCCAAGCAAGGCGTGCTTAGTTCGACTCTACGGATCGCATTTGTCTTTGGGGATAATTTCCTACCAAATAAAGGTCTATTCCTTCTCATTCAGAGATATAGAGTAAAAATCATGGAGTGATCCATTCAAAATTTGATACCCTCCATAGAGGTAGAGCCTAAATCACAACGAAAATACTTGCTATTAAACGAACAAGCAGCACTGTAACTCCGGATCGAAATGTTCTTGCCAATGATTTTACACTACTTCCACTTCTGATTGTCCGAAAAGACCTTCGATACGCTAATATGAGGAGGGCGTTTCTCTTTATGATTCTCTGCAGTCAAAGTCGCCTATTTCTTAGACTAGTTCTGGAAAAGATCAATCTGATTCATGCGATAAAAATTAATATATTTAACCTACGTTACATAATCATCAGACTTTAATTCCTTAGCTCGCATCACCAAGATTTCTTCTGCTTGTAAGCTATCAGTATTTTCAGCTGCACTCGCGGATTAGTCTCAGCCTCAACCTTGCTAATCAACTTCTCCAAACTCTTCTTTGTTAGTACTGCCTTCTCCCCATTCAACTGCCGAAACTGCTCATGAGCTATCGCATTCGCCCTCTCTTCTAAACTATTCAACACTCGACGAACCTGCAACTTCAAATTCTTCTACTCTTGCTACAAATCACCCTATTTTGTCTTCTAAGGCTACATCTCAGACTTCATCTTCTTCTCATTCTTCAACATCTATTGGTAGTTTTAGTCATTCTTCCAAATCTGTTTCAACTTACGATGCTACTCACTAAAAATGTTGTATAACAACAATTTTGCCAACACGTCCGCACGTTTCTCAATCTACTGCAAGTAAGGAAATATATCGTCTTTTATCTATAACTCGTTCTCACTCCGAAACTCAAAATTCACCTTAGTAAGCGAATTGTGATCTCTGAATAAATGCATCAGTACTGTAAGAAAAATTTAACTTTTCCTATGTCTGCCTTTATAGCAGGAATATCCAAATTAAGCTGATCCGACCAAAATGCATTTTACTCTCCTAGTAACTCGTTCAATTTGTCCGCATCCTGATACCTTAAATACATTATTGACTTGAAAATTGGCAATCCAGAAGTTAGTTTTTAAGTAAAAGTGTTGGCTTCATTGTCAAATTTGACATCCTTAAAACTTCGCAGTTCAATGGTTGAAGTCTTACTCGCCTCAAACTCCAAACTTAATCATTCTTTTGTTACATTTTCTTAAGTTTGCTTCTTGTTATCATTTTCTCTTCAATGTCATTTTTGAGCATATCGAAGGCAAAGTTGTATTGTTCCTTCTCAATTCTTGATGAAGGTTGTCGCACATAGATATCCTCCAAAGACTACAAAATGCCTTCAGAACGCAACATTTTGTATTTTTTAGCCACCATTTCATGCACACGATGGTCTCCGTACTTCATTGCCGAATTTTCCTTCTCCTATTACATCAGAATCTAGCAATTCAAATTATATTTATAAACCATTTTGCAAAGTAATAAACACAACAAATAATAATACCCTAATCCAAATTAAAATAACATCATCAATATTATACAATCACATCTTTTTACGATTCACATAGAAGTCATATGTCTTCTTCAATTACTCTTTCGTCTACTCTGAAACATCCGTGAAAATCCCCCCACTCTACTCCATCAAGTGTCCCTTAATAAAAGCCGGAAATTGAATTTGAAAAGTTTTACTGATAAGGTGCTTTGGAGTCCGAATCAAAGCCATATTTAAAGCTCTTACCATATTATTCTTCAAAACCCCAATTTGCTTATTCTATTTGAACACAGCCAAAAGTTTCGATAAAATGTAGATTAGACCCTTAGATGGACAGTACTGTCCCAAATCTCTTACGTAATTACTAGCAACTTCAATGCTCATCTTTTCCGCCATTATTTTGAGCATAACGGAGTTTGCCTGCCCAAAAAGCTAATTTTTCTCAGAATCGGCAATCGTGCACTTCAAAAAGAACTGTTTGAGTTTCAGTGGTAATTTTTCAGCAAGTTCATTGAGGTAGGCTTCAAAGAGTTGAAGATGCGATTCGTTGTTAAGAATGTGCTGATAAAAGTTACCGAAACTACCCTTGTAATTAAAAATCTACAAAATCACCTCAATAAACCGTAAATTCTTACCGAAAATTTGCTGGACATACTATTCACTACTGTTGTATTTTAAAATTTTTATCGCCAAAAATTTACGAATTATGCGATTACTCAAATATTATTTGCTCTATAACTTCAGCAACTCACGCACAAAAATCAAACCGATCTCAGAATGCTACTCAATGTCAGTTATCTTCTCTATTATTGCTATAACAGTCTAAAAACAACGAAAATCTTTAAGCATTGCCACCAAAATGCCCTCTAAATCATTTTTCAGCATATTTTTGAGTTACTGTGAAGCCTTGTGCTACCACTAAATAATTTCCTGCCAAATTGGTATTCCTAATTTAACAACTTAAATAATAAAACTCAAAATGTAACTCGTCTTGCTTGTCAGTGTTATCTCCATCGATTGCAACTTATGTTTAGCCTAACTCTCTGCCGCCTCAAAAATAATCGGCCTCAGTCCAGCATCATTCTCGTAGTAATAGTTCATCTTCGCCAGAGTTTCAGGCAAGGATATTCTCAGCAAAGCCTAGATATCAGTTTTCTCAGGTCTTTATGGAAAGTTTTTAATAAAAATAAGAAACAAAAGCTTAAAATCCTTAATATTCTCCACTAACTAATACAGTTTGCTAATCAGCACCAGAATCGGCTGTCCAAGTATCGGTAAAGCCAGTAAATTATTTGTGACAATCTTAAGCTACCGACTCCTAATCAATTTTTACGAAAGCAATTTACTAATCATTCTATTTTATATCTATCGATAAGTCTCCAAATCCTGATTCATAAACTCTTTGTTCAGCAACGATCGATAGCAACGCATGTACTCCCCTACAACTCGCTGCTTATCAATTCCCTTCAAAATCTAAGAGTACAATTCTTATTTGGTATTCTATTTTAAATAATCTTTCATCGAAATCAAATTCTGCAACTCCTCCTCATTCAAATTATGGTACTCAAACAAAGAAGCAGCCGATACCTTAATAGGCAAAATCTGCTACTCAGGATTTCTCTTCAAATTAATCTCAAATATCCGCGCCTGCATTATCTACAACTCATGGTCCTTCTTATAGTTCTAATACATCGTCTTCAACACCAAATACAGCCTCACAGGACCATCAAATATGTTCTCACGTGTTATCGATACACCCTATTCCTTGTCTATCAATTGCAACAATTCCTTTACTTCTTGATCTTGCATTATAATTAACTAATTAATATCTAAATGTAAAAATAATCACGCAAGATTGTGGTGTAGCTCATCCATATGGTTCAACATCTTAGAAGTAAAACGCTATCTCTCCTTTCTCTTCTAAGGATCCAAACTCATCTTTGGTTCCAAATCATAAGTATGACGCCCAGCAATCGGATTTGCCTGGCCCTGAGGTTTCTCATAAGTCCTAGCCCTCTATCCATAATACTCCTTGTCATTATAGGCCTGATTCATCCTCCTATAATACACATCGTCTCTATCCTCAATACTAAACCTCGGGTATTGCCTAATATCGTCACTAAACTCCTTCGGTTTCAAACTTATTATGTTATACGGCGATGTTTGCTTATGATAAACCCCTCTCTGATCCATCTGAATACTCTTCTGCCCATAGTTTGATAATTTAGAACTCTCCTGTCGAGGCGCGTATTACCGAACCTCATTATTTCTCTCCGGCTAATAAGCCGGTTGATATGATTTGACTGGCGTGTTTGCTCGATTCTAAACTTTGTTATAATTTGTCTCGGCCCGAATGGGCTGATAACTCTCTTGGTTGGTTTTAGATTGAGGATGGTAAGATGAACCATCATTAAAGAAAGTTATAGAATTTCGAACGTTTGATGACAAACTGCATAAATGCTGAATTACTAAGTCGGGTTGCTATAACGAGGCCGGCGATATTGGTGGAAATACACTCTCGAGTCCATCAGTAGTAATATTATTTTTATTGCAATTTAAATAACTAAGAACTTTAATCACTAGATCTGCTAATAATTACAAAAATTACAAACACAAAATCAAAAGAGCTTCTTATTCTTCAAATAGGTAAAGAAGTCCTCTTCATCATCATCCTCCACTTCCATCACATCTGCTTGGTTGCTAGTTTGCATCAGTTTGGCAGTCTAGGCCAGATTCTCCTTTATCGGCTAGTTTACTTCAATTTAATTTTTATCGTGAGTCTCTTGAACTGCAGGCACTACCTAGTTTACCTAAAATTGATTTATTTGCAACTAAGGTACAATCTAACCATCGACTTTCTTCTCATTATCATTATCATCTTAATTTGCAATAATTTAGCCATTTTTGTTATCCATCTAAACAATCTATGAGTTATCTTCATCTTCATTTATTTCTCTAGAGATTTCATTCATATTACTAGGAATTATACTTTAAAGACTTTAATTACCTTAGATTAACACTTAATCTTCGTCCCTAATTGACTAAAATTGTATCGCTTTAGGTTGCTTTTTTATCTTTTTTGTTATCACCTGGAAAATATTCCATGTCTTCAAACTCAGCCTTCTACCATTCACTGACCCTCTAATCGCTCTTAACTTAGAAAATTCTCTCTCAAGATTGCTCTTCTCAGTACTCAAAACTTTATAATGATATTTCAATTGTTAATACTTTGACTAAAGTTCCCTATAATTCTTCTTTCCTTGCTCAAATTAGTTTCTAATCTCATTCAACTTAGCTTTCAACCCTTTTATTGCCGGCTCATGATACAAACATGGATTAACAACAGGCTTAACAACAGACGCTACTAGACTTTGCACCACTCTTTCCTTTCTAACCTATTTCTAGGCTACAATCTCCTTTGGTTCAACTACAATGTTTAAATTTTGAATAGGTTTCCCTGTAAAAAAAGATTACTTAAATTACATCGTCTAGCTTTAATATTTCTAATATATTTTATTAAGCGCGGTCTTTTTAATTTTTTATTCAGTATTGGACTCCTCCATCAAAAGCCACAGCTCACTACACTTCAAACGCTCGTACCTCCTGTTCTCAATCTTCGAAAACAAATTCTTGTCAAAACATATCTTTTTCATCACCTATTCGAACAACTCTTTCCTCAATAAGCCAACTTTCTCTTCCTGTCTCTTTTTTATAGCATTCACTATCACCTAGTAAACATAACTTATTTTTTGGCAATATTGATCGAGTTAAGTTTTAATCAGTTTACTAATTCCCTGAAATTGGTCAGTCACTGTATCCAAAGTTATATAGAGTACGTCTTCAGCATGCAACTCTTGACATTTCTTCTCGCAAATAGAAGCCAATTTGTTACAGGACGCGTGTGCCTGGAAATGTGTAATTCGATGGATGCACTCAACTTATTTCCCAAGATTCATCACAATTTTTAGAGGTACAATTAATATATAATTTGGCACAATTACAAATTGACCTATTTATACCTTACCACCAATAACATATGTATAAATCTAAATAGTATCAAAAATTCAGATGTGCTTTTACACAAATTTATTATTTTGCCATGTTCCCACAAAAACTGTCCTCTTCTCTTTAGCAATACCCTTACCCTATTTCTTCCCTCTCTTAAACTATCCAACATAATTACTCTTGTTCCAAACAACCAAACGACCTTACCCATCCGCTTTCTCTCTAACAAATGTTCCTTCATACTCAACACCCACCTTATAAATCTTCCCTTTTCCCTAGCGAAAACCATCTTTAAACTACCCCTCATATGTTATACCGTTTTTCCATTTGTAAACTCCAAAACCTTGAGGTTTTCCCATCTTGAAAATTCCCTCAAAATAATCACCGTTAGGGAAAAACTCCTTTCCTTGCCCATCCTTCAGAAAATTTATAAAAAATCCTTCATACTTCTGGCCTCCCTTAGAAAGATGGATTCCATATCCCTCAACCTTACCCTTGCTCCACTGTCCCATATAAACATCCCCATTCACAGACTTCCAAACTCCAGTTCCATGTTTTTTACTTTTATACCATTATCCAGAATAGTACTCTCCATTGCTCCAAAAAAACTAACCCACTTTCGATCTCTAGTTCTTCACATACTTTCCCTTGTATATTCCTTTCGATGTAACTTCAATTCCCTATACTTTTTACGATCTACACCACTCTCCTTCAAAAATACAATTCTTTGTAATCATTATACCTTTGCCATCTAACTCCCCTTCCCGCACGTCTCCGAAGTACAGAGATGATTTCTCTGTAAACTGAACTGCAAAGAAGGGACTTCTGACCATATCGTCAACATTTAACTTCTCATTCCTTACTTTATATCCTTTTATAAAGTCAGCAATTCCTTCCTTTGAGGGAATATTTGTCAGCTCCTTCTTTATCCCATCATGCCCACCCACTTTTTCAATAATCTTGCAGTCAACATTCTTAGCGTAGTAAGTCTCCAGCGTCAATATATCGATCTAAATAAACTTCTTCCCTTTCGCCTCCTCTTTGTTCAAAATCATCCTCCGCTTGACATTCTCAGTAGTAAACTTCTCACTACACTAAAAATCACTAGGAATAGTTTCGCATCTCCTAGATCTAATATCAGTAGTATTTTTTATTCTCCCAGATTTTTCCTAAGAATTATTCTGACGCCTGCCCGATGCAATCGTCGCTATCGAATGCCTAATAGGAGGCAGTGTTCCAAAGTCACCCATATGGTGGATATACAACTGAGTGTTTACAGGATCACTCGCTC
>ERZ724520.1108-NODE-1108-length-13833-cov-3.526492_pt1 | contig 13833 bp, 9 predicted proteins | sample MGYA00376053_ERZ724520 | MGnify/ENA primary metagenome ERZ724520 (study PRJEB28724, sample SAMN07190886) | activated sludge metagenome | isolation source: activated sludge of sewage treatment plant in Hong Hong | place: USA: Christiansburg, Virginia | collected... | reverse complement strand
GCTGAATCGCGTTGTCGACGCGTTTGTCGACGGGATAACCGTTGGGGATCTTGGTCAATCCACCAGCGCCGCATCCGCCGCCGCCGCTGCCACCGCTACAGGCGACGATGAAGGTTAAGCCGAGCACGGCTGCTGCTCGTCGCCAGGACACATTGGGGACACGAAACCACGAAGCACCAGAAGTCGAACCGGACGTCGAACCGGACATGGCCACCTCCGAGAATTTTTCGAGAGAACAACCGCTTGAACGGGCGGAACGTAGCCTGAGCGCCCAGCGCTCTCAAGCGGTTTGTTGACGCCGACCATGGTCGAGATCGCTGTAGCGATCCGGAACCCCCGTGGATGGTGGTAGTCCCAATTGGCAGGAGTCTTCAGAGGGAGAGGTCGATTGCGGGCCGGTTCGGGCGCTCAGCCATCCAGCGAGGCAAGCTGACAAAAACCCGTTAGCGAGTAGATCAGCTTCCCGTCCTTTTCAATCTTGCGAGACGACGAGTTCGGCAGCAAATACACGCCCGGCACCGCATCTTTCTTGGGCTTGGTGTTGCCCTCGAACGTGTGATAGGTGCCGTCGGCCAAGATGTCAAACAGCAGCCCGGTATGCCCTTGCCACAGGACCAGGTCGCCCGGTCCCGGCAACGTTGCAGAAGGCTTGATCTTGCCCTCGTCATCGAAGAGGTCGTCGCGATGGATGAAGCGACCCAGCTTGATGAACAGTTCGCGAAGTCCGGACGTCGAGGCGCTCAGCACTTTGGGAATTTTGTCGGCAAGACCCGCCTCAGCGTAGCCCTTTCGTGCGCAGTAGCATGCAAACGCAGCACACCACTCCGGCCGAGGCACCGGGCTGTTCGGATGGTTCGCCACCCAGTCATCCCAGTAGCTCGATTTCCACGGAACGCCCTCTAGGAAAAACGAGCGGATCAGCCCGTCTTTGTCTTCGTTGGTTCCCGCATCCTCGCGCACCGGCTTGTTGAGATAGCCCTTCGCGACCGCAACGATCCGCGCACCGAGTTCAGTCTTCTTGGCCACAGACGGCTCGGGTTCCCCAAACGGCAGCGGCCCTTCGCTCTCCGGCCCCTCGGACAAATCATAGTCCTGCAGCAGCTCTGCGAGCAGTTGCGCCGACAGCGCGCCGACATCTTCCGTTCCAAACTCACGCACGACTTTGTGCATTGCCCCCCCTTTGCGACTCGGAAACACCTCGCGAGCCCAGCTCACATCCTATCAGGCGTACGACGCTCTCGGATATACTCCAAAGTGGCTGTCTCTGCGGCTGGGGCGGCCACTTGGACGGCAACCTTGGCCCCGAGTGGTGAAGAGCGCGGGGAAATAGAAATCGGAGGCGCACATGTCTGGTCTGGCAAAGACCCTCATCGTCAGCGATTTACATCTAGGAAGCGGTGGCACGTACGACATCTTCGCGGGGGGCGACGCGTTGCCACTGCTGATTCAACGCTTTGCCGCAGATGGAAACACCATCATCTTGAACGGCGACAGCGTGGATTTCCTGATGAATGAAGACCCGCTGGAGCTTGAAGAAGCGCGGGCTGTGGCCCAGGCCGAACAGACATTTTCGGCAGCGGCCACACAGGCTGTGCTCAAGGCGCTCGGTCAGGTACTGGCGGCAGGTGGACACGTGGTGGTTCGCCTTGGTAACCACGATATCGAGCTGGCGCTGAACGGCGTTCAGGAGCGGATGCGTGCCCATCTGGGTCAGTCCGCACAAGTCGCTGCCCGCTTGCAGTTCGAGCGCGGCGACAAGCCCGCCATCCTCGACGTGGGCGGTGCCCGCATCCTGGTCTCGCACGGAGAACAGTCTGACGAGTGGAACAAGGTCGACTATCCGCATCTGCCCGGCCCCGGCGCACCAAGCGGTGCCAGCCATGACAGTTTCCGCTACGCCCCTGGTTCACGCCTGGTCAAGACGATCATGAACCCGCTCAAACGCGTCTATGGACTGCGACTCATCGACCTCATCAAGCCCGACTTTCAGGGTGGCGTACTGACCGCGCTGGCGGTGAGCCCCAATGCAGTAAAGGAAGTGTTCAAAGGGTCGACGATCAGCCTGCTGTGGCAGCTCCAAGAGTCGAAGGCAGGCCCCAGTACCTTTGCCCCCGATGACGAAGACGAGCTAGGACTGAATCGAGCGATCGCGCAGGCAGGCCTTAGCCAAGAGGAGTCGGAGACTCTGGCGTCGATGTTTGGCGAGGACCACGGTGGTGCAGTGTCCTTCGATGTCGATACCTCTGTGCTAGCGTCGGCACAGCTCAAGCTCGCTCGCAGCGGACTCAAGGCCTATGCCAGTGCCCAGCGCAAGCTCGCCGGAGAAGCAGGCAAACGCTTCTATTCGCTTGAGCCTGAGGCAAATGAGTGGAACGAGGCCAAGCGACTCCAGCAAAAGTTCTCGGTCGATGCTGTGGTGTTCGGACATACGCACGCGGCACGCTGGCAACAGGCCGACGGTCTGTGTTACCTCAACACCGGAACCTGGATTCGCTTGCTCAGCCTACCTGCTCCGGATGCTTCCGACGATGAGTGGACTGACTTCCTGACCCTGGCGCGCAGGAATCCACAACTTGATCCCAACAAAGGACCAATGGTGCCGGTGGTGACACGGTTCACCGCCGCGCTCATCGAGCCGAGCCCGCAAGGTGGTGCTCACGTCGCTTTGGTCGAGTTTCTACCATCAGGAGATCTTCAGATCCACGGCCATGGTCACGTTCCTGCACGAACGGCAGGGGCCACGCCATGAACCAAAGCAGGTTTCCCCAAGCTCAGGGTCTAAACCTCCTGTTATGCGATGCGGATGAGCGCCAGCCGCTGCTCAACGAGGACATCAAGGGCGAAGCGGCCACCGGCCAAAAACAGCCCCAAAAGACGCCTGTGCCAGAGAAGCTCACCGACCGCGGTGGTGACACAAACTCGCTGGAAGCACAGGGCTGGAGCGTGATCATCCCCGAAGGAGACGCAGGAAAACGGCTGCTCGACCTGGCAGCGCCTCTCATCAAGCTACGCGAAGAACAGCAGGGCTATCCGGCAAAGATCTACGTCGCTCCTGCCAAGTGTGACCAGACCGAAGCCATGGCGTGGCGGAAGAAATACTATGCCACCGGTGCCACCACAGAGGATGAGCAGCCGCTGTACCAGCTCATCTTGGGCAACCTCGATCAGGTCGCGCTGAGCATCCAACAGGTGCAGTCATCCAGAAACCTGGTGGGCCGACTCGCCTTCGACAACGACGACGGCTACCGTGCCTACATCGACAAGCTGCTGCGCGCCGAAGCTGCGCCAGCACCGAAGAACGCCGGCCTCGGTCTGTTCTACACCGTCCACGATGGCACCCGTGCCACCAGGGCTGGCTATGACGCGCTGATGACACCGGGCGTGGCGCTCGCCAACCGCAAGGTGATGGAACGCAAGCTTCCGGCGCGTGAGATCGTCGCGTTCGGCGACCAAACGATTCCCACGCGTGACGAATTGCTTGGCAAAGTGGCCGCCATCGATCCAGCGGTGCTGTTCACGCTCAGCCATGGGGCCGGTGCGCCGCGCATGGGATGGAAGTCCGTGGACCGCCAGCGCAAAGAGCAGGGTGCCATGAGCTTCGGCAGCGATGGCTTGCTACTCGGCAGCGATGTCGCCGACAAGCCATTTTTGCCAGGAGGCATCTGGTTCATGCTTGCGTGCTATGGAGCCGGAACCCCATCGAACAGCGCCTACCGTCACTGGCTCGAATCGCTCGCCCAGGCCGGACAGTTCCCAGGAGCCCCCGCCAAGGTGCTCGATGGACTCCCCAAGGAGGGTGACCCACCATTCATTGCCGCCCTGCCCCAAGCCGTCCTTGCCAACCCCAACGGTCCCCTGGCGTTCCTCGGGCACATCGATCTGGCGTGGACTTACAGCTTCCTCGACCTCGACACCGGCAGCGCAGTGCAACGTCCCGGCAAGTTCGTCCAGATAGTCGCAGAGCTGCTCAAAGGCAATCGCTGCGGCCTCGCCATCCAATCACTCAGCCTGGCGCTCGATGATGTGAACACAGAACTCGCCGACCTCTACAACCGTGAGGCAACAGGGGCTCAAGCCAACGCCGAGCTACAAGCCCAGCGCGGCCACCTGTGGATGCTACGCCAAGACTTGGCCGGCTACGTACTGCTCGGGGATCCCGCAGCACGACTCTCGGTCGCCCCGAAACGCGCCTACCAACCGGCTACCCAAGCCAGCGCCTCATCGACGACAGGTTCGAGCGAAGTGACCAACTTCTTCGGCTTTCCGCCCAAGTCCTAACCTACGCGTTCGCCAGCAAGTAGCGCATCGTTCCTTGCACCGCACGACTGGTGATGAGCGATGAAGCCATGCCAAACGCCGGCGTGTTCACGAAGTTCATAAAGCCCACGGCAGTCTTGAGCGGTAACGAGAACTTGCGCGTGGTCGCCGCCTGATAGTCCGAAAGCAGCGCCGTGCCGACCCGGTCGTGCCTCGCGATCGATTCCGCCGCCACACAGGCTGACCGCATCGCATACGAGATACCTTCTCCCGTCGCGGCATTGGTCAATCGGGCCGACTCGCCAACCCAGATCGCGCCCGGCGAGGTAATCGGACCCGCTCCCTCGGCATATACGATCGGGTGGCCTTTATACTTGCCGACCTGCTCCGCGTTTCTGAGCCGATCGCCCACATGGGTCGCAATGACCTCATCAAGCAAGCGCTTCGGATCAGCGGGATCGTTCGGGTCGTAGCAGATTCCCACATTGACCCGCGTCTCCGTCTCCGGGAACAGCCAGCCGTACCAAGGTTTCACCCTCTTATCGAAGTACATCTCGAGGATGCCCTTTCGATACGGTACGCCTTCATACCAAGCCATGATCGCCGCAATCTGTCGCTTCGGTCTCTTATCGATCGAAAAACGCGAGTGCGCACCATCTGCCAAAATCAGCAGATCCGTCTCGATCTCGGTCTTGCCATCGGTGATTCCGACGATGCGGCCCGAAGGATCTCGCAGCAGCCGCTTGGCCGAATAGCCCTGAACGAAGCGAGCACCGGCCCGCTCGGCGGCAAAGGCGATCTCGGCATCGAACGTCGAGCGTGGAATGATCCACGCCTCTACTTTGTTCGAGCTGAGCACCGCCTCATCGCCACCGGGACCGACGAAACGAAGTCCGCTGATCTCTTGAGCGAGTGGCTGAAAGTGGTCCGCCAGACCGATTTCCTTCAGCACATCCAGACAGCGCGGACCCAGACCACTGCCGCAGGTCTTGGGGCGGGGAAACTCGTCACGGTCGAGCAGCGTCACCTCATGGCGATGTTGACGAGCTAGCTGCAAGGCACAAGTCGCGCCGCCCGGACCTGCACCGACGATTGCAATCTTCATGGGATAAGTTCTCCAACTAAGTCGGGGCGGCACTCTAGCACAGCAAAAGCCAACCGTTCGTAGCGCAGCCTTGGTTCCGCACGAGCCAAGCCCCCATCGCAAGCCGACTCGCGCCGATACGCTTCTACTGCCCTGGTAAAAACGGTATGCTGCCGCGAAAATGCTGCTTCCACCTGGAATCTCTGACGGAACGGCCGGTCGCAGCGACACGCCAAACGGTGGTCACCCTGCGAGCAAAGGCGGCCCGATTGATGGGAACCTATATCCGCATTTGATCTATCTGGTGAGCGACGACGACCCCCAAGAGGTGGCTCGGCTCTGCAATACGCTCGGCGAAACCCCGAGCTATCTAGTCAAGAGTTTCCGCAGCCCAAGCCTGGCGCTCGCCGCGCTGCGCAGTGAACCAATGCCACCACCGCTGCTCATCTGCGAGCAGGGACTGCGCGAAATCGACGGCATCTCCTTTTTGTCAAAGGTACGCAGTCAATCGCCGGACACCGTACGCGTGCTTCTGACGAGCCACGCCGACACTCAGACCTATCTGCGCGCCATCAACGAAGGTGGCATCTTTCAGTGCGTCGAAAAGCCCTGGGATCGCGAGAGCCTGCTACTCACCATCCGCAATGCCATCGAGCGTGGCGACATGGTGGTACAGCTCCGGCGCACCGTCACTGCAATGCAGCACAACAACAGCGCACTGTCGCAAGCACTGCGCCAGATTCACTCCGCGCAGGAACGGCTGCTGGAAAGCGAACGAATGGCGGCAGTAGGTCGGGTGGCATCAGGGATTGCCCACGAGATCGGCAACCAGCTCTCTGTGCTGTCTTACGCAGAGATGATCCGAGATCGCTATCCCGACGATCCCGAGGTCAAGCTGTTTACCTCGGCGATTCTGACGGCACGAGCGCGACTTGGTGGTCTGGTGGGAGAAATCCGCGACTTTTCACGCGTCCACGGCACGCTACCACCTCAAGACGATCCTCTGGCAATCCACCCGCGCCTTGTCCTTGGTCCCGAACCGGTCGTGCTGTCCTTACAAGAAGCGCTGTCTATCCTGCGCTTCGATCCCGAGTTTCGGCAGCGCACCATTGCCCGCGAGCTAGACGATGGTGCGATTGCCAACGTCAACCGCGACAAGCTGGTCCAAGTGTTCTTGAACCTGCTCCGCAATGCGCTCGACGCAACCCATCAGGGCGGTAGCATCAGCGTCCGCGTCATGTCCGATCCAATCGATCCCACAGCGAATGAAGCGAGCGATAAGTCCGCCATGGTACGCATCCAGATCGACGACTACGGCGACGGCATTCCGAGCGAGATCATGCCGCGCATCTTCGAGCCGTTTTTCACCACCAAAGGCGATCGTGGCACCGGCCTTGGCCTTGGTATTTGTCGCAGCATCGTGGGACAACATGGCGGCCAGCTCCTGCTTGAGTCGCCACTGCCCCCCGATGCGGTGCGCCCCGCCGGAGTCAAGTCCGCAGGTACCCGCGTCACCATCGTCTTGCCGAGGGCCGCGTAATGCAGACCGACACGCTGTTATCGTGGCTGGCGGATCATCTGGTTTCGCTGTGCTCGCAAGCACAGCTCGGCATCGTCTGTTCAGGGCTGGCGTTAGAGCTTTGGCAGATTGCCCCGGCGCAACTAGATCCGAGTGAACGCATCGAGTTACTGCTCGAGCATCTTGCCCAGACCAAGCTGGGACCCGACTTCGCGGCAGGAATTCTGCGCGACGAAACCCTCAGCGAAGAGGCAATCCGACGAGGTCTCGCTGAGCTGGCGACACTTCCGACGCTGCCATCGGAATCACGCTCTCTCGCGCTCGAATCCGTTCCTGGCGGTGCGCAACTCCCGACCGATGAGTCAGCCGTACAAACACTCCTTGATGAGTTTGACCGACACCTCGCGGCCGATGCGCCCCTCGCTGCGTACGCACTGCTCGCCGATCAGCTCGGCGGCTTTGCCCACCTTGGGTGTCGACTTGGACGCTCTCGGCTACTCCTTGAATTGATTCGCCGGCTGTATCCACTCGTCGCCCCGCTATCAGTGGGTGATGGCGGCTGGCAAAAGCGGTACGCACAACTGTTGTGGTGGGAAACCGAAGCCCTGCGGATGACCGGGCAGCTTGACGCAGCGCTCGTCACCACTGAGCGTCAGTGGCCGTTCCATCGCGACATGCTGCCGGGTCTGTGGCTACGTCAGGCACAGATTCACCGACTCGCTGGTCGACTCAAGCTGGCCTCGGCGCTCACCGCCAAGGCGCAGGCGCTGTCTCCCGATTTGTCTCAGCAAGCCGCTGCCGCAGCGGAACAAGCCATGCTGGCGCTCCTGTCGGGAGACGCACCGCTGTGTCTTCTGCACTTGCAGCTATCACGGTCGCTGCTGCGAGAGGCCGGTCAACCCGTCGAGCCATGGCCGGTCCGGTTATCGCTGTTGCAAGCCCAGCGCGCCCTGCGGATTCAAGACGTCACCGAGGCACGAAAGTGGCTACAGAGCTGCGCCGAGCGCGCCGAACGGACTCATGACACGCTCGCAGCGGCAGAAACCGCAGTCCTTCTGGCCGACGCACTCCGTCGAGATGGGGAACACACAGCGGCAGCGCAAGCGATCGCCCAAGCGATGCAGTTTGCCAACCACAGTGGGGCCGCCGAAGTCCTCGTGGCTGCCGGTCGGGAACAAGCGCGGCTCCAGATGGATCTGACCAACTACGAAGCGGCGGCAGCGGCTCTCGGCACGGCGCTGGCACTGGCCGAGGAACTGTCGCTCGCCTGTTATCGAATCGATTTGCTCAACCTGCGCGGTCAGCTCCAGCTACGTCGCAGCAACCCAATGTCCGCTGAGCGGGATGCTCGCGATGCCCTGGCCCATGCCATGGCTCGGGAATGCGGCTACCAGTGGGGCGAAGCCGATAGCCTCCACCTGCTCGCGGTGACGCTCCTGTCGAATCGGCCTAGGGTGCAGAGCCTGCGCCACACCGAAGCGATCACCCACCTAAGCGACGAGCTGGAGCTGCGGGATCGAATGCAGGATCCGACGGCCCCCGAAGTACGATGGCTCATCCGCAGGCTCCGTACGGTGGCGTAAACAAGTCACGAAGTGGAAGGTCAGGTCATGACATTGATTCGTGGTGTGCTGGGATTGTTGCTAATGGTCGCTGCGTGCAATAAGCCGTCGACAGAGTCGCACACGGCGGCAACAGCCTCGGTGCCCGAGAGTGAGTCGAACCTCTCCATCGAAAAGGCCCAAGCACTGCTCAAGCCCGATGCCCAAGGTCAACTTGCGGTTCAGCTCATCGACGTGCGGACCCAGTCCGAGTGGGCGACGGGTTACATCCCCGGTGCCAAGCACATCCCACTCGATGAGATCCCGACCAAGCTGGATGCGATCGACAAGAGCCGCACCATCGTCCTGTACTGCGCAGCAGGAGGCCGCAGCCATCGTGCACTGGAGATCCTGAAAGCGGCGGGCTATCGCGATGTCCGACACCTTGCCCCTGGGATCTCGGGGTGGAAAGCCGCCGGGCTAGCCATCGCCAAGTAAGCTCCGGACGGCTCGTCGCTGTAACCGCTGCCAACACCATCAGGCTGCGCTACGATATGTCCGATGCGCCGTACTTTCGCGATCGGAGACATACACGGTGAACCCACTCACCTAGAGCGCCTGTTGGGTCGCCTACCCACAATGACCGCCGACGATACCGTCGTCTTCCTGGGCGACTATCTGGATCGTGGACCTGATTCACGACGCGTCATCGAAATGGTGGTCGCGCTGCCCTCACAGATTCCCGCCAAGGTGGTGCCGCTGATGGGCAACCACGAGGAAGCATGGCTGCGCTCCCTCAAGAGTCCTGAGCCTGGCTTTTTGCTCCGTCCCGACAACGGCTGTTTTCAAGCACTGCACTCGCTCACCGACTGCGGAAACGCGTCCGACCTGGAGCAAGCGGGCATGCTGCTCCAGCCAACCAAGTGGTTTCCAGCTTGGATTCACCAATGGATGGAGACCCTGCCGCTGTATTACGAAGACGAACATGCGATCTACGTTCACGCCGGTCTCGATGGCGAAGGCGAGGTCTGGCAGCACCCCAAGGACGGTCGCCCGCGCAATCTTCTATGGTGCCGTGAGCCCGATTTCTTCCGCGGCTACAAAGGAAAGCGGCTGTGCTTTGGCCACACCATCTCCTCAGAGCTGCCCGTGGACCACTTGAGCTGGTTTGGCAAAATCCTCGACGATCCCTGCGACGTCTGGTTTCGCGGCGATCTGGTCGGACTCGACACCGCTTGCGGCAAAGGGGGCTACCTCTCGGCCATCGAGCTGCCCTCCGGTAAGGTCTACTCGAGCCGCTAGCCGAACCCTCGCTTCGCCCTAGCTGTCTCCGCCCTTGGGATCAGTGGGAGGCTTGCTGCCAACACGCGGCCCTCCCAAAGGATATGACCCAGAAGGGCGCACCTCCAGGTTGGCGGAGCTGACCGAGATGGGTCGATTGCTTGGTGATGAGTGTGCCCCCACCGGCTTCAGTCCAGGCGAAGATCCAGACACCGAAGCGTGTGGACTGTGTGTACTGCTGGGCGAAGAAATCCGTCGTTCGCCGCTGGTCGAAGCCACCGCCCCGGAGGTTTTTGGAGACGGTAACGATCCCGATCCGACCGGACGCAGCGCCTGACTGGAGGCACCCGACATCGATCGGCCGCCAGAAGGAGGCGACAGCGCGGCTGAGGAGCGAGCAGAGCGCTCACCCACCGCTCGACTGCGTGAGCCAATCCCCCAAGTGCCGCTCGAAGTCGCCAGCTCGTCTGAACCACGGCTCTGGATCGCCTGGATCAGCAGCGATAGCTTTTCGCTGTCTTTGCGAAGGTGTTCAACGGTCGACCGCAGCGCTTCAGCCTCTGACGACTGCTGCCTCGCCAGCCGCGAGATGTCTGTCATGGAGCGTGCGATCCCGGCCCCCGTGCTGTCATCAAATCCCACACTGTCCATCGCACCATCGACGGTCGAACGCAGCGCCGTGATTTGATCCCGAATCCGGTTTAGGGCCTCGCGCTCCTCGACCAGAGTCTGGGTAATGAGTTGAACTTGCTGCGTGACTGTTGCTGTCCGATAGCTGCGGGCATCGGCGGACTCGGGGTTGTGAAGCAAGGTATCGGCCCGACGTGCGGCCGACAGCACCTGCGACTGCGCTTGGTCCGCGTTCGACCAGGCCAGGGAAATCTGCACCACAGCGTTGCGAACCTCGACCATTTGTCGAGTCAGGCGCTCGATCGCACGACCGACCGGTGCCACTGCCACCTGAACTTCCTTGCTCCGCTCCTCTTGCGTCGAGGCTGCGCCCCCCAGACTTGAGCCGACACGCTCGATGGTGGCCACCGTACTATCGATGTCATCGAGCAGGCGGTTGCTGGTGGAGAGCAGGGACTGGAGCCGCTGCACCGCCATGTCCAGTGCGCGACCTATCGCGGAAAATTCATCGTTGCGCTCGAGAAACTGCTTGAGCATGCCTCGTCCACGGGCAAACCCACCGCCTGAGACCCGGCTGGCCGCTTGTGCCAAACGAAACAGCGGAGCCATCACCCACAACTGCACGGACGCCGCCAACAGCAGCACCGAGCCAAGCAAGAGACCGACCAGAAGCAGCGCGCTTTGGAGTTGCTCGGCCGACCACTTTTGAACTGCTGTCAGCGGCACCGCGACCAGCAGCCTTCCCTGCGACAGCGGCGTTGCCCGTAGGTGATAACGCACGGTCAAGTTGTGCAGTGTCTCGCGAGGGTCATCGCCCCACCGCCCACTACTCAACGCGTCAGCAGGAAGGTTGGTGACAAATGCACCTTCGAGCGCAATCGCGACGCCAATCCCAAGCGGCTCGGCATCCTGGCGCAGTGTTTCAGGCAAGATGCGACAGCCGGTGATCAGAAAGCCGGTCTTGCCATCGACTGCCACCGGGACACGAAACGCCTCGACGAGCTGCCCACCCACCGCGATCAGCGATCCACTCGGGGAAAGTGAACTCCGAGCCGCAGCCCCAGCCAACGCCACTGCTCCAACGCCATCTTGGGCAAGCAGCGCGCCACCATCATCCACAATGGCTGCGAGGTCAGCCCCGGCGGCACGGGCGTCCTGGGCCAGTTGTTCCCACACCGGACGTCCGCTTTCGAGCGAGCGAGGCCGCGAAGCGACCGATGAAAACGCAGCAGCGCGATTATCCCGTCGAAGCGCAAAGTAATGGCTGATGGCCTCGCCGCCCAGCTTGGCCTGGCTATCGACGATCACCAGTGCTGCGTGACGAGCCTGCTGCTGCTGAAGCCAAATCGCCGGAACTCCGCACAGGAGTGCAGATACGGAAGCAATCAGCCAGGTGGTGAGGGCCAGTCGTCGACGCGGTTGTTCTGCCCGCTGCCCCCCTGACGCTGACGCCACTCCCGACGCTGCTTGGCGCTCGGAGCTTGTGGATTCGGCCATCTACTCCAGCGTACAAAAGTTTCCCGTTCGAATACAGACGTTAGTAATTTGAATTACCAAATCACTTAGAACCATGAGCACCAGCCCTTCCTCTACCACCCCGCCGACTGATCCGACAACCGACCACACCACCAATGTCTACCAAGCCCAGCGCCGTGGCGGCGACGATGCGTACGCCTCGTATTACGCTGGCATGGACAAGTCGATGCAGCAGAAGGTGGCTCTTACCACGGCGTTCTTTCCGCCGATTGGTACGCTGGTCGACATGGGCTGTGGGTCCGGCTCGGGTTCCTTTGACTTGGCCAGCCTGTTCGATGGCCTGGCAGTAGTAGGGGTCGATATCGCACCACCCGCCGTTGAGCATGCTACCGCACACTACCATCGCCCAAACCTTCGCTATCAGCAGGGTGACATCGCCGATCCGCTGTTTCCGCCGGCCAGCCTGGACGGCATCCTCAACTCTTCGGTGTGGCACCACCTCACCAGCTTCAATGAGTTCAGCCTGCGCGAAGTAGAGCGGGCGCTACAGAATCAAGCGGAGTCGCTCCGTCCCGGTGGTGTGTTGATCGTTCGTGACTTTGTGGTACCGCGCTTTCCGGCCACGGTCTGGCTCGATCTCCCCACTCATGACGGTGCTGTTGAGGGTCCGATCGAATCGCTGTCGACCGCCGCGCTGTTCCCACGCTTTTGCGCCCAGTTTCGCAGCAGTCAAAATCCGACCACGCCCCTGCCCTATACAGTGCTGCCATCCCCACGGGAGGGCTGGGCGCGCTTCATGGTGAGTGGTCGCGGTGCCGCCGAGTTTCTGCTGCACAAAGACTATCGCAGCGACTGGGACGCCGAGTGTCGCGAAGAGTATTTGTTCTATAGCCAAGCCGACTACGAGGCTGCGTTCCGACGGCATGACCTACGAATCGTCTTGTCGGTCGAGCTTCGCAACCCATGGATCATCGAAAATCGCTTCCGGGGTCGCTGTGCGCTCTACGACACGACCGGACTGCCGCTGCCGCTGCCGCCGACCAACTATCTGATGGTCGGGGAGAAGGTCGCGGCGAGTCACGGTGTCCGGTTTGTGGTTCGGACCGAGCCGCTCGACCAGCCGACGTTCCTACAGCTACACACGCTGCGCCAGAAGCGAACCGGCCAGATCTTTCAGCTCGCGGAGCGCCCCAATCCAGTGCTCGATGTCATTCCGTGGTTTCGCTCGGGAGGTCGAGTGCTGGTGCTCGCCAAGCATGGCTTTCCGCGCCCGCTGTCGACAACGCTGCTCGACAGTCCAAGCCTCGATGCGGCGCAGGTCGCTGGCTACCTGACCGAGACCATCACCGCCCAGAGCAAGGCCGAGGACGCCACCGATAGCGATGTCGCCAAGCTCTTGGCCAAACGGGCCGGCTTGCCGAGCGATTCGATCGCCCACGTCGTGACCGGGCTCCGCTACTACACCTCACCCGGCGGGCTCAGCGAACAAGTTAGCTCGCGGCTCTGTGAGCTGGATGTGTCTCGCTTGCCGCAGACCCGCGATGGCCTACCAGCGCTGCCGGATGAGATCACAAACTACACGCCCTTCACGACCGCAGGCCGGGTCCAGCCGTTTGTGGCAACCCAGCTATTGCGAGCCGCGCAGGTCGGCGGCCTTCAAGACGCCCGGCTCGAGCTAAACATCTACCATTTGCTACTCACTCTCGGTGAGTCGCTTGGCCCGTGGATTGGGATCGAACTTTCGCTGGCTGACCAAAGTGCGCCCGGTTTTGTGGTGCCGCCGGTCGCGCAGGTGCTGGAGTTACCCGAGGAAGCGGTGTTCGAAACCGTCACGGTCCCGCAGCACGAGCCAAGCTTCCTGGCGCTGCACACCGCTTGGGTGGATGAGCTAGATCGCGATGACCAAGTGGTTCGCTCGGCGAGGCTAGAGCTGTGTGCACCACGATCCTATAGCCTCAGTACCATCTCAGTGTTACCCGTGGTCAGGCTCGGAAACCAGGTCTTGGTGGGGCTGGAGCGCCGTGATCTGCCTGCGGTACAGCTTC
>ERZ724520.1106-NODE-1106-length-13882-cov-4.377956_pt1 | contig 13882 bp, 23 predicted proteins | sample MGYA00376053_ERZ724520 | MGnify/ENA primary metagenome ERZ724520 (study PRJEB28724, sample SAMN07190886) | activated sludge metagenome | isolation source: activated sludge of sewage treatment plant in Hong Hong | place: USA: Christiansburg, Virginia | collected... | reverse complement strand
AACCATTCACCCTTAAAACCGACATAAACAAACTAATCCTCTCCTCAAAAACCTCGAAAGTCAGGTCCGTTACTGTACAAACAGTTAGCCACCTCAACCCATTCCCTAATTGCTGATTCCGACACGAGCAGCGCAAAGCTAATCCAACAAAACCAAAACAGCAGCAACCACATCCCTCCCTAGACCATCTACAACTGGAACTTGCAAACCAACTCCTCTTACTACAACGAACCCAAACACCAAAATCATCGGTTCCCGCATCCCCTCCCCGAACGCGCATAACCTTCATGATATCATATACCTTTTCCATCAAACAAATAAATTATTAAAAATGGGGACACTTCCCCCAAACCAGTCAAATCAAAACGTCAGCCTTATAATATTAATCAATTTCTATGAGCAGCGCTACGTTCCACTATCTCTTCAAATTCATAGTCATCGGAGATACAGGTACACCCTCCCCTACTCAGGTGTCGGAAAGTCCTGCGTCGTGCAGCAGTTCGTCGAACAAAAAATCAACGAAGAACACGACGTCACCATCGGCGTATAATTCGCAGCAAAAACAATAAAACTGAACAAAAAAATAATAAAACTGCAAATCTGGGACACCGCAGGCCAATAAAACTTCCGCTCCATCACCCGCTCGTACTACAGAAGCGCTATCGGAGCATTCCTCGTCTACGACATCACCAGGTACTCACCCATCCATCCAGAAAATAAACTTTCGCCCATTTACAGGAATGGCTCGAATAAGTCAAGGCCAACGGCAACGCAGCCATGCAGGTACTTCTCGTAGGCAACAAAACCGATCTTGAGTCAGAACGGCAGGTGTCGACCGAATAGGGCAAGGCCTTTGCAAAAAAAGAAGGACTAAATTTTATCGAAATCAGTGCAAAAGATTACAAAAAAGTAGAATACGCTTTCAACACTCTGGCCGAAAACATCCTCAAACTGATCTAAACCGGATAGATATCGTAGCAAACAGTGGGCATTAAAATATCAGACGACCTAAAGATCGATCCCCTAGGCGCTTAGGACAACAAAAGCAGGTTCAGAAAATGTTGCTGATTTATAAACTCATCGCGTTTAATAGTAAGCCCAAAAGAGGTAATTCTGTAACCTCGAGCGATAGGCACATTATTACTCACTAACAAATAAATTTTAATAATCATCTCTTCTCTCCTGCGCCAGATGGACTTCTTGCGTTAAATAGTAGGAGGACCCAAAAACAGATTCAAAGAAAACGGCTACAACCTCGATCTCACCTACATCACCAAACGAATCATCGCCATGGCCTTCCCTGCATCCGGCATCGAAAAACTTTATCGCAACAGCATCGACACCATTGCTGAACTCTTCAAAGTCAGACACTCCAACAAATACATCACCATTAACATCAGCGGACGAGGCATCGACGAGTCCGTACTCCAAAATGTTCAGAGTTACGAGTGGGAAGATCACAAAACTCCCTGCTTCGACACCCTCTTCACCATCTGTGACGAAGTAGCTCATTTCCTCCAGGAAGACAACGAACGTGTCGCCGTATTCCACTGCAACCACGGCAAGGGACGCACTGGTACAATTATATGCTGCTTCTTTCTCTTTATGGGAATATTCAACGATTACAAAGAAGTAATGTAGTTTTACGGAAAAAGACGCTTCGAAAAGGAAGGCTACGGAGTAACGCAGCCCTGCCAAATACACTATATCCGCTACTTCAAACAATTCCTATAAAAACCCAACCACTACCCCCAAGTCCTCAGCATCAAAAAACTCACACTACGTGGAGGATTCGCCTTCTCCGACCCCTACGTCAAACTCGTCACCACCAGCAGCGGGAAAGTAGTCTACAACACCAAAAACATATAAAATTCACTACATGTAGAAAAAGACAAAGAACACGTAATCGTTTTCCGAGAGAAACACTGGTTCGCCGGCGACATCACTCTCTAACTCAAAGAGAACAAACCGGTAGGTAAAAATCTACTGATCAGCTATGTCTTCAACACTGCCTTCATTGTCTGCGAAAAGTAGGAAGCCGAGGTATTTAGAACCACCATTGTCAAACTCGAAGAAATGTCTCCCCTAGGAAAACAAAAACAAAAAAACTTCGAACCTGACTTCCAAATTTAAATAGAATTCCGCAAATTCTGCGATTGCGGAGAACTGAAACGCGTGTAAGGTTGCAATCGATGCAAAGGCGTGCTGCTAGCCGAATTTTAGAAATGGGAAAGAATAAAATCCGCCTTCAAGGTATTTCCCCCACAATATAGAACCGATAAATGCTACTAGACCAAGCTTTCGAGATCTGCTTCGGGAGTGAATAGAATCTCTAGATCTGAACTGATACTTTCTTAGTCTTTTGCCTCCGCTCCCTTTATATTGATAATATGAATTCATAGAATAATGGCGATGACTCCATGAATTTCTCAGTCATCGACAAAAAATAAGATGCCAACCCCTCCCTCGACTTCAGCGTACAGTCCATACTCGAATAACAACTACCACTTCAATCGAAAATACCCTACGAATCCAACGCCCTCCAGCAGTCAGTTGATCAGGTCTTCAGTAAAATCAGAGCCATGAAGACCGCCTCCGGAGCCAGCATCATGCGACCAGAAATCGTAGAGACAAGAGGAGAGAAACCTCGAGAAGGTGCCACTTTTCTAAAAGACTTGGAACGCATGTAGAAATAGCTAAGTTTCGAAAGTGAATCGTATAATATTTACGACTAAAATCCCAATTGCTCAAACGAAGTAGTGCAAAACAATAAGTCGAAGACTCTCTCCTGCCTGAAGGTGACCAAGTAGACGAACAAAACAACTAACAAATCAATTAACCAGTAACTAAACACCTATTATAACGAGTATTATGGACCGTTGGTAGTAGACTTTAAAAAAGAACCGAAACACTAACATAACCACTAAAACAAAAAGAGCATCAAAAAAGATCTAAAAACAAGAACCAAAACCTACAAAAATGACACCAAATCCAATAGCTAAATTTCAAATTAGTTCTCCAAAGGCAGCACCAAGGGCAGCAAACCCAGCCAAACCGAAAGGAGCAAAAGCAGATCCAAAGATAGTCTGCGCACTGTCTTTGGCATAAGATAAAAGAGCCATCGCGATCGGGATAACTTGGTGGTTAACGCATTCAAAAAAAGCAAAAGCCGCAGCCATTACAGCAAAGTGGACTCCCAGTCCAAAAGCCATAGCAACCTCAAAACCAGCTGCGAGGTGGACAACTACGCCTCCAAAGTTTTCACGTAATACTACGGCACCGACATCAATATAACTGGTCGGCCTACTCAACTAAAACATAAAAAATAGAGTTTGCTAAACATAAAATCGCGATAGAAGTCAAGCAAGTCAAAATCGAAGCTGGGACTGCTCTCACCGCGTGGCAAAATATCAGGCATTTCCTACAAAAAGTGATAGTTTATAATTTATTTGCTTGCGTCAACTTTGGTTAATATCTTGACACCAGGCAGCCATAACTCACCAATAATAATTGATATATATATAACTAAGTAGATAAATGAACAAACTATACTTCCTGTTAGCTCTGCTCATCTCGGCCTCCCACTGCAACTCCGTCTGCGCGGACTACATCGCAGCCATCTCCACCGGCTGGGCCAACAAAAACGTAGCCCCCCTGCCCATCCCCACCATCATGTACTCCGGCATCACCACCAATAACCCCGGCCAAATGTACGAATGCGAAAACAAAACACCCCCCAACGAACCCTACCTCTACTTCCTCATCGGATTCACCAACACCACCAACAACGTCAACACCTTCACAGGCGTATGCGTACCAGAAGTCTGCAAAAAGCAAGACATCGAACAAATACTCGTCGCTCTCAACATCAAAAACGCATAAGTCTACGAATACACCGACGCACCCACCGAAGGATTACTCATCGCCTGCGCAGTCATCGTCTTCGCCTGGCTAGGAGTACTCGTCCTCTGGTCGCTCTACCTCTCCTTCAAAGAACCCGCAGAAAACGAACTCATCAAAAAAGACGAAGAAGTACGCACCGCCGACGACCGGGAACGTCTAAACTCGCTCGTGCATGAGTTGCCCTAAAAGAAAGAGGACTACAAACTGTTCAACTTCTACGAGGGCTACTGCCGTGTCTTCCAACGCCCCAGCCACAAACACACCCTCGGCCCCATCCTCTTCCTGGCCGCCTTCAGCATCGTCTTCTCGACCGAGTTCAGCTACCGCCAGACCATCGCCGCCAACATCACCAAATCCTTCACCTGGTTCCACTCCCTCGGCGGCGTCCTCTTCTGCAACCTAGAAATCGCCTTCAGCGTAGTCATGTTCGTCCTCGGCGCCAAGCTCGCCCACTCCCTCTTCCGGCTCAACTCCTTCCACGAAATCGGACGCTACTTCTTCGACCAACTCCTCACCAAGTGGCTCGTCCTCGTCCTCACCTCGATGGCCGCCTACCTGCTGCTCTCCCTCACCGACGAACCCCTCAACCAGATCTGGAAGAACAAGTACGGCGCCGACTGCCCCGCCGTCATGTACCAGATCTGGTTCCTCTTCCGCAACCTGCAACTCGACTGCAAAGTGTGCATGCAGTGGTTCTGGGTACTGTAAGTAGACATCCTCCTCACCATAATCGCCGCCCCCCTCTTCCTCATCTACAGGACCAAACGCGCCATCGGATACGCCATCTTCACCCTCGCCATCTTCATCAGCCTCATCTTCAGCTACGGCATTCTAGAATCGCAAAACATACTCTTCGAACCCTACAAACTCTTCAACATGGCCAAAGAGTTCACCGTCAACTACCAGACCAACACCCTCGTACGAGTCGCACCCTACTCCATCGGCTTCCTCCTCGGACTCTTCACCAACGAAGCCCACGAAAACACCAACAACAACGAAACTGAACTCAAAGTGGTCAAACTCATCCGCCGCTCATAAAAACTACAAATCGTTCTCCACATCCTCGGCCTCTCAGTGATGATCCTGACCTACCTGCTGATCATCCCCTACCTCCCCGTCGTCGCCCCCGGATAAACCCGTCCCCAAGCCTACGCCTACCTGGTCTTCGCCCCCTTCGGCTACCTCCTCGGCCTCGCCCTCTTCCTCCTCCCCTGCCTCCTCCAGGGCGAAAACAAACTCACCGTCTTCCTCAACCGCATCCTCACCGCCACCTTCTGGAACAGCCTCTAAAAAATGTCGATCGCCTTCCTCCTCATCGGACCAGTCGTCATCGGCTTCACCACCTACAGCATGCAGAACAGCATCTACTTCGAACTTGAACCCGTCTTCGTCTACTTCCTCGGAGACTGCGTCATCATCTACGTCCTCACCCTCCTCGCCGTCTCCGCCTTCGACTCACAACTCCACACCCTCTCCAAATGGACCCAGGCCAAAGTCTTCGGAAATTAGTTCAAAGACGCAGTCCAAATTGTCGAAGACTGACCCTTGATTATTGATGTACCATAAATAAATCCCTCCCGAATACGATTATCCATACCCCACATGATGAACCAAATCGAAATAAGCATGATAACAAGATTAAAGCCTCCAGATTGCAGTGTCGAAATTGTAGTAATAATATTATATATTTGATCACCCTGCAGTAAAAAACCTACATGTCCGCCCCATAGAACTAACGGTCGACCAGCGAGGGCTAGACCAACCAGGAAGACCTACACCCATTGACTTTCATCGGGGAGTACCACTAGGCCCCCCTTTTCATGAAAGACAACGCCCAGATCCAGCAAGGCTACCGCATCAACTTCAACAGCATCCGCAAACTCCTCAAGAGCCTATTCATGGTGCACAACGAAAGTGTCAACATCTGGTCCCATCTGCTCACCTTCCTGATCTTCATCTGCCTCTTCGCCTACCTCTTCACAGTCATCGACTAGCACTAATTCAAAAAAACGCTCATCGACTACAGGAACGACCTAGAATAAACCTTCAAAGACTACCAAGCCTCAATCAAAAACCTCACCAGCCAGTAACGCATCGACACCTACAGCGAGTAGGCCAAGGCAGAGATGTCTTTGATCAAGGCCAATATCATAAATAAGTTCCAGTCTTTCATCGACAAAATTGATAAAAAATCTACCGAAATCAACGCCCTCCTCGACGAAAACATCCAAGGCATCAAAGACACCTTCAAGGAATAGCTCAGGAAAAGCATGAACTAAGTGTAAAAATACATAAAAAACTACGAGCAGCACATCGCCCCGGTCATCGTCTAGCGCATCGAGGACCACCTGCACTCTGACCTGCTCTAAAAGATAAAAACCCAGGCCGACGACCTCAAGCGGCACGTCGACTCGGGCATCTTCAAACCCATGGAACTGCACCCCGACGCGCCCAACCCGATGCTCATCTCCCGCTGGCCGATCTTCATCTTCCTAGCCACCGCCATCCTCTGCCTGCTCTTCAGCACGATCTTCCACCTCTTCCACCCCCTCTCCAGAAGTACCTCCTCCCCTACCAGAAACCTACGGCCTGCTCCTGCGCTTCGACTTCGCAGGCATCAGTCTGCTCATCGCCGGCAGCACCTTCCCCCTCTTCTACTACGGCATGTACTGCCACTTCGCCGTCGCGTAAATCTACCTCACCTGCACCGTCATCGCCGCCATCTTCTGCTTCGTGATCGGCCTCTTCGAGTGGATCCACACCAAGGGCAACGAACACTACCGGTCGATCATCTTCGGCACCTACGGCCTGTCGATGTTCATCCCACTCACCCACCTCGCCATCAACGAGTTCGTGTTCGACAACTACGGCGACCCCTTCCGCTTCTCCTCCTCCATCCCCTACTACATCATGCTCGCCGCCTTCTACTGCACCGGGCTTTACATCTTCAGCGTACGGTACTCACATCACCACTCAGCTGCCCAGAACGCAACAACCCAGGCAAGTACGACATCTGCGGACACAGCCACCAAATCTGGCACTTCCTCGTCGTAGCCGGCATCGTCAGCACCTACTTCGGAGCACTTTAAAACTTCGAAATGCGCAAACAGTCCGCATGCCCCATCTGATCTTATTAATACACTCCATTCTCAGCATAACTACCACTCACTTCTCAACGGCATAAGGCTTAATAAAAAACTATACTAATTATCTGAATAATGACTAGTAATCACATCAATCATCCATCACATCGCTCCGAAAGATTTATAGTAATAAATCTTCAACGTATCACCTCTCTTCTTTTTAGAACTCATCAAGTCAATCCAGCCTTTATTTATTATCCTCCCCTCATTCTCAATCCCTACGTCGATCTCTGCTTACACAGCTTCGTCAGCAAATTCTTCATCTTCGCCAGACAACTCACATCATTCGGGAAACAAACACTGTCGAACCTCAATCTCAAAATAACTACTCCTCCACCGACAGGTACAACCAACGCCTGATTCGCATCTCTGCCAGAGAACCCACCTCTTTGATTAAATTACTGCCTAGATAAAAGTATACTTACTAAGAGAAAGCAAATGTAACTCCGGAAACCTGCATTTCCTCAACGGACGCACACTCACGATACGGTTGTTACCTACTCAACCCACACTTACTCAAATCCAACTATTTCAGACTCACTGCCTCCACCCCCACCAAAAACTCAATACTCCCGATCTCCGAGTCCCTCAAAAACAACCCCTTCAAGCACCCGAACCGATAGCACGCTCTCAACAACTCCCCAGCTCTACCAAAATCTAAATAAGCACTGCGAAACGAATGTTAAAGATCTCAGTCTTGAAATGACCCCCTAAAGGCAGCTCACCCATAACCTCATCATAATCCTACTGGCTCTCTTCATCCCACATTTCTTACTCACTATCAGTAGCTATTTATCCCGCAGCAACTGCCTAGGCCTGTTCACACCCAATACCTCCCCCTACATGATATCACAATGATAACAATGAATTATACAAAATCCATCATTTCGACTCCCGCCTCTGGTAGAAAAGGATGTACGCGCTCTCCGACACCACGTCCTCGCTGCTCCGCAACTTGCCCACACTGCTGTCGTCGAAGTCGTACCACTCCCCGCTCAGCGGATCCCTAAATTAATCCATTATTACTTGCAGTAAGCTGTGTAGTGTCCTCCGCCCGTGCTCCCGAAGTGGTTGCTCACCCCGATCAGGTCGTACAGCAACGGCTCCTCAGCCTCCATCTTCTCCCCGTCCGGCAGCGGCTGGTTCGGCAGGTCCTTGTTGCACACGAACTGCCCCACGTCGAACCCGTTCACCGGGAAGTCCACCAACCTAACTAACAACATCCCTACGTGCCGATCTTCTCAGAGAAGTAGTCCTTGCGCTTGAACCGTTTGAGACAGAAGATGAGTATCTTGGGCGCCTTGTAGATCTTCATCTGCTTCTTGGCCGCCACGAAGTCCTTGCACTTGTTGCAGTACCACAGGTTGTCCTGCCCCAGCACCTCCTCCCGCTCGAACATCTAGAGGCACTCTTGGATGGACACACTTGGCGGCTTGTAACTCACACCCGCCGCCATCTTGAAACCGTCCCCCTGTTCTCCCAGCCCCTCGAACACTTTCTCCACCTCCTTCTCGTTGTTGCGCCAGTACATCTCCATCTCCACACGCTTGTCACGACTGAACTCACTGTCCGGGTTGTACCCGATGTACTCACGGAACAGGCCGTCGTTACAGGGTAACTTGCATCCACTGCAGCTTTTCTTCGAGCAGTACGAGCACGCGAAATAGCGCGAGCTGGTGATCAGCAGCAACCTTACGGGTTCCTTGGCCTCCTCGAACGCCATCAGTTCGTCCAGAGTTCCAGGTAGATTCAAACTGGCGAGTATCTTGGCATATCTGGCTACAATGAGCTGGTATACCTCTCTGTTGGTGATGTTTGGGTTGACGTACACCAGCTGGAAGGGCACGATGTTCTTGCGGTAAGTCTCGTCGTGGTAGTAAGGGTTGCATATCACATGCCCCAGCATAATCCTGATGTCCGTCTCCGGCTTCTCAAACGCCTACAACTAACGCACGAAAATAGTCCGGTACTTGTACTCCTTGCGCACGTCGTCGATCGGTTCCCGCATACTCACCGCCTCGCAGGAAGTGTACGAGGCCACGTACAGCAACAACTTGGCCTCAGGGCTAGTACTGCCCACCAACTGCCGCAACTCACCCAACTTCTCCTCCACAGTGTAGTCCTTCTCCAAAGTATAACTGAAGTTCACCTTCTTGGAGTAAATGTGCTCCCGCAGAATCACCAACTATATGCTCTTGCGGCTGTTGTCCACCAGCGGCAGCGAACAGACTGAGAAGGGGTCGAAAGTGATCGATACTCGATCGCAGGTAGGACACTGCACCACTGATCGGTACTGCCCGTACATCAGGTCCACCACCACCGACTGGTTCCGCAACAGGTACGTCTCCCAACTCTAACGCGCTATCACAGGATCCGGCCTTCCGTCGTAGTCCTTGGTCTCAGTGCTAGGCTTCACCAGCACCCGGTTTAGGTCCTCGTGCAGCCCGTCCAGCAAATAGGTGATCAACTCCCCGGAGTCGTGCTGGTTGTAGCCCGAAAACATGGGCTGGAACTTAGCGATGCTCTTCTTGAGGTGGTTGGGCGAAAAGGAACTATCCTCCCCCAGCCACAGGTTCTTCACCATCTTCGCGTACTAGGCAGACAACTACCCTTGGGTACCCAACGGGTTGGTCTTGTTCACGTCCTTGAGGTAATTGTTCGATAGGAAGAATTGTGTCAGCTCCTGGATGTGCGACAGGCACTGCAGTCCAGAGTTCATGAAACATGTATTGCCCAGGTTACGAAGACCAGTCAGACCCCGTCTAGAATTCTCACTCAGCTGCAACTCTCGCTCCTCCTCCTAAGACTCCGCTCCATTGGGGCATCTATACTTGTGATGTCCCTTATCGTACTGCTTGCAATCCTTAGAACAGTAAACCGCGTGCTTGCAACTGCAGACATGCGTCAGCAGCACCACCTTCTTGCAGTAGCTGCAGGGCGCCTCCAACTTGTGCTGCAAATTAAAAAACATCCACTTCTCGTTACTCTCACGCATCTCCCCCACCAGCAAACTGTCCGGCATCAGGTCCAACTCCCGCACCAACGCCGTCGGATCCACCTGGTCGCCCTACAGGTACAACTTGTAGGAAAAGGAAGGGTTCGCCTTGCACCCCTGGTGCAACGTGTTGTACAGAATTGTCTTGCGCGTACCCTCGGGCATCACCCAGAAACGCAGAAAGGTGCTCTTCGGAAAATCGCTGCCGTAACACTCCTTACGCGCATACGCAGCCAGGATACTCTCTATGTCCCGTGACAGATCGCCAGCACTTGCCTGCGGGGAGTACTGGATAGTCACCTCCGGCAGCTTAGAAATACGTTCCTGCTCCACGTCCTTGAGGAGATTGTTCCAGAGCGGAACTATAGCGATGCTCTGGTAGTAGAGCTACACCTTCTGGCCGTCGGGCGTGTCCACCACGAATCGCACGACCTCGATGTTGTCGTACCGCTCCAGCACCGCCCACCCCTCCGCACCCACAAACTCGTAGTCCTTGTGCTCAGCCAGTCCCCCCTTCAGTTTCACTTCCAAGTGCTGCAGCCGCGCAGGCAGGGTCAGCGTCGTACAGGTCGTAGATTCAACGATATCCTCGTTCAGGCGAGGCAGTTCTCCGCATCCCAGCAACTATCTAAGGCAGGCAGTACCTTGTGGGCGGGTTTGTCAGAGGTAACCTCATCAAAGCTCACGTATTTCTTCCACCTTCGCAACCTACATTCAACACGCCTTACCATCGGGCAGAAACAATGTAGTACTTCTCCTGCGAAAAGAACGGCTCGCTCTTCAAGGATCTTTCAGCCTTCGCGAACTGCAGCGCCTACTCCCGCAACTGATCGGCCCGATAGGGAGGCACGTCCTGCAGCTACGGCTCTTGCTCATAGGGGTCAACGATCGGGATCTAACTGAGTGGGGGAACCGGTACTTGTTGCCGCTCATTATTATCAAACTCAACAAAGAATTCTATACTAATCTCACCACTACCACTCTTATAACCAGCAGAATAACTTTAGCATGTGGCGCACCGTCGGCACCGCCAACCCCAACGACAAAAACAATCGCTCTCGATAGGAGCATAACTACGAACCCTTCGCACAGGCCAGCAGACTCAGACTCAACGAGTCCCAACTCTCCGGAGAAAAATCGCCACAGTTCATGACCGAGTACTTCGCCAAGCGGCGCTCTCCCGAAGGAATTCAACGCGTCCTCTCACAGAAGAGCCTATAAGTCAGACAATGCACCTCTCCCCCCGCCTCGCTCAGAGACGTACCGGCCTACAAGAGCCCTCCCAAGGCCGAGCAGAATGAGGCCGGAGTGTCAGCATAGCAAAGTCTGAACGAGCTGGCACTGTTGGGCTTGGGCAATTCGATCGACGGGTAGGTCGGCAACAAGAAGGAGTTTGAGAAATACGAATCGTTGCGGGGAGAAGTGAGGGCAGTTCGGGACGAGCAGGTCAAATTGAAGAAAACTATCAAAAACGAAATGAACAAGTTCACACAAGAAATCATCGAACTCCAAAATCAAGTCACCGCAAAGATATCCAACATATAGGCCGAACGGTAAAAGGCAAAGGAAAAATCAATAAACCCAGAACTAGTCACCAGAATCAGGCAGTAAGGCGCAAGGTTCAACGAACGCATGCGCGAAATAGACTCACGCAAAGCCCAAATACTCGCTAAATACGACGCAAAAATCAATAACGGTTGAAGTCTAGAAAAATTCCATGATCATGATCGAGACCCATTTAAATTCTTATTCTCAAAATACCCTTGCGTTTCACTAACAAAAGCCCTCCCTACTCTCCAATCTTGCATCAGAGCCTTTCTTACCCAGGGCAAATGCTTTTTATTTTTTTATATTAGTTTATTGAATTTAACATGGGAGACGGTAGCAGTGGCAAAGATCCAATCGTACCAAGTACCTACCCCTCCACTCAGTCTAACAGCGCGAGTGCACTGACTGCAGTTGCCTCATAATATTCCTGGCCTTCATCGCAGCCATCCTCGTGATCGCCATCTACGCATGGACTGCCGGCAACTTCAAACGTATGACCACTGGCTTCGACCCCGACGGAAAGGGATGCGGCCTGGACTACCCCGACTACCCCTACGTCTACTTCGCCTCGCCCCACGCCGATGTACCTCTGCCCCCACTCAGTCGCTCTGGGTGACCGTCTGCGTTTCAAAGTGCCCAACCGCCACCGACACCCTCCTCCAGTGCAAGCCCAACAGCGTAGTCACCGGCTGCGCCATCGTCAACAACACCGACAACACCAAAGCTGTGTCCATCTACGACAGCACCCCCAGTACCAGTTCGACCACTCAGTGGCCAACACGCTCTGCATGCCCACCTCCGACACCGTCAAAAACTAAGTCAGCGCAGCCATCGGCGGCTCCGGCAAAGGCCTCTCCTCCCTCCTCTCCAACTACACCCTCATCCTGCTCAGCCTCCCCATCGCCATCCTCGTCGCAGTCATCTTCATGCTCATCATCCGCTGCACCGCCAACATCTTCATCTACCTCCTCATCTTCATCTCCATCAGTGCGCTAGTCGCAGTCGGCATCTACCTCCTCGCCGTCCCCTCCACCGCAGCTGCCACCTCCTCCGCCCCCAGCACCAACACCATCATCGCAGCCGTCTGCTGCTTCGCCTTCGCACTGCTCATCCTCGTCGCCGTCTGCTGCGTCCGCAAACGCCTCAGCCTCGCCTCCAGCATCATCAAAGTGGCCGCCAAGTTCGTCTCCTAAAACTGCATGATCGTGCTGCTGCCCGTCGCCCTCTTCTTCATCACCGTGCTCTACCTCGCGCTCTGGGTGCTGCAGTCCCTGGGCTTCTACTCCCTCGGCACCCCCACCTCCGCCGAGCACCAATACCCCTTCGGCCACTTCGAAATGCCCACCTCCATCAAGGTCCTCTTCGGCTTCCACGTCTTCCACCTCCTCTGGGTGCTCCTCTTCTTCATCGAAACCAGCAACTTCATCATCGGAGGAGCAGCCACCAGCTGGTACTACCGACACGAATCCCCCTACGCCCAAGCCTCAGAAAGATACCGCAAAAAACACATCGGCAGCGTAGCCTATGGAGCCTTCATGCTCTCACTCCTCGGACTCATACGCATCATCTACGAAATACTGGTGCCCCAGAACGGACCCGACGGCACCCCCTCCCTGCTCAAACGCTGCTGCGACTGCTTCTGCTGCCTCTGCGCCAACCTCTTCAGCTGGTTCACCACTGGCGCCTTCACCATCATCAACATCCGCGGCACCAACTACTGCAGCTCAGGCGCAGAGTCGTTCAAACTACGCGTCGCCAACATCACCACCAGCTCAGTCGTAGGCATCGTCCAAGCAGTAGATCCTATTTAATATAGATCTTCACCTTACTCGTCAGATTAGGAATCACCTTCCTAACTGTTCTCATTGTAGATCTGCTAATCAAAAACGTGCCTACCTATACCCAATCGGTCCAAGACTCCACCCTCATTCTAATCATCACTGCCTTCGTAGCTTTCACCATCAGTTGCTTCTTCATCTCAGTTTACTCCGACGCCATCGATGCCATCTACGTGACCTACCTCGTGGACAAGGAACGAGGCGATGCCAAGACCGAATGTCCCGCCGACCTCAGAGACTTCCTCGACTAAGCAGAAAAATAATGATGATATGTCCCACTATGCCATACCGCTTGTCCCTTATTATAGCATGCTGGAACAACGGGTATAAAATGAGATAAAAAAACGCAGGTGACTTTCAATCCACCTACAAACGACGACCCTCAGCTTCTAATAATGTCGGTAAATTCAAAGCGACGGTTCCGATTTCGAAATTAGCCGTTGGATTGACTTCGG